>Ga0075115_10001890_pt1 | contig 10027 bp, 11 predicted proteins | sample AntAceMetag02UKH_FD_69785 | JGI IMG/M metagenome (GOLD analysis project Ga0075115, IMG submission 69785) | Saline lake microbial communities from Ace Lake, Antarctica - Antarctic Ace Lake Metagenome 02UKH | ecosystem: Environmental > Aquatic > Non-marine Saline and Alkaline > Saline | place... | reverse complement strand
CGGCGCATAGCTCGAGGCCAGAGCGGACGGCTTATCCTTACTCTGCAAGGGACTTTCACCCTCTATTCAATGCCAGCTTTTCCTGGCGTACTAAACTACTTACCACCCCACTCCCCCAGAGAATGTGCTCTTTTGTGGAAAATGTTCCCGGTACCGCAATATTGATAAGTTTATGTAAAAACTGTAAAAAACTTTTTCATCTGCCACAACTTGAAAAATTACCTGGCACCGCAGTCTAGGGCATCAGAATATATTTGTAAAAATACTATATTTGAAGTATATTAACATCTATGGACGGAAAAATTGTAAATCAAATACTTTCAATCATTATACAGGAAGCTCATCCGGATAAAATAATTCTTTTTGGCTCTCAGGCAAAGGGGACTCAGAATGAAAGTAGTGATTATGATTTTTTACTATTAAAGCACAATATTGAAAACGAAAGAGATGTTACCCGCCCAATATATCGAGCTTTATGTGAAAAGAGTATTGGGGTTTCTGTTGATTTAATTGCCTGCAGTTTCAGCAAATGGGAAAAAAATCTGGATAAAAACTATATGATTTACAAAAAGGCACATGAAGAAGGAGTTGTCCTCTATGGGTGAGGATTATAAAATATGGCTCTACAGGGCGAAAAGCAATCTAAAAATAGCGAAAATCCCTAAAAATTATGATATTGCATATGAAGATTTATGTTTTGAAGCTCAACAATGCGCTGAGAAATCTCTGAAAGCATTATTAGTAGTACATAATGAAGAGCTCACTAAAACTCATTCTTTCGGGGTTCTCATTGCAAAACTGGAAAAATATATGGAAGTGCCCAACGAAATCCGACAAGTGGGAGAACTTTCAGATTATGCTGTTCAAACTCGTTATCCCGGTGACTATGTGGAAATTGGCGAAGATGAATATAAAAAAGCAATAGAGTTAGCTGAAAGAATTTACCATTGGGCTGAAAAAGAAGCGTGTGGAGTACCTGATAAAAATCACGACAATCAAAATCTGTAATTGAAAAACAGCTATGGCTGTATCTGGCATGAATAATCAAAACACCCAACCTTCTTGTATATTCCAACAATAAATAATGCGCATTCATTCTGTCATAATCCAATTATTCTAATATCAGGATATCAGATAATAAAAAGAAGACAAAAAAAAAGAACCAAAATAATTAAACTTGTATTTTCTTGCATCCGGTGCCAGCTACCCTATCTCATTAATGAATCGATCAAATACTGCGTTAACCTGTAAAATTAAGGGCTGTAATAAATCTTTATCCAACATGAAACCATATGAATGCCGATAAAAATGCCTGAACCCCATCAACTCTTTTAATTCCATCTCCAGTACCGGAGAAATAATGCTATTTTTAGTAGCTTTTTGTAACAAAGAAGCATACCAGTTACCATCAGATATAATTGTTATACCCTGATATTTTAACTTCATCAGTAATACTTTCTCCACACCATTATAAATTGAATGAAGAGAACTGGCGGCTGCTCTCAACTGTATTCCGTCCATATTACCACTGATTAAAATTTGTTTAAGCATTTTGATGATTTGCAGCTCTTTTTCAATTTGAGCATATTCAAACGTGATTTTAATCTGTAAAGAATCATGCAACTTGTTTAAATTTTCCAGTTTCCTTCAGCTGCTTACTGAAATCTGTATCAAAATCCAGACAGATTAAGTCAATGGATCTATGGGTTTCATGGAGAAGTTCACCGTACACTTTAAAAAAATCTGCTTTACGTATGCCAATTACAGCAATATCTATATCAGAGTGTTCTGTAAAGGTACCATCGACCAATGAACCAAAAAGGTACATTTCCTTGCACCCATATTTAAAGAGTATCAATTTTGCAATTGCAATATCCTGCTGTATATCTTCCGGTAATTTGTTCATATTGATATTAGTATAGTTGATTAAAGATAATTTATCAATTTAGAATTAATATTCTTTCTTTCTCTATAATTACTGTAAATAATCTGGATTCTGTCACTGGATCAAACTTATCCGATCTTATACTTTTATTGTTCTTTATTCAGAATCGTACCGGATCCAGCAATTTTGATACCATATACAAAGGATAATTGACTATCCTGTTACGCTGGTCAATCCCGTATCTGTTTCCTGTAAATTTATATGACATTTCCGGATGATATTTACTTATATATGCAGCCAAACTTTTAGCTTTCGTATTAACTCCCGCTTTCACCTCAATAGGCACTAATGCATTGCCTGCCTGCAGGATAAATTCAATCTCTGAAGTTCTTCCGATCCAAGTCGCAATATCAGTAAACCCATAGGAAACTAATTCTTGTAGGATGAAATTTTCCGCAAAATAGCCCTTATATGTTCCATAGTTATACTGGATAATAGTTTCCGGCGGTATTTTCACCATAGCCCCTAAAATCCCGACATCAAAAAGAAATAATTTAAAAAAATTCTCTAGGGTATTCCCGTTTACTGGAATTGCCGGATGTTCGCATATATTCACTTTCATTACCAATCCTGCTTTTTCAAGCCAACATATGGGATCAGCCAGGTCTTCATAACTTCTATAACCTTTAGATATGACATCCTTAAACTTGAATTTCTTTGAAGTCCCATCCTGCATTCGTGAAAGTTGTACAGGAACTGATGTAAAAATCCGTTCAATATGTCTTGCATTAGCATTCCCAGGATATTTCCCAAAATCATTTCGATAATTGAGAAGAAGCTCATTCTGCAGTCTGCGGACATTCCTAAAAGCCAGAAGCGGAGTCTCCTTTTCTTTTGCATATTCTAGGATAACTTCCGGCAGTCCTCCGGTAATGAAATACACTTTAAGCAATTCAAACAAATGTGTGTGATATACAGGATCAATTGTTTCCCCACGAAATTCCTTCAGAAAATCAAGAGCCATTTTCTCATTGATCCCTCCAAGAAATTCTTCAAAATTCATTGGGTAAAGATATAAAGATTCTATTTCCCCTAAAATTACCCCAAGATTTGAGCCGGCAGCCGCAACTGCCAGTTTTCCCATATCCTGTCTAAAGTACTTTAACGAAGTAATAGCCCTGGGAATTGATTGTATTTCGTCCAGAATAAGCAAATCACTTTCTTTGTCTATTATTTTACCGCTTATAAAACTCAGCTTATCTATAATGGTCTTCGGATTAAGAGAGCTCTCGGTAAAAATTGGTTCCAGCAGATGTTTTTCCTCTTCAAGGTCAAAATAATGTACTTTTGAAAAATAACTCTTACCAAATTCCCTAAGTATATAAGTTTTACCAACCTGCCGTGCGCCTTTGAGAAGCAGTGGTTTTCTCTCTTTTTTCTGTGCCCATTGTATCAGTTTTTCTTCTATCGTTCTTTTCATACTATTCTGAGATCACCTTTTTAGTATATTTATTATTAACAAAACTATGACATGTAGATTTATACAAGGAATATCTTTAAGTATATGGAGTTTTATGCAAGGTATATCTTTAATTTCGGTGTCATGCACGATTTACAAGTTGGAATTTGAGCATGAAAGAAGCTCCACTGTGGTTTTTCGTGCAGAAGGAAAACAGTATAATTGTTCAACTCGATTAATTTACCATTCCCCCATTCCCCGAAAATATGCACTTTTGTGGAAATCGTACCCAGTTCCGCAATAGACGCTTACTTTTCGTTCTTAACTAAATCATGGTAGACTTGAGACTATGCAAGAAGAAAGAACCTGCGCAGCAGGAAGTTTAGTTTTATATAAGAAGAAACCGGCCAAAGTCGTCAAGATCGATGCAAAGATACATCTTGATCTCAATAGTGCGAAGACCGTACAGGTAAGAGCCAAAGATATCATCCTGCTCCACATCGGTCCTATACAGTCACTAGGTGCGTTGTCATCTGAAGTGACTCCTGTAGAGGATCTCGATGAGGTATGTGAGATGCTGGAAGAGGTAACTGACATCGAAGAGTTCGCGGAGCTAGCCTACGGTGAATATACTCCCCAAACAGCTTGGGCAGTCTATAACCTTCTAGAAGATGGGCTCTATATTTCAGGAACCCCTTGGGATATTTCGATCGTAGACGCTGGAGTAAGAGCGTCGATCTTGAAAGAGCGGGAAGAGAAGGCTCAGAAACAGGCAATTTGGGAAGCTTTTATCAGCAGGGTGAGGAAAGGTACTATCGAACCTGATGACCATGAGCGATTCTTCGATGTAGAGAATGTAGCGAATGGGAAGAGCTCAAAAAGTCGGTTACTAAAAGAGTTGAAGATAACTGAAGACCCAGAGCATGCCCATGCGCTGCTCCTGAAGCTCCATATCTGGGATGAGTTCAATGATCCCTACCCAGCAAGAATGGGATTATCACAAGATATCGAGTATCCAGTGATCAGCATAGCAGATGAAGATGAAAGAATAGATCTGACCCATCTAGCAGCGTATGCTATCGATGATGAGGGTAGCACTGATCCGGATGATGCGATCAGTATCGATGGAAATCGTCTGTGGATCCATGTTGCAGATGTCTCATCAGCAGTCAGTTCTGACAGTAGTTCAGACCTGGCCGCACGAGAGGCTGGAGCCAATCTCTATCTCCCAACAGGCGTTAGGACGATGCTTCATCCTGATGCGGCCTCCTTCTTCGGATTGGGATTGCATGAAGAATCACCGGCATTCTCATTTGGCCTGGTGCTCGATGAGGATGGGAATATTACCGATACCCAAGTGTGTCTTTCAAAGGTGAAGGTCACACGACTTACCTATAAAGAGGCACAACAACAGATAGATCAGGGAGACCTTGCTCAGATAGCGGTTCTTGTAGAACGCAATAGAAATAAAAGGAGGTCATCAGGTGCTATCGAACTGAATATTCCAGAAGTGAAGATTCAAATCATTGATGGGAAGATATCAGTGATACCATTGGTTGCTCACCCCTCTAGAGATCTTGTGGGTAACTCTATGATCATGGCAGGAGAAGCTGCGGCAAGGTTCGCTATCGAACATGAGATCCCATTCCCCTTCACTGTACAGATGCCGCCGGATGGTGATATCGAAAATACTACAGGAATCACCGAGATGTTTAAATTACGAAGAAAGTTCAAACCTAGTGCTCTGCGGGTATCACCGGATGTCCATTCAGGATTGGGAGTTGACGCCTATAGTAGGGTCACTAGCCCCCTACGACGTTATCTTGACCTTCTTGCTCATCAGCAATTGAGGGCCTACTTGAAGAAAGAGACGCTTCTTGATACTGATGAGATCCTGGAACGGGCTAGTATAGCCTTTGAACAGGCAAAACAGATGCAGAGGATAGAGAGAGCTTCCAACAAACATTGGAAGCTAGTATATCTTCTTCAGAACCCGCAATGGCAGGGAACCGGAATCGTGTATGAGATCAGAAAGAAGGAGATCTTCCTTTTCATCGAAGAACTTTCGATGGAAGTGAGTATCTCTACTGCTAATGGTATCGAATTAGATAAAAAACTCAAGATACGTCTTGATAGTGTCAACTTACCTTATGGGTATGCAAGCTTCTCGGTGGTGAAGTGATCATGCATATCACAGATGAACAGATCCATGAACTAACAGAGTGGTTTGACTCCTATACCTCAGACATCCTGGAAGCTCAGCATGGTGATGAACATATACTTTTGAAGATCGAACATACGAAACGGGTGTGTGATGAGATCGAGATGCTTGGAAGATCTATAGACCTTGATCAGGATGCTTTGAGATTAGCCTATATCATCGCACTCTTTCATGACATCGGTCGATTCGATCAATTCGCTACCTATAAGACCTTCGTAGATAGGGATTCCGTTGATCATGCTCAGCACGGGGTAGGATTACTTACAGGTTTATCTCTATTCGATTCGTTCTCTGATACGGTAACGAGTACTATCCTCACTGCAATCGAACATCACAACAAATCCTATTTACCTGATCTTCCAGAAGAGATTCTGCTCTATGCAAAACTCATTCGCGATGCTGATAAACTGGACATCTACAAGGTAGTCACAGATTATTATCAGAGAACAGAACCGGAAGAGAACAGAGTCATCCAGCTTGGGCTTCCCGATACCGATGGGGTATCTCCTGCTGTTGCCGGGGATCTTCTTGAGCATAGGATCGTCTTATCTGAACATCTTCAGAATCTCAATGACTTCAAGCTTCTTCAAGCTGCCTGGATCTTCGATTGTAATTTCCCTGCAACCTATAAAGAGATCAACAAGCGTGATTATTTAGAGATATTAAAGAACCAGCTACCTGAAACAGAGCAGATAACTACTCTGTTTCAAGATCTTCATTCATACCTTACAGGTAAGTGTTGATTATTATAACAACCATAAGAAACTCAAGACCATGTCTTTTTTCTTCCTTGAACTGGTGTAAATTCCCGCGAAAATTTCTTAAAAAGTTACAGATAGTACCGTATTAGCAAATGAGCAACGGGAAGAATGTTGATATTGTCAAATTTCGCAGAACGCTGTCCCCGATAGATCCCGTAGCACTGAACTTTTCCCGGTGACAATTCTATCTGTATTCTGTTCAAACCACGGTTAAACCGTTTCTGCCATGCTGACGAAGCTTTCATTTCTATAGCAACAAAGCCGTTTCTTGTTTCGCAAAGCAGGTCCACTTCCGTACCGTTATAATTACGCCAGAAGTATAATTGGTAGCGCAGCTTTCTCTAGGAAAGATATGCTTTTATTTCATTAAACAACATATTTTCAAAGAGAGGTCCGAGTTCTTCCCGTGTTGGGGGATATGGCAGACGTCCGGTTAAAACCCTCGCTACATCTGTATCAAACAGGTAAAACTTTGGATGAGAGATTTGGTTGGTTGATCGTTTTAGTTTCCCTGCCGGTATCCAATATCCTATCAGGGTATCTATTAAAATTTCAAAATAATTTTGTACTGTTGTTCTATTAACAGCAGCCTCTCTGGCAATATTTGATATGTTAGTTACCTGGCCATTCTGCCGAGCGGCAATTTCCAGAAATCGGGAAAATGAACCAACGTTTCTTGTGAGAGCTTCAGCCCGAATTTCCTCATTCAGATATGTCTCCGCGTAGGTTGTTAAAAATCCTTCAGGATTCTCTCTGGAAACGGATATTGGCAATGTGCCGTAAATTAGGGCTCGATCTGCATTAGAATCCTGCTCCAACTCAGCTGAAGTAAGGGGAAACATATGAGTTACGATGGCGCGTCCTGCTAAAAGATTCACTCCTGTACGTTTGAGCTTTCGTGCGCTGGAACCACCCAGCTTCCGGGTTTTAAGCCCTGAACTTCATTGAAGAGAACATGCGGGTTACGTTCCAGTCGTAACAATTCCCGAGTGTCCACTCCCTTAGAAAACGTGCTCTTTTGTGGAAAAGGTTCCCGGTAACGCTTCCCATGGATTAATAAGAGTTACACTAACATTCTCAAAATCCTTTATATTCCGGGTTGCCAGGGAGTACTCGAAGACACGGCAAATCGATGCTATCTGCGCATCAGGCATAGAGATCGGATTTCCAAGCTTGTCGCGATGTAAAACAATGTCAGCATATTCAACAGCCGTCAATTGATCAAACGAAAAAATTCTCTGGTTAAAATCCTGTTCAAACAACATCCTGGCAGCTTCGATAAGTCGTTGCTTTTTATGACCTGCAGGCAGCAAGCCGATTCCGTAGAGTATCTCAGCTACGGTGATAGAAGTAATTCCCAGCTCTTTATAATCATAACTATCCATCCATAAAATGATTGACTGCTCCGGTTTTATACGCATAAGCTCTGAGAGTACATTTGTATCGAGTAATATCATTACAGGATATCCGGCTTCCGGACAGGCTGGTTACGAGCGGGTAATGTAAGGTCAATACCACCGGCAGACTGAAACCGTTGGTGAATAAGAGATCCAAGTCCTTTCTTTGCTTCATCTGCAGCCTTTGTGGATTCTAACGCATTTTTGATGATAATTCGAGCTTCTTCTTCCATCGAGTGATCGTGACTAGCTGCTTGTATTCGTAAAGACGTTTTCACCGAATCATCCAGATTCCGTATGGTTATTGTAGCCATACCACACCTCCTATGACAGCATTGATGTCATTGCTTACATATAACAATAATGCAGAAATCAATTCGAGTCAACTCATTAATAGCTCTGTTATATTGATAATCGTAGTGGCTGCAATATAAATCCTGCCTGTTTCCAGATCAAAGTATTTTCCTATTTTCTTGTCTATTCCAGCTTAACACCCACTCTTCTTATTCCCTTACCCATAAAAAACTTACCACCCCACTCCCCCAGAAAATATGCTCTTTTGTGGAAAATGTTCCCGGTACCGCAATGGAGCTACAGCTTAAATGAAACTAAGATATTGATTTTGCTGTATTGACAAAAGGATCCATTATATATAACCATGTATATGGAAGGTTTAGCTCACGAAAGAGTGAATAATATGTATGGAGGATAGTGTAATGAGTAAACAATATAGCAGTAAAAAAATCAAACAATCAGCATGCGCAAAAAACAGAGTCCTGGAAACGCTCCACAGTGAAGTTATAAATGCTTAAAGTTATAGATTCGGGCATTGTATATTCAAATCCCAACCCAGAGCTCAAACTCATCCATTCCATGCAGCCCACGATCAAGATTATCGGGATGGAAGAGTATCTGATCTTGTTTAAACAGGGTTCAGGTATGGAAAGTGTAGATAGTACAATCATACAGATGCGGACCCAAGATGGTGGGAAGACTTGGCAAAATGAAGGAAGCCTTGTTCCTGCTTATGACTTGGAAAAAAAAGATTTTCATTTGGATAAACCTGTGTATAGTTATTTTTGTCCCCATTTGACCCGGCTCAAGAACAGCTGTTTGATTCTCCTTACCGTACGCTTTAGAAGAGATGATTTGTCTCGTCGATGCTACAATTCTGTAACAGGTGGTTGCCTTCAGCCTGATACCACCCTGTTTTTTTCGTCTGATAATGGACAAAGCTGGAACGGTCCTAAAATTGTGGATATTCAAAACCGTTATGCATATTCCGGAGGTCCTGTTGTTGAACTTGCAGACGAGAGTTTAATGATTGTTATGGAAACCTGGAAAGATTTTGATGACCCAAAACCGGGATCCACCCATGTATTTTCCCTCTTTTCCAAGGATTTAGGAAAAACCTGGGAAAGTGAAACGGTGGTATTCAGCGATCCTGCTGGCAATCTGCTTCTTTGGGACATGGTCTTTAAGCGGTTTTCTGATAATATGGTAGGGACTTTTGCCTGGACTCATGATGCGAAATCAGGAAAGGATCTAGTCCATCACAGAATTTTTTCTGCAGATGAGGGGAAAACCTGGTCCAAACCGGAACCAACTAATCGACAAGGGCAATTCAATGTAACCCTGGAATTACCAGACAGTAGCCTCTTGGGGGTTTACAATCTAAGGAATACCCCGAATCCAGGAATCTATGCAAGTCTATCTCTTGATCAAGGAAGAACTTGGGATCTGGAAAATCAAATCACAATTTGGGATACATCGGGAAGTTCCCGGTCTGATGCTGATTCAAATGCAAACTTCTTGGAAGATTTAGTGACGTTCGCCTTCGGTAAGTCGGATATGGATTTGCTTAATGATCACGAAGCGATCATCGTGTTTTGGGCGACAAAATCCTGTACAACTCAAATCTGTTGGGCTAAGGTAAAATGGTAATTGTGAATTCAATTTTAGTATACCTCAGCTTGATTCAAACAGTTGGTCGTATTGGATATAAACGGGCGTACTACAGTTTTGTGAAAAGGATTAATGAGCACACATCCTATTCCACAAATCATCATACCTGTTACTGAGCTTGCAGTAGCGTAAAGGAATAATGGTGAGTGCGCCAAGCAAAGCTAATATAATCAAGCTGGACAATCCAGCACGTGTAACGGCTAACCATCGGCACGGAACTGAACCGTGAGTATGAGGAGGTAACGAATCGTGCGAAGCCACGGGAAGGGCAGTCTGTCAGCCGCAATGCGAAAGCGTGAAGTGAATTGTGCTCCTGAGTACAGGAGGCCTCGAAATATT
>Ga0075115_10001888_pt1 | contig 10029 bp, 7 predicted proteins | sample AntAceMetag02UKH_FD_69785 | JGI IMG/M metagenome (GOLD analysis project Ga0075115, IMG submission 69785) | Saline lake microbial communities from Ace Lake, Antarctica - Antarctic Ace Lake Metagenome 02UKH | ecosystem: Environmental > Aquatic > Non-marine Saline and Alkaline > Saline | place... | reverse complement strand
TATCTCATTATCGATTCACCGCCTGGGACTGGCGATGAGCCACTCACCGTCGCCAAAACCATTCCAGATGCAAAGGCAATCATCGTGACCCTGCCTCAGGAATTATCGTTAGGCGACGTCAGAAAATCGATCAATTTCTGCAAAACCCTTAAGATGCAAGTCTTTGGATTGATAGAAAACATGAGCGGTTTTGTGTGTCCCCATTGTGGCAAACCTATTGACATTTTTGGTTCTGGAGGCGGTTCGAGAACAGCTCTGGCTATGAATATCCCCTTCTTGGGCCGGATTCCGTTGGACCCTAAAATGGTGCAGTCTGCTGATACAGGAGAATCCTATATGGAAAAATTTCCGGATTCAGAAGTAACCAAGGCTTATAACCAGGTTGTCGCAAAAATTATAGAGGGGGCATAAAATGAATTTTGCAGAAATCATCAAGACAGGCAAAGATGAAGGAAACGAGAAACATGTACCTTGCATTGAGATCGACAAGGGACATAAATCAGGAAGAGATATTATTCGTGTGATTGTGGGTTATGGTACGTCTCACCCTAACACGGCTGAACACCACATTGTATGGATCGAGCTTTATGGACTGAAAAAGGACAACGATCAGGTGATTAGTCTGGGGCGTGCCACTTGGGCTCCTGTCTATAGCAATCCTAATGTCCGGTTTCAGATTAACCAGATCGGGGATTTTAAGTCTTTCCACGCCCTGGCCTACTGCAATATCCATGGTTTGTGGGGAAATTCTCTCGAGGTTAGGAAATAGCCCTAAGGACCTGTTTCCTGACCATTAAATAGGATTTATCCGCTATTAAATAATCAGTAAGGAGGAAAGTAAAATGCCACGAGGAGACGGAACAGGCCCTAGAAGTCAAGGCCCAGGAACTGGCAGAGGCACGGGACAGGGTGGAGGTGGACGCGGCAGATCCGGCGGCTTTGCCGCAGGCCCTGGAGGAAACTGCATTTGTCCTAACTGTGGTGAACAACTCGCACATCAAATTGGAACCCCTTGCTTTGAGCGAAAATGCCCCAAGTGCGGGGCCACCATGACGCGGGAGTAACTGTTATTGTAAGTTACATTGCCAGGAAAAAAGACAGGGGCTTTTCAGACCACATAAGATAAATTCACATTTTTAGCAAAATGAGTAAATGATATGGATTCGATGTATTTGTTACGGGAGTTGCCCCTTGATCTGGCAGAGTTAAACGAGCTGGCCCTCGACCTTCGGTGGACCTGGAGTCATGCCAGTGACGCCCTGTGGCGAAGGTTGGACCCACGGATATGGGAACGAACTAAAAATCCATGGGTGATCCTCCAGGATGTCTCCCAGGAACGTCTTGAACAATTGGCTGAGGACCCGGATTTCAAAGACGAATTGCGGCGTCTGGCCAAAACCCGCAAGAGCTGTCTAAATGATCCCTGCTGGTACGGGAAGACGCATCAAGACGCTGGTTTGAAACAAATTGCTTACTTTAGCATGGAATTTGGCCTGGGTGAGGCACTTCCTTTATATGCAGGAGGATTGGGCATTCTGGCCGGAGATTATCTTAAAGCTGCCAGCGATCTCGGAGTACCGCTGGTAGGTGTGGGACTGTTCTACCACGAAGGTTACTTCCGGCAAATAATGGATGCCCAGGGTATGCAACAGGAGGCATATCCCTATAATGATCCTACCAGTCTACCTATCAGGCCTGTGCGCGCACCCTCAGGCGGACGGCTCCATATTCCTCTGGAGCTGCCAGGAAGGACACTGCTGCTCAGGGTATGGTACGCGAGCGTAGGCCGGGTGTGCCTCTATCTTCTGGACAGCAACGATCCGCTGAATAGCCCTACCGATCGCGGCATCACCAGCAAGTTATACGGTGGTGGACAGGAGATGCGTCTATTGCAAGAGATTGTGCTGGGCGTAGGGGGATGGCGGACACTGGAGACACTTGGGCTCCAGGTTGAAGTGTGCCATATCAATGAAGGTCATGGCGCACTGGCTGTTCTGGAACGGACACGTAGTTTAATGGAACAGAGTGGCCTGTCCTTCTGGGAGGCCTTGTGGGCCACCCGGGCTGGAAACGTGTTTACTACCCACACACCGGTTACCACCGGCTTTGATACCTATAGCCCACTACTGATCGAAAAATATTTTCCATATTACCGGGACTATCTGGCAAAACTTGGCATTTCATCAAACGAACTGCTGGCCCTGGGCCGCAAAGACCCGTATAACTCGAGGGAGCCCTTCAATATGGCTTATTTAGCCATGCGCGGCTGTTCTACGGTTAATGCGGTAAGCCGACTGCACGGAACAGTAAGTCGGCGAATATTTCAGGACCTTTATCCCGGCTGGCCTGAACGGGAGGTGCCGATCGTCCATATCACCAACGGCGTACACGTCCCATCCTGGGATTCCCCATGGTCAGATGACCTCTGGACGCAGGCGTGCGGCAAGGGGCGCTGGCTGGACGAGGTGGAGGCCCTGGCAGATTCAATCCGTCGCATTCCCGATGAACAGTTATGGGGATTTTGTGCCGAGGAGCGCCAAGACCTGGTAAACTATGCGCGGAAACGGCTGGCCAGGCAGTTGGGACAACGAGGTGCAGAATCCGAAGTTATCGCGCAGGCATATACGATCCTTGATCCGAATGTCCTTACACTGGGTTTTGCGCGGCGCTTTGCCGAGTACAAGCGTCCAAATCTGTTACTGGAAGATCCTGAACGGCTGGCCCTAATCCTCACGAATCCGGAGCGGCCTGTTCAGCTCATAGTGGCAGGTAAAGCCCATCCGGAAGATGAGGTAGGCAAACGCCTGGTGCAGGCCTGGGTGGAATTTGAGCAGCAGCCGAAAGTGCGCAACCATGTGGTCTTTCTGGAAGACTATGACATCGCACTTGCCCAGGAACTGGTACAGGGCGTGGATGTATGGATCAACACACCGCGCCGGCCGTGGGAGGCCTGCGGCACCAGCGGCATGAAAGTGCTGGTCAATGGGGGCTTGAACCTGTCGGAGCTGGACGGCTGGTGGGCAGAAGCTTACAGCCCGGAAATAGGCTGGGCACTCGGTGACGGTAAAGAACATTCCGAACCTGGCTGGGATAGCGCGGAAGCCAAACAACTCTACTATCTGTTAGAAAATGAAATTGTCCCCGAGTTCTATGCGCGCGATTCGGAAGGAATCCCGCGATCCTGGGTGGCACGCATGCGGGCCAGCATGGCCCAACTTGCACCGAAGTTCAGCAGCAATCGCATGGTGCGTGAGTATGTTGAGAAAATTTACTTGCCTGCCGCCTACACATTTCAGCACCGAAATGCGCAGAACGGTAAGCTTGCAAAGGAGCTCCATTCCTGGGCGACAGAACTGAAAAAATACTGGCATGATGTCCATTTTGCAAATATCGAGGTCCTCCAGAAGGAGGATAACTGGTCTTTTTCGGTTCAAGTGTGTCTTGGAGAATTGGAACCGGATATGGTTCAGATTGAACTCTATGCGGACCCTCAAGATGGGGAGGAAGCTGTCTGTGAACCGATGAAACGAGGAGACGCGATCCCCGGCGCCGTCAACGGCTATTTCTACCATGCACAAATCGCGGCAACACGTCCCGCCGAAGATTTTACGCCTCGCATCATGCCTTATCATCAGGATGTGCATGTTCCTATAGAGGTGCAGTTAATATTGTGGCAGCGATAATGGTCGCAAAATGGAACTTGAGTTCAAATCTAATGGCTGACAGCTAAACGCTTAACTTAGGTGCAAGGCAGGTGTCGTGTAGTATGGTTTTATGCAACGGAAAAGCTGGGAGCGTTCGGTCTCTCCAGCCCGAGCTTTTCAACACATTCATCTATAGGGAGCGGGTATTCGCCATTAAAACATGCAAGGCAAAAACGCCGAGGGTCTCCGCCTGCAGCCTTTAGCATTGATTTAATGTCTAGGTAGTGAAGTCCGTCCAACTTGAGGAATTTGCGGATTTCCTCCACGGACTGTTTGGCAGCTATCAGCTCGCCAGTGGTAGGAAAATCAATGCCGTAGTAACAAGGGAAACAGGTAGGTGGGCAACTAACGAGCAGGGTTATTTCCTTGGCTCCGGCCTCCCTTATTGCGTTAATCCTCGTCCTGGTGGTGGTACCCCTTATGACCGAATCTTCAATTATTACCACTTTTTTGCCCTTTATGGCCTCTTTTGCAGGATTAAGTTTGACTCTTACGCCAAAATCCCTCATAGACTGGCTGGGCTGAATAAATGTACGGCCGACATAGTGATTTCTTATTACAGCAAGCTCAAGAGGCAGGTTGGCGGCCTGGGCATAACCCACTGCGGCATAATTCCCAGAATCCGGAAAGGGCATCACCAGATCCGCATCTACAGTGGTCTCATTGTTGAGGGCGGCCCCAAGGGTCTTTCTGAACGTATAGACGTTCTGTCCAAAGATGTTACTGTCAGGACGGGCGAAGTAGATAAATTCAAAGATGCAGTTTGCGCTTTTCCCTGCCTCAACTCCCTGGAATGATCTAAGCCCGTTGGCATCTATTACCACTATTTCACCGGGTGCCACATCCCGAAGGTATTCGGCCTGAACGAGGTCCAGCGCACAGGTCTCAGAGGCCAAAACGTAAGCGTTATTCAGTTTGCCAATACACAAGGGGCGAAAACCAAGGGGATCCCTAAAGCCGATTAATTTTTTCTCAGTAGCCATAACCACTGAATATGCCCCCTTGATGAGTCTCATGGTGGTTGCTATGGCCTCATCCAGCCCTCGATCTCCGGCCTTTGCCAAAAGGTGGACGATTATCTCGCTGTCCATGGTGGTCTGAAAGATAGAGCCATGTCTTTCAAGCTCTCTCCGGATATAACGGGCATTCACAAGGTTTCCGTTATGGGCAACTGCGAGGGTATGTCCGGCATGGTATACACAGAAGGGCTGGGCATTCTGCAAAACTGAAGACCCTGTAGTGGAATAGCGCACATGTCCTATGGCTATATGCCCTTTGAGGTCCTTTAGCCTGGCCTCGTTGAATACCTCACTTACAAGGCCCATGGATTTATGTTCCTGCACTACCTTGCCGTCCGAGCTGAATATGCCCGCGCTTTCCTGCCCCCTGTGTTGCAGGGCATAAAGGCCAAAATAAGTGAGCTTGGCTGCTTCAGGATGCCCAAATACCCCGAATACTCCGCATTCTTCACGTGGTGATCTTGATGGCAAAATTATCATAACGGTGACCGTTCACGCTCCCTTTTTTTAATTCAAAATTCAAAATTTAGAATTCAAAATTGTGTCTGAACGGCCTTTTCGTTCAGACACTAACTATGATATTCCTGGATCGTCTTAACACCAAACTCACCTTCAATCATTGAATTGATAGCCAGGGCCGTGGCTTTGGCACCGGCAATAGTTGTACTATATGGGATATCGAATGCAAGGGCCGCTCGCCGGATGGAACAGGATTCAGAGATGGCCTTCTTGTTGCTTGTGGTGTTTATGATCAGATCAATTCCCCCGTTCTTGATCATGTCCACGATATGGGGCCTCCCCTGCCTCACCTTGTTGACTTGTTGATTCGGAATCCCATGATTTAAAAGAAAGGCAGAAGTACCACCCGTGGCCACAATCTTGAATCCCGCGTCGTGGAGCATTGCTGCAATGCCCTGTGACGCTTTTTTGTCTTTGTCCTTGACACTGATGAACACCGTGCCGGAAAGAGGCAGTTTCTGCCCCACAGCCAGTTGTGATTTGGCAAAGGCCATGCCGAAAGAGCTGTCTATACCCATCACCTCGCCTGTGGATCTCATCTCAGGTCCAAGGATCACATCCACATTGGGAAACCGGGCAAAAGGAAAGGCCGACTCCTTGCAACAGATGTGTGAAGGTCTGACATCTTGGGTAAGACCAAGATCCTTCAGGCGTTTTCCCATAATGACTTTTGTGGCCACCTTGGCTAAAGGGACACCAGTGGCCTTGCTGACAAAGGGGACAGTCCTTGAGGCCCTTGGATTCACCTCCAGGACATAGACAATACCCTCCTTGACTGCATACTGGATGTTCATCAACCCCTTTACATCAAGTTCCCCGGCAATCGCCTTGGTATGGTCCTTGATCTGTTCCAGAATTTCCTGGCTCAAAGAAATTGAAGGCAGCACACAGGCGCTGTCCCCGCTATGGATGCCTGCCTCTTCGATATGTTCCATGATCCCGCCGATTATCGTATCTTCTCCATCCGAGATGGCATCCACGTCAATCTCTGTAGCATCTTCGAGAAATCTGTCAATCAGTATGGGCTTACCGGGAGAAACCTTGACAGCGGTCTCCATGTAAAACTCCAGGTCCTCCTGATCATAAACTATCTCCATTGCCCGGCCACCCAAGACAAAAGACGGCCTGACCAATACAGGATAGCCGATCTTGTCAGCTATCAGGATAGCCTCTTCTTTATTAACTGCAATTCCGTTTTCAGGCTGCTCTATGTTCAATTTTTTGAGCAGGCCCTGGAAATGGTCTCTGTCCTCTGCCCGATCTATGCTATCCGGGCTGGTTCCAAGAATCCTAACCCCTGCTTCCGCAAGGGAGACGGATATATTGAGCGGTGTCTGACCTCCGAACTGGACAATAATTCCTTCCGGCCTCTCCTGATCGACAATATTCAGGATATCCTCCCTGGTAAGGGGCTCGAAATATAGTTTATCAGATGTGTCATAATCAGTGCTGACCGTCTCAGGATTGCTGTTGACCATAATGCTCTCTATGCCCATTTCCTTAAGGGCAAATGAGGCATGAACACAGCAATAATCAAATTCAATCCCCTGGCCGATCCGGTTAGGGCCCCCTCCCAGGATCACCACTTTTCTTTTCTCTGAAAAGCGGATTTCATTTTCCTGCTCATAGGTTGAATAGTAATAAGGCGTATAGGCCTCAAACTCAGCAGCACACGTATCCACCAGCTTGTAGACCGGTTCTATCCCATCTGACTTCCGTATCTCCCTTATGGCCTGCTCATCCGTATCAAAAATGCTTGCGAGTTGAACATCTGAAAAGCCGTATTCCTTCACCTTTTTCAGGAATTCCGGGTCCAATTTACCAGGCCCAAGCCCCTTTTGTGCTATGTGATCTAACTGTTTTTCCAGATCGTGTATCTGTTGGATATGGAAGAGAAACCAGGGATCAATATGAGTCAGATCATGAATTCTTTCCAAGGTCATCCCATGCTCCATGGCTTCATAAATATGAAAAATCCGGTTTGAGTTGGGATTGATGAGTCCTTTTTCTATTTCATTGATATCCGGACTAGACCCTTGGCTTTGGGGTATGTCAGACCCGAGACCAAATCTCCCGATCTCCAAAGACCTGATGGCCTTTTGAAGGGCCTCTTTAAAGGTCCTTCCTATGGCCATGGTTTCACCCACAGACTTCATGGATGTGGTCAGCATGTCTTCAGCACCTGGAAATTTTTCAAAGGTCCAACGAGGGATTTTTACCACGCAGTAATCAATAGTGGGCTCAAAGGAAGCAAGCGTTTCACGGGTGATATCATTAGCGATTTCATCCAGGGTATATCCAACGGCGAGTTTGGCAGCTATCTTGGCAATGGGGAAGCCGGTAGCCTTGGAGGCCAGGGCCGAACTTCTGGACACCCTGGGATTCATCTCAATGACCATCATCTCCCCATTTTCAGGGTGAATGGCAAACTGGATGTTGGAGCCGCCGGTCTCCACACCGATTTCCCTGATAATGGCAATGGCTGCATCGCGCATGGCCTGATATTCCCTGTCTGTGAGGGTCTGCGCCGGGGCCACGGTAATGCTGTCACCCGTGTGAACACCCATGGGATCAAAGTTCTCAATAGAACAAATGATGACTACATTGTCCTTGAAATCCCGCATGACCTCCAGCTCATATTCCTTCCATCCTATGAGGGATTCCTCCATGATGATCTCTGAAATCATGCTGGCGTCAAGGCCTGCCCTGGCAAGGTGCTCCATTTCTTCACGATTGTAGGCCACGCCGCTGCCGGCCCCTCCCATGGTAAAACTTACCCTGATAATCAGGGGATAACCTATTCTTTCCGCAACCTCTCTCGCCTGATCCATGTCCCTTGCAATGCCGTTTTCGGGCACATGCAGGCCGATATGGCTCATGGCGTCACGGAATTGCTCCCTCTCTTCGGCCTTGCGAATAACCGGAATTGAGGCACCGATCATCTCCACTCCCAATTTTTCCAGGAGCCCAGTCTCGGCAACTTTCACTGCCGTGTTAAGCCCTGTCTGGCCCCCGAGGGTCGGGAGAATGGCATGGGGCCGTTCCCGTTCAATTATCTTTGCCACGATCTCAGGTGTAATGGGTTCGATATAGGTGCGGTGGGCCGTTTCAGGATCTGTCATGATCGTGGCAGGATTACTGTTTATGAGCACTACCTCGTAGCCTTCTTCCATCAGGGCCTTGCATGCCTGGGTTCCTGAATAATCAAACTCGCATGCCTGGCCGATAATGATTGGACCTGAGCCGATAATAAGGATCTTATTTATGTCTGTACGTTTTGGCATAATATGCTGGTTATGGGTTGAACATCTTGCCCTGCTGACCGAAAATTATACTGTGAAGGGTCATAATTTGAGATTTCTCTACCATGTTTTTTTCACCACAACGCAATTTTCTTGTGCGCTGAATTGCCGATGCCAGCATTTAAATATGCAATCTCTTCGATAACAACCGAAATTTCATGATTTTTCTTTACTGTCATTGTATCCTTGCTGTAAAATTGTTGTAAGCGTCTAGTATTAAGAGGGGAAAGATGCCATGCAGACTGACATTTCCAGCTTGAGTAAATTACATATCCTTGAGGCCCTTTTGGAGAAAGGATATAAGAGTGATATTGTCGGAAAGGCTCTCAACAAATTAGTGGAGCTTGAGCTTGCCAAATTAAAACGCGAACTGGCAGAAATTGAAACCAGAATAGAAAAACTAGAAGCAAAATACGATATGAATTCCGGGGAATTTGCTGAAAAATTTCATGCCGGTTTGGCGGATGATTCCGCGGATAATATCGAATGGATATCTTTTCTTGACATGCGGACGGCGCTTTTCCAGAGAATTAGACTTCTGCAGGAAGAAAGCGCTTGATGAATGCTGAAACGTATTTGATGAACCTCAAGGTCAAGCTTGCGGTCAGCAGTTCCATCCAATCAATTGAAATTATTGATGAGAGAATCGTTCTTTCCGACCGGGGTTATTTCAAGGCGCGGCTTATTCTGGCAAATAGTGATTTTCTGGAAATTTCAGAATATTTTGTGTGTGAAGATGAGGAGTGTTTCCCCAAAGCATATAGATATCAATGGATGGACAAGGAGCAAAAACAATTGATAAAGCGATGGGATAATGCCGAACACTTTCCGGGTTTGCCTGGGTTTCCTTGTCATATCCATCTTGGCCGGGAGGACAATGTACAACCCTCCAAACCGATAAATAGCCTTGAACTTATTGATATTATCGAGAAAGAAATTGAGGAGGAAATGTCCGTCAATTCCGAAGATACACTTTGAACGGTTACCTTATTATTTTGCAATCATGACCCGCATGCGGTCAGAGGTATTTTGCGCATGATCGGCAATAGCGCCTATATGCTCTACCAGCGTGACCAAGTGATACACCACCAGGGCATCTTTGATGGTGTTGAAAATCTTGAATTTCAGCTCCCGCTCCAGATGGTCGGCCTCTCTTTCATATTGGCGGATATCCCGCACAAGGCTCTTCATCCTGATCCTCTGTTTTTCGGACCTGCTCTTGAAATACTCGGTGGCCATGGTTACCAATTTGGGCAGCTTTTCGATAGGCGGTATAACGGCTTCGACCAGGTCCAGTAAATCAGCAGACACCTCGTCCGGGATGGCCTCTGGCCGAAAAGATAACCAGAAAAGGGCCTCTTCCACTTCATCCATGACCTTATCCTGCTCCCTGAGGTATTCAAAAAACTCAAATTTATCCACAGGCATTAGGATGCCCCTGGGCAGATGGTTGCGGATATTACGCTTGATATCATCGGCCTGACT
>Ga0075115_10001884_pt1 | contig 10046 bp, 13 predicted proteins | sample AntAceMetag02UKH_FD_69785 | JGI IMG/M metagenome (GOLD analysis project Ga0075115, IMG submission 69785) | Saline lake microbial communities from Ace Lake, Antarctica - Antarctic Ace Lake Metagenome 02UKH | ecosystem: Environmental > Aquatic > Non-marine Saline and Alkaline > Saline | place... | reverse complement strand
AGACACTGTCCTATCTTTAGACCCAGGCTTAAAGGTAAGATAAAAATACAAAAACTCAGTATTCTAAAGAGCAGAAATATTACAACATGGTGCGGCTTTTTCTTCGCCATAACCGCAATATACTATCATATATAGGACCTATAAGTCAATAACTTTACACTTTGACATTGCAAGAGTGTAAAGTTACGGGAGGGCTTAGTTTTGCGGGAGGCGGAGTTCGTAGGTCTGGGAGTCATCCGAGAGGATGACGTTGTCTTTCTTTATATCTTTTACAGTGTATTGCCCGATCTTGCCGCCAATGGCAATAGGATCGCCGTCAATAATCGCCAGGGGAGCGACCTCGTCCCATAAGATCCCAGAAAGACTTACATCAGAAATAGCTGCTGCGCCGCTGGATTCGATAGAGCTTGCAAAGAATGGGTCTCTTTTTAATGCAAGGTCTTTTGTCTCATCTTCCAGCCGACTGTAAAGCCCTTCTGTTGCAAGCTCTTTTTCTTCAAATAACCCTGTATCGCTAAAACCATCAAATGCCCTCTTCTCGCTCACTTTACCGTCTTCAATAACTGTCACCTTGTGTTTTATCCTCAGCCGCTTTGCCTCTCTCATTCTCTTTGCAGCATTATTGATAGCGACTATCAATATGCATGCAAGAATACTTGTTATGATCAATTGATTTCTCTTTTTGGCGTTCATATCCGAACCTCTATGATAAAAGGTACAGCCCCACGATTAATATTACATTCAATTTATCTCTAGTAAGCTTTGATTCCTTTACCCTGGTCTTGTCCTTTACAAGCCTTACTGATTCCACCACCATAAATGCAGGCAGGTCCTTCTTCAGCATCTCTACATATTTGACCAGATCCTGGTAAAAACACCTGACGTCTATAGACACTGTGACGCACTGGCATATCTTGCCATCTACCTGAACAGCCTCTTCCTCTTCCTTTCGCCACACGGTCCTCTTGCGCTGAGGTTTTATTGATACAATATCAATGTTCATTTTCTGCGCAAAATCAGAAAGCATCCTTAATGTCTCTTCTTCCTTGTCAGGGAATTTACTGTCCAGCTCCTGGTATTTCTCTTTAAGCATTGAAAGGCTCTCAGCTATAGGCACTGATCCATCCACCAGTGATTCTATTTCCTGAATTTCCTGCTCGACAGCTGAAAAATCTTGTTTGGCCTCGTTTAAATTTTTCCGAGACGGCGAATAAAGAAAAAACCATGCCAGTGACAAGGCCAGAATAAAAATACCTGCCTGAATTATAATCTTCTTTTGGCTTGAGCTTAGTTTTTCCATATCTATCCTCTGTTTTTAATGCGCAAGGTCTCCGCGTATCTCAAAAATCTGTCCATCCTGCCCTCTGACAGACGAGGCAAGCGTAGCCTCAATAAAAAAAGGCGACCTTTCCATTTTCTCCATAAATAAGGTCAAGACTTTCTCTACGATCTGCTCCTTAGCGGTTATTGTTCCTTTAATGGTCAATTTATGGCCTGTCTGATCGAGATACAGCTCATCCAGCATTACCTCAGGAGGAACTATGCTGCTGATGAGCCTTAAAAGTCCATCAGCAGGGATCTTTGCCGCCCGCAGTTCAGCAACAAGCGCTTCTTTTTCTTCAATATCCTTATTTAAGATCTTTATCTCTCTTATAGCCTGAAGATGCCTATTGGCATTCTTTAACCGCCCCTGGTAATCCTTTGCCTGTATCCTTACAAAAAGCAATAAAAACAAAAATATCACAGTGAATGTTATAAAAAATACCCTGAGCGTACCCTCTTTTAAAAGTTCAGTTCTCTTTGCCCTGATTTCTTTTGGTAATAAATTTATTGAGTGGATATCTGCAAGGCCTGACCCTACAGGGCTCAATATATAGCCTTGGTCCTTCTCCAGCCTGTCCCTCTGGGCACCCTGGACTCTCAGGCAATCTGGCAAAGGAATCCTGCTTACCTTTATATTAAGCTCTTTGCTTAAATGATCTCCCAGATTTTTCAGGCCTGACCCTTCGCCTGAAATATACAGCGCAGAAGGCATCTCCTCTTTATAATTTGAGCTATAATATTCAAAAGAAAGCCCCAGCTCTCTAACGAGCTGTTCAAGTATAGGCCTTATCAAGGATACCACCTGCATAGCCTTTATATTATCCTTAAGCAATGCTGAAGAGTCTTGCGGGATCCCGGATTCTTCTATGATCTCGCAGGCCCTTTCTTCCGAAAGATCTATCTTTCCCTTATCCGAGAGAATAGTTCCTGTCAAAGAACTGACAATCTTCTCCGTAGAATACGGCAGTCTCCGTATAAATTGCAATTTAGTATTTTTATACACACATATGGCTGAATCCTTGTAGTTTATATCTAAAATAGCCTGCGTCTCACCAGTCTCTTTACAATGCCTTAAAATATTAGAATAATTAAACGGGTCTGTCGATATGCTTACAGGACTAAGGCCGGATTCTGCAATAAGAGACGTGTGCCTATTTACAGCGTCTTTTTTTGCAAGCGCAAATACCAACAGATTCTTTTTTGCGCCCTGCTCATCCACAAATTCTTTTACTATCTGCCAGCTGGATATGTAACTCTCCAGATCATCCGGAATAATGTCTTTTAACTGCCATTTTGCCGCGCCCAGTATTTCCTGCTTCGGTAGGTGCGGCAGGGTAAGGTGTTTTATTAATATTGAATCCGGGTCAGCTATGTTTAGATACGCATCTTTTTCGAGGATGGAGTTTTTTTCTATGAAGGTTTTTATAAAATTTATAATCTCGGGCTTGCCCTGGTCTGTAAATGATATCTTTTTTACATCATGGCTCAGGAGGGAAAGGCCCACGGCCATGGATTCGAGATACAGTATCTTGATAAAGGCCTGGCCAAAGTCAATCGAAAGAAACCGTTTGGGTTTTTTCTTAAAAAGCTCTGCTAGGTTCATGATAATTTTAAAATTAATACTTCCTTATAATATAATACACTACGAAAAATATCATGCCTGATGCCAATATCATGGATACGCCGATGCCTTGCCTTAAAGTATATATCTTTTCCTCTATATGGACAAGGTCTTTGTCAAATTTTTTGCTCATGTCCTTTAATTTCTTAGGGTCCTGCAAAATCAAAATACCAAATACCAGTGAAACAATGCCTGCAAAAATTAAAAATAACATACAAACCTCCTTTAGTAAGCCTCGTCCCAATCTCCAAGAGTTACAGTCACGCCGCTTGCAAATCCCTGGATGGAAGAAAAATCTATCAACTCGTTATTAAATGTAATGTTGCAGTCTTTCTGTATCTCTCCCATCTCGGAACCGCAGAGATTACCTACAAAAGTAAAATTTTTATCTATATTAACTTCGGCATCTCCGTAAATAAAACCATAAATGGTAGAATCCTTTGCAATATCTACATCCCCACCCGAAAGCAATGCTGAACCATTGTCGGAAGAACCAGTATTATTGTTCTTATTTATAGTCAGTTGATTTGAGGCGTAAAGCGTGCAATTGTCACCGATAGTAACGTCTTTTTTTACTGTAAAAGTATCGCCTGAAATTAACGTAATGTTGTCACCGATAGTTATGCCTCGATTTATATCTACATCCCCAGATGTGACAATAATCCCAGAACCGGTCAGATTTCCGTTTACAGTAACAAGGCCATTGACATAGGTAGTGCCTGATATCTCTCCTGAAATATTCTGGTCTCCAGATGGCTGGGAAGTAGCGGTAGATATTAGGTCATCATAATAGGTTGTGACGAAACTCGGTTGCTGCGCAGGCGGATCTGAATCCGGCAACGTGTCTCCTGTTATCGTTACATCCGAGCCGAGTCCTATTTCTCCAGTAGCTACCACATCTCCGTCTATATTGGAATCCTTACCTATATCCATATCTCCGTTGATAAAAATACTTCCTGTAATATTTGCATTTTTAAGAATAGATGTCCAGATAGTGCCGTCGCCTCCGCCGAGAAAAATGGCATAATTTAAAAAATCCGTATCACCTGCTTCTTCAACTGTCACTGCATGTACAATAACTCTCTGCACGTTGTCTCGTGTACCAATTGAGGTAAGCGTATAATCATCTCCATCCACGGTAACACTTACAGAATAACTCCCCTCGCCTAAATTTCCAGTAGTCACTGCTGAAGGATCATCTCTATAATCAGAATCATTTTTAAGTTTGTATACGACGTGCTGGATACCTGCTTCTGCAATGTAAAAGGCCTGGGTGGATTTCTCCGTATCTGTGGCAATATTTATATCAGTAGACAGCATAGACATGCTAAACGTTCCCAGCGCAGCTAAAAGCACCAATATTATAATCGCAGCTATAAAGGCAAATCCGTTTTTATTCATTATCAAGTATTCCTAAACCTAGCTGATGACTGCATTGTAATCGAACTATCCCCCGATTCTATTATTAATTTTATCCGCACCATGCGGATATTTGCTGCAATCGCAGTAACATTGCCGTCAGAGTCCAGATACGTAAATGTAAGCCCTCCTGGATCCTGCAGCTTATTAGACAACTCATCAGAATTTCGCATTAAAGATGCGTCTGACTGCTGGAAATTAATGGTATTGTCAGTAATATCATCAAACTCAAACTCTGTCGCAGTAAATGTATCTATTGAATCCGTGTCCTTTATCTGTCTTATTTCCCGTACAACTCTATTCATGGCAAGCCTTGAGGCAAATACCACATCCCTTTCTGACTCTGAAAATATCCACGTATCCAGCATCGTTGAAATAAAAGGCGCGACCATAAGAGCAATAACCCCTATCGCGACTATCGTAATAATAAGCTCTATTAAGGTAAAGCCTTTTCTGGCCATAAGCATCTTTAGTAATTTGTAAGAACAGATTTAGTTACTACTGCCTGATCCAAAAGACTATGACTCACCTGGATCTCTACACTCTTATAGTCAGTCACTGTCGGGTCAACTGATGTATCAAATGCGCCTTCATTGACATAATGCACTGTAATCTGATAGCTATAGTCATCGAAAGGGCTAGCGAAACTTGTCAAAGATTCGTCAGCAACACTCGAATACCCTAACCCCAGAGCCTCTTCCATCTTGTCCTCTGCGAGTCCGGTTGCTATTGTCAAAACCTTTGTCTGATAGCTACCATGCATGGCTTCCTGGTATAGAAGTGCTGTTGGAATAATGACTATACCTATTATAATAATGGCCAGGACAAGTTCTATGAGAGAAAAACCCTTTTTAGAGATCATGGCATCTTTATCTCGCCTGTATTTGCCTCAATGGTTACTGTCTGCAAGCTTGAACCCTGCTGCAGAGTAATTATGCCCTGGCTGGAAAGAAGCGCAGGCGTGCTGTTGTAAGGCGCGCCTGCTGCATTAAATGACACCTGGTCTCCGAAATTCGTACTTTCTAAACTTATCCCGTCATAACCAGAGTCAGTGTCAAAGTCTATCAAAAGGTTTGAACCTGTGTGCGGGTCAGTTGCCAGCGTGCCAGTGTCGCCTATATAAACAAAATAGCTATTGCCAGAAGGATTAAAAGACACACCACAACTCACCTGCCGGCTAATAGCTAATTGCTGGGCATATCTTAAGTCAAACATGAGCTTATTGGCCGCGCCTACTACCTTTATACTGCCGCTTGAGAAAGACACTGCCACAGCCAATACAGCTATAATCACTATCACCATGACCAGCTCGATCATGGTAAAGGCTCGTCTATTATTTAGCATATTATACAGCTAATTACTGCTCTAAAAACGATCCGGTTGATGAGCCATATGCATACTCGCCGCTGTTAGGTCCGACATAGTCACCAGACCCGTCCTTGGACCAGTCATCAGTCACTCCGCCCTGTGAAAGAACATCATCAAAGAATGGATTTGAAGATGAAGCGTCTGAGCCAGAAGCAGCATCATCCAATGCGCTCGGCCATGCCCTGTTTTCTGCATAATAGGTGTGAATAGCTGAACGCACCCCTCCGACAACCCCCTTTTCAGCAGCTTCATTAGCATTATCTGTCAGATCATAATATTTAGGTATAGCCACAGCTGCTAAGATACCCAGGATGACAATGATCATCACGAGCTCAATCAATGTAAAACCTTTGCTACCCATTGCTCCCCCCCCTTTTTTTTCTTTCGTATTCCACCATAGAATACGAATCTACTTAACGATAAAAAGTCTCATCATGTTCCACATGGGCAGAAATATACCCAGGGCCATTAATAATACACCGCTGCCCAATATTACTATCAGTATCGGCTCTATCAATGTAGTAAGATTACCTATGGTATAATTGGCCTGCGCGTCATAATAATCCGCGACATACATCAAAAGTTCGTCTATCTTTCCAGTCTCCTCGCCCACTGAGACCATCTGCGTCACGACAGGTGGAAACATGCCGCTGAATTTCATTGGCTCGACCATGCCCTTACCTTCGCTCACGCTTATCCTGATATTGTCCAGTGTCCGCGATATTATAACATTGCCTGCGCCGCTGGATGCCAATTCTAAGATCCTCAAAATAGGCACTCCGCTCTTCATCAAGATCCCTGTGACCCTTGCAAACCTTGACATGTTTAATTTCAAGATAAGCGGGCCGAATACAGGGACCTTTAGCTTTAGATTATCCCACCAGCGCCTGCCTCGCTCAGTATTTATAAATCTATAAAAACCAAAACTCAGTATGCTCAAAATGATAGTAGTAAGCCACCAGAATTTTGTAATCGCGTAATTTATCCAGATAAGGATCTGCGTAGGTATAGGCAGGGCTGTTGTGAAGTGGCTGTAGAGCCTTGCAAATCGCGGCACGACCAGGGTCGTCAATATTATAAATCCTATTGCAATGGCGCATACTACTATTACTGGATATCTTGTAGCTGATTTAATTTGGGAACGGATCCGTTCCTCGTTCTCGCCAAGTACTGCAAGTCTCTCGAGCGTATCGTCAAGTATGCCGGCAGTCTCCCCTATCTTTACCATGCTTACGTATATCTCGTTAAAAATCTTTGGGTACCTTGCAAGGGCGCTGGACAGATCCATGCCACCTTCGATATCCCTTCCTATCTGACCGATCGCCTCTTTGAAAATTTTGTTTTCGGCCTGATCGCGAAGACCATCAAGGCTCGAAAGTATAGGAAGGCCTGCCCTTTGTAATGAAAAAAACTGGCGGGAAAACATATTTACTTCAGAAAGCCCTACACCTTTAAACTTATCAAATAACTTGATAACAGTGCCTTTTTCAGGCGCCTTTTTTATAGAAACTGGCGCATACCCTGCCTCTTTTAGCTTAAGGGCCACGAGCTCCTCTGAAGCAGCCTCGATCGTGCCATTTATCGCCTTGCCGAATCTATCCCGTGCTTTGTACTGGTAGGTATTCACTATTCTTCCACCTCTGTCACGCGAAGGACCTCGTCTGCAGTAGTAATGCCCTGCTTGACCTTTTCAAGTCCGTCGTCACGCAGGGTCCTCATACCCAGCTCTATTGCCTTTTTTCTAACATCATCCACTGACACCTTGGAATTCACCAGCCTCTTTATGTCTTCATGCACTTCAAAAAACTCGTATATGCCGATCCTGCCTGAATATCCTGCGTTCTTGCATTTATTGCATCCTTTACCTCTATAAAAACTTACCTTTTCCTGGATCCCCAGATCCTTTAATAATACATCTGAAGGCGCGTATTTCTCTTTGCATTTCTCGCATATCTTCCTGACCAATCTCTGCGCCACAACACCTATTATAGAGCTTGAGATCAGAAACGGCTCCACCCCCATGTCCACAAGCCTGGTCAATGCAGATGGCGCATCACTGGTATGTAGTGTCGAAAGTACCATGTGGCCTGTCAATGCAGCCTGGATTGAGATCTCTACTGTATCCTTGTCGCGGATCTCACCGACCATTATTACATCCGGGTCCTGCCTTAAAATTGAGCGAAGCCCGTTTGCAAATGTAATGCCTGCCTTTGGATTAATGGATGTCTGTCTTATCAAAGGCAATTCATACTCAACAGGATCTTCGATTGTAATAATATTTTTGTCCATTGAATTAATAGTCGTAAGGGCCGCATATAATGTGGTAGTCTTTCCGCAACCCGTAGGCCCTGTCACCAGTATTATGCCGTTTGGCCGTTTTATAAGTTTCTCAAATTCTACTAATTCATTTTTGGCCAGGCCTAAGTCATTTAGTCCTAATAATACAGAGGACTTATCTAAAAGTCTCATCACGATATTCTCCCCATGGATCGTAGGAAATGTCGAGACCCTTATGTCCAGATCCCTATCCTCTATTCTAAGCCTGATCCTGCCATCCTGGGGCTTCCGCGATTCAGCAATATCCAGCTGTGACAAGATCTTGATCCTTGATGCAATCGCCCTGTGAAGCTTTTTCGGCAATGTATTTACCTCATGTAATATACCGTCAATCCTGTAACGCACCCTCAATATTGCCTCTTCGGGTTCGATATGTATATCAGAGGCGCGATCCTTAACTGCCTCTAATATCATCACATTCACGAGTTTTATAACCGGCGCCTCCTCAGCTGCCTCTTTTAGCATGTCTTTTCTCGCAACAACTGTGTCTTTTCCCAGATCTTTGTCCAGTGACTTTACTATCTCATCAATTGACCCCGCAACCCCGTAATAAGAATCAAATATTCTCTGGATACCTTTTTCACTAGCTAAAACAGGCTCAATATTATCCATCTTGCTTACCTTGCGCAGTTCATCTAATGCAATTATATCTTTAGGATCTGTCATAGCCACAGTAAGGCTGGAACCGATCTTAAAAAGCGGCACTGCCTTGAAACGCTTGGCAAGTTTCTCCGGCACTAACTTAATAAGCGCAGAATCAATGATGTAGCTTGAGAGATCCATAAAAGGAACGCCCAGGGCCTGTGCCTTGACATTTGCAATATCATTCTCTGTAATGAAACCCAGTCTCTCCAAGGCATTCTCTATGGTCAAGCCAGTGCGCTTGACCTCTTGCTTTGCCCGCTCCACCTGATCCTGTGTGATCATGCCCTTTTTGACCAATAATTCTACTGCATCAAATTTTTTAGCCATCGCATACTCCTTAGAATTATATCTTCAGTATCTCCCTTATCTTCATCACCAGATCATCCAGCTCAAACGGCTTTTCGATATAGCCTGAGATCTTTTGAAAAGCAAATAAATCCCTTACCTTTTCTTCTTCCTTGCCGCTCAGCATCAATACAGGTATATCTTTTGTCTTGGGAAGACTCCTTACTTCTTTCAGGCACGAATAGCCATCCGCATTAGGCATCATAATGTCCATTATAATCATATCAGGCACTTCCTGCTCTGCTGTCTTTGCGCCTACATCGCCGTCATTGGCCTGCACGATAGTAAACCCTTCCTGTTCCAGCCGTATCTTAAGCATCTTCCGTACATCTTCTTCGTCATCGATTATGAGAATCTTTTTCTGATCTGACATCTTATCCTCCTTATCCAGCTTTAAGCTATTTTAACAACTCCCTTATCTTCCCCACCAACGCATCCGTCTCAAACGGTTTCTGTACATACGCATCTGCGCCTACTTCTTTGCCAGTCGCCCTATACTCATCTTCTCCTCGAGAAGTAAACATGATAATAGGTATGTGTTTGAACTTTTCATCAAACTTGAGCATCCTGCATACCTTATATCCATCCATCTTAGGTAGCATGAGATCCAGTATCATCAGATCTGGCTTTTCAGACCTTGCCTTATCTAATCCGTCCTGGCCATCTCCAGCCTCTAATATCTCATAATCAAGCGCCTGAAGACGGAGCTTAAGCATCTTCCGTATATCATCTTCGTCGTCAACTATGAGTATGCGTTTCTTATCCATTAATCGATTCCTTTATCTTTCCCATTAAATCCCTGCTATCAAACGGTTTTTCGACAAAATGCGCTATCTCCTCAAGTGCAAATAAATCTCCGACCTTCTGCTGTTCTTTACCAGTTAAGACTATAACTGGTAAATCTTTAAATTTATCTTCTTTTCTCATCTCCCGAAGCGCAGTGTAGCCATCCATATTTGGAAGCATTACATCCAGTAAAATCAAGTCC
>Ga0075115_10001881_pt1 | contig 10056 bp, 9 predicted proteins | sample AntAceMetag02UKH_FD_69785 | JGI IMG/M metagenome (GOLD analysis project Ga0075115, IMG submission 69785) | Saline lake microbial communities from Ace Lake, Antarctica - Antarctic Ace Lake Metagenome 02UKH | ecosystem: Environmental > Aquatic > Non-marine Saline and Alkaline > Saline | place... | reverse complement strand
CAGTCTCCAATGTGAATGATGATAAAGAATTCGTTGGTAAAATGTCCCAGACAGGGAACCTCTATATTATTTAGATGAATTCTATTATGAGCGCATTATTCTTGATTAGATCATAATCTTCTTTTTTATAAACTTTATTTTACAAGAACCGATGGAAGCCATGTGATTGTTTCCGGGAATATTACAATTATAATAAGACCTACCTCCATGAGTATCCAAAATGGTATAGCTCCCCAATAAATATCTCCTATTGATACTTCTGGGGGCGCGACACCTTTAAGATAGAACAAGGCATACCCAAAAGGCGGTGTTAAGAAGGAATCCTGCAGCATGACTGCTATTGCCACAACAAACCAGAGTTTATCAAATCCTAAGTTTGTCGCAATAGGAAGGAAAATCGGAAAAGTAATCATTACAATCCCTATCCAGTCGATAAACATCCCCAAAATAAAACAGACAATCATCATGATGATAAAGATGCTCCATCTTCCAAGCCCAAGACCCAGGATGTACTCCTCTATCACATCTCCACCACCAAAGCCTAGAAAGACGCCAGTAAAACAGGTAGCACCAACAAGGATAATAATCACCATGGATGTAACCTTGGTTGTCTGGAGTACTGCCGAATAAAGACCTTTCCAGGTGAACCTGCCATATGATAACGTTAACAAAAAGGCGAGGAAAGCACCTACAGCAGAAGCCTCAGTAGGTGTAGCTATTCCTGTAAAGATGGATCCCAATACGCCTAAGATAAGGATCATAGGGGGAACTAGTGACTTCAAGACCATTAGGGTTAGCTGTTTTGCAGAGAGAGCTGCCCTTTCTTCTGCGCTAAGAGCGGGAGCAGTTTGAGGTTTGACATAACATCTGATCAAAATATATGCGATATATAGGCTTGAGAGAATAAGCCCAGGGATAATTGCCCCCGCAAAGAGCTTGCCAACAGACAGAGATGCTTGATTGCCCATTACTATCAGCATAATACTCGGTGGAATGAGAATCCCCAGAGATCCCCCTGCACAAACACACCCACTACTCAGTTTTTTATCATATCCATATTTTAACATCACGGGCAAACCCAGAAGTCCCATGGTTACAACTGATGCTCCAATAATCCCAGTGCATGCACCAAAAAGGGTTGAAACCACAACAACCGCTATAGCGATACCCCCCTTTATGGGTCCAAAAAGATATCTCATAGCATCGAATAGACCTTCGGCGACACCTGATTGGTCCAATATTTGGGCCATAAATATAAAAAGTGGGATCGCAACAAGTATATAACTATCCATGATGCCATAAATTCGATTCATAAACATACCATAACACTCAGGACCCCATCCTATAAAACCAAAAATGACTGCAAGACCTCCCAAGACAAAGGCAAGTGGATGGCCTAGAAGCAAACCAATTACTAAGCCTGAAAACATAAGGAGAGCCAAAACTTCAGGGCTAAGGTTTACCATGAATTTCCTCCTCTAATTACGACATCTAACTTTCGGATGAAAATAGCGATTCCCTGGATCAAGAGTAAAAAGGCTGTCACTGGTATTACAGTTTTAATTGGGTAAAGCGGTGGACCAAAGACACTCCAGCTTGTTTCGTATATGGCCCACGATCTTGCTGCATACTTGATTCCCTGATACAACCATACCGACAAAAAAGGGAAAAAGAATATTATATAGGTAATAACATCACAGATGGCTTTCGTTTTTTGGCTCAATCTTTCATAGATAATATCAATCGCGACATGAGCTTTCCATAATAGGGCATATGCAGAAACAATCATAAAATGAAATGCGTATAACTGTTTAGTTACCTCAAAATTCCATATGGTTGGTCTTCCAAAAAATCTCCTTAGAACAACTTCAAGGACAACTAATAGAGTGAGAACAACAATCATCCAGCTGAATATCCTGCCTGTCCATTCACTGACAATGTCTATGAAATGTAAAACCTTTTTCAACTTCTCTTCCTCCACTAAAAATAGTTATCCTCTTTCTCAGTAGACTTGAAAAAGTCCATTAGTAGGCCAAAGACACATAGTTTTGGGTTTTGGAGAAAGCGGTACAATCCAACCACAAGCCTCCTACAAAGAATTCATCTTCTGAGAGGCTTGTGGTAAAATGGCTCACTTGATGTAAGTCTTTATTACATCAAGGTCAGGAATCTTAGGATTACGTCCATGAGAAAAGGGCTGTGAAATGGATCGCCATTGTGAAAAATCTTTTAAAAATTTATACTGCGAATAGGCAATCTTGGCAAATAATGGATTTTTCTTGCATAATTCCAGGGTATGCTTATTAACTATGTCCTGAATTTTACCCATATCCTTATCGCTTAGCCGGGTGAGCTTAATTCCCTTATCTAAAAACTTTTTTGTTGCTGCAATGTTGTTGTAATCAAAATAGGTGTAAGACCAAAGAAAATTGGCCGTAGCTGCAGTTTTAAGCATTGCTTTTTGCTGTTCTGAGAATCTATCCCAGACTTTCTTGTTGATCATAACACCAAAAATAGCAGATGGCGCATGCCAGCCAGGAGAAGCCCAATATTCTGTTACCTCTTGAAGGCCTAAATTCCAATCAACGGTCGGGATGTTATACTCACATGCATCAATCACACCCTTTTCCAGGGCCTGGTATACCTCAGATCCGGCCAGCATAACTTGTATACCACCTAGATCTTTTAGGGTTTTCCCTTGTATTTTACCTCCCATTCTTACTTTAAGCCCTTTATAATCGGCTATAGAATTGATGGGTTTGTGGCCTCGGACTCCAGATTCTGATGAATGGACACCAAATGGCAAGCATACAATGCCGTATTGTCCGTAAGCTTCCTGTATTAGATCAAATCCACCTGCTTGATAGACCCAGGTCATATAATCTGTAGCAGTTAAGCCCATGGGGTGAGAACCAATAATATTAAAAGCCATGTTTTTACCTGCCCAGTAACCTCCCCAATCGCCACCCATGTCGATTGTTCCTTTTGAGACAGCATCAAGAACCTCGAAAGGAGGAACCAGAGCACCCCCTTCAAAAAATTTTATTTTTAACTCACCACCAGCAAGCTCATTTACGAGTTTTACAAAGTGTTTATCAACTTCAATTAATTGGATTCCTGCCGACCAAACTGAGGTCATTTTCAGGCTGATTGTTTTGCCTTCTACAGTGTTAGGGCTTAAAGCTCCGAAAATAGAGAAACTCATTAACGTCATTAATACACCAAAAATAAAAAAACTTTTTTTCATTTTCCCCTCCTTCTTTGCTCTAAAGATTAAATTGTTAGCCATTGATCTGATCTAATTTCTTCAATCACCTCCTTCCTTTTGATTTGGATATGAATTAATGATATGGACCATCCTAAAGGTCATAATGCCTCTAAATGTTGTCAGACATCACAATAACATGTATAGAAAAAAATATTACTGCTTAATGTTACTCATAACTGAGGACTATTAGAACTTGCACGTTATTCCCCCATCTACCACGAGTTGAGAGCCGGTGATGTATTTGGACTCATCAGAAGCGAGAAACAGAGCTGCATAAGCCACATCCCATGCATCACCCATCTTTTTCATGGGACACTGTTGGTCACGTGTTTTGATCATTTCTTCTAAGTTATTTTCGCCATAAGCACCTTTGAGCGGCTCAATGATCATTGGAGTATTCATCAATCCTGGCAAAATACAATTTGCCCTAATCCCTTTCTCGGCATACTGAATTGCGATATTCTGCGTAAGTTGGTTAATGGCCCCTTTCGAAGCGTTATATGAGGCGCTAGGGTATCCTGTATAACGCATTGATGCAATGGACGATATGTTTATAATAGATCCACCACCCTGTTTTTCCATAGAGGGAATGCAAAATTTGCAAGTCAAAAACATGCTTTTAAGATTAACACTGATCACCTTGTCCCAATTCTCCTCACTTAGTTCAACCGGTCCCCCCATCTCAACAATGCCGACGTTGTTGTGTAAAATATCGATACGGCCATAGGTCTCAAGACATTGTTCAATCATTGCTTTAACTTCGCCTGCATTTGTAACATCGACTTTCTGGACTATGCAGTTGCCACCTTCGCTGTCGATAATACGTTTCGTTTCTTTGGCAGCATCAAGATTGATATCAACAGCATATACCTTCGCCCCATTTCGTGCGAAAAGCACCGCTGTCGCCTTGCCGTTGCCCCATCCAGGTCCAACAGAACCAGCCCCCGTTACGATGGCCACCTTGTCCTTTAAGCGTTTATCCATGTCATTCTCCTTTTTGGGCTAATTCGGACAGCACCATACTAATTTTTCTGATGCTCGTTCTTATCTTTAGATTCTCATTTCACAGCTATTGATCAAACCTTGCGCTCTTTGCCTTCCCAATATTTCGCTCTTAGCTCGCGTTTCAGTATTTTCCCGTAATTGTTCTTGGGTAATTCCTCGACTAAATCAACTGACTTAGGTTTTTTGTAGCTTGCAATGTTATCCTTACAAAAGTCGATCAATTCCTCTTTAGTTGCAGATTTTCCTGGCTGCAGTGACACAATCGCCTTGATTGCCTCACCCCACTTAGGATCGGGGACTCCGATAACTGCCACTTCTCTGACAGCTGGGTGTGTTACGAGGACTTCCTCAATCTCGCGAGGATACACATTTTCTCCACCGCTGATGATCATATCTTTTGAGCGATCCATAATGAAGAGGTAGCCAGCTTCATCCATGTATCCCATATCACCGGTATGAAGCCATCCGTTTCTTATCGTCTCTGCCGTGACCTCGGGATTGCGCCAGTACCCCTTCATGACCAGATCAGAGCATGTAACGATCTCACCCATCTCACCCGGTGGAAGCTCTTTATCATTAGAATCAAAGATTTTCACCTCTACGTCGGTACGTGGGAAACCAGCAGAGGCAAGCCTTTTTATCTGTTCCGGGGTACCACCCAGTACATGATCTCTATGTGGCAGATAGGTAATGGTCATCGGAGATTCAGCCTGTCCAAATAATTGCACCAGGCAGTTTCCCAATTTTTCCATGGCCTTCTTCAGGTCTTCCACTAACATTGGGGCACCCCCGTAATTGAGTGCCTTCAGAGAGCTATGATCATATTGGTCCACGGCTGGGCTGTCTACCATCAACTTCACCATGGTTGGGGCGGCAAATATATTGGTAACTCGGTATTCCTGAATGGTTTTAAAGATCTCCTCAGCATCGAATGATTTCGACTCCAAGATAACATTAGCTGCCCCTTTGCCGATGTTGGGAAGTGCATAGAGACCACTGCCATGGGAAAGAGGGGCTGCATGCAGTATCACGTCGTCAGGAGTAAAGCCGGGGCATATATCTGCGTAAAAGTTCATTGTCATAGCAAGCAGGTTACGGTGAGTCAGCATAGCACCTTTGGGCAAGCCGGTAGTTCCGGATGTGTAGAAAAGCCAGGCAAGATCATCGGGTTGCACCTCAACATCCATGAATTGATCCGATTCAGCAGATATCAACTTCTCATAGTCTAGGAGCTCGTCTTCGGCATCTGCTATGGTGATCAGATGTTGAGCCTTCGGCATTCGATCTCGAATTTCGATGATCGATTTATTAAATTCAGATGATACTACCACTGCCTTGGCCTCAGAATGGTCTATAATAAAGGCAACCTCATTAGGGTGAAGGCGCCAGTTGATGGGCACAGCTCCACACCCAGCCTTAAAGCAGGCAAAAATTGATTCCAACATCTCAGGGTAATTGTACTGAAGCAATACGACATTATCTCCCTGCTTGATACCCAGGCTATATAAGGCATTTGCCAGACGATTGACTCTTGAGTTGAATCGGGCATACGTCAATTTCTTGGGACCGTGTGCTATAGCCAGTTTATCTGGAAACGTTCGTGCCGATTTCGTCAACAAACTACCGACGTTCATTTTACTTCTCCTTTTCGTTGTTGTATTTCCCTCAATTGAATCAGTTAGGCCATAACCCAACCACCGTCGACATTCAACACTTGACCGGTGATGTAATTTGAGGCATCTGATGCCAGAAAAAGGATGGCCTCGGCCATATCCTCGGGTTGTCCCATCCGAGAAATTGGAAGGGCTTCAACCCCATAATCAAAGCCTCTTGCCATTTCAGTTTCACATGCTCCAGGAGCAATGGAGTTCACATATATTCCGTCTTTGGCTATATCCTTCGCGATCCATCGGGTGAGGGCTAGAACACCACCTTTAGCGGCGGCATAGGCAGGACCTGATCGCCCCGACCTTTTCCGGCGCATCACCAGGTTTGGAAACGGCACCGCCAATAATGCCGGAGATGGAGCTAACATTAACTATTTTACCATAGCCCTTCTCTTTCATACATGGATAAACCGCCCGAATACATAAGAATGCCCCCTTAAGAATTACGTAAATCACCCGATTCCATGTGGCTTCAGAAATTTCGAGAAAGATATCTCGATGAACCACTCCGGCACTGTTTGTTAAAATGTCAATATGCCCAAAGGCATCCACGGCTTTTGCCACCATTTTTTTCACCTCAGAGGAGTCATCAACGCTAAGCTTCGATACCCACTGCTTGACACCCTAATGCTTCAATCTTTTTCATTGTGTCTTGTGTGGGTATGATGTCCGCTACGGCCACACTGGCCCTCTCTCTTGCCAGAACCAATGCGGTTGCGGCCCCAATCCCCCGAGAAACTCCTGTAACTAAGGCATTACGGCCATGAAGATCAATTGGCTTGCTGATCATTTCATTCTTCATTAGATCCTTTTGGGATGGCAAAAAAATCATAATTTCAGCCTCGCCCTTTCATCTTTGCCCATTTTTTCGAAATTCACGAAAAACAAGAGCGATTTTCAATCTTTTCCTACACCTTTGCAAATATCAAATTGCAAATACATTGTAAATTACCCTATAAGGTGAAAAATACTCACCCGAAAAGGTGAAAAATGCCAGCTGGCGTAATTGTCATTGCTCGAAGAATTAATGCTAAAGATGGATAATACCTTCTGTGATGGCGGTTTTGGTGGCCTTTGATCGATTGTGGACACCAAGTTTTTGATAAATATTTTTTAGATGTGACTTTACTGTGTCTAAAGAGAGAAAGACAGTTTCGGCTATCTCTTGGTTAGATTTGCCCTCCACCAGACATTCAAGAATCTGAAGCTCCCTATAAGAAAGGTTCGCCCGTGAATCAGCCTTTTCAGATGGCTCAAGCTTCTTAAAATAATTCAATACCTTAGGTGTCACAGAGGAGTCTATAAAAGCATTCCCTTCTAAAACTAAGCGCACTATTCTGACCAAATCACCTTTCTTCACATCCTTAAGCACATAGCCATCAACCCTAGCCTTAATTGCCTCTAGAACATATTCTTCATCGTCATAATTCGTAAGTAAAATAACCTTGATGTGAGGATACCCTTGTTTTATCAGGCGAAGAACGTCAATCCCGTCAATACCTGGCATTTTAAGATCCAATAGCACAACATCTGGACAGTAATTATCCAGTACCTTTAGACACTCCATGCCTGAGCTTGTTTCATAAACCACTTCCATATCATTTTCTAACTCCAAGAGTGCCTTCAAGCCTTCTCTCACAATAATATGATCATCGACAACCATAATTCTGATATTTGACACTATGTCCCTCCAATTACCTATGTTTATTTACAAGCGAGCGGTCACAGTTATTTGGCATCCCTCTCCCTCACGCGAGACTATCGTAAGCTGCCCTCCCAAATCTTGTGCCCTTTCACGCATAGTCAAGATTCCCAGCCCTGAATTCTTAACCCCTTGGTTATCTTCCGGGAAACTAAATCCTTGACCATTATCCTTCACTATCAAACAGAGTTGATTTTTATGAATAGTGACTAACGAAATGTCAACCTTTGAAGCTCGGGCATGCCATTTAATATTATTAAGGGACTCTTGAAGAATCCTATAAAAGGCAGTACCTAATTCAGGTCTTACATCCAATTCTTTCGGCGTTATAAAATTCACCCTTATATTTGTATCCTCTTGGAAATCAGTGAGAACCCTTTTAATAGCAGTAACGATTCCAAGATCATCCAATATCTTTGGTCGCAGATTACTTATCATTTGACGGGATTGCTTTAATGCACCATTGATGTCATGCACTAGACGATTCAGTTCATCATTCAGCCTTGATGGGTCCTTATCTATCAACTCTTGGCAGAGCAGGGCTTTATAACCAATGGCAGTAAGTGCCTGAGTAATGGTGTCATGGATCTCAGCAGCAATTCTCTTTCTCTCATCTTCTTGAATAGAAATTAATTGCCCTGCTAATTTATGCAATTCTTCTTTCTTTTCTGCTAGTTCTGAAAACATCATATAGTTTGACAAAACGGCTCCTGTAAAATAGGAAAACTGATAAAGTAGGTTCTTATCGAACTTTTCAAACCTGAAAACTCGACCTTGATTATGAATAAAAAAAAGGCCTGTCAAATAAAAATTGCGGCGATGGATAGGAATGCAAATAATCTTAAAGGAATTTTGCTCCATGTCCTCATGAAATAAAATCCTATTATTGTTATCATCAACGGCCATGGCCATATTGCACCGAGCCACCTCAAGAGCAATTATTTCCACAAAATCAAGGGAGATCTGGAGTCCTATAAGCCTCTTCTGGTTCTCAATGTCCAGATCTTTCTTTCCAGCATAAGGAATGAGAAAAGATCCATGAAGGCCGAAGATATCATATATCGCCTGGTTTGCAGATGCTCGGAGTTCTTCTTCTTGGAAGATAGATACCACATTTGCGGCATAACTATGAAGTTGGTGAAGCTGGTTTCTCCTCCGATTGATAATTTCGTCCCGAGTCTTAAGAAAAGGATAGGATAAAAGATAATTTGTGTAACCAATTAAATGCTCGATAAACCTTATATCGTTAAAATTAATCAAATTTTGGTCAATTTCTTGTTCAGTATTATAGATACCAATAAAATGCCATATTGCTTCCCTGAAAACCATTTTGTAGGTAAGAACATCTTCTAAATTGTAGCCCTCCACGGCTCGCTTATAACCTATTTGTTGTTGATCATTAAAAAGAACATCTACCCTTCCCCCCAGGGCTTCCTCAAAAGCATTAAGGAAACGCCGACTCCGTCTTTGGCCTTTAGGGTGATTTAATATATGGTGAATATAAGGAGTGGATAGCTCTTTTTTTAGGCCTTCTCGGATCAGGTCATATATTCGCTCTTTACGCTCGGCAAAAAATTGAGAGAGCTTTCCTAAATCAGCATTTTCTATAATTTCTTGAGAATCAATTTTGAGCATAATTTAAAGCTACAAAAAGGGAATTAAAGAGTGAAAAAAATATGATATTACTTCTGAAACAACTCATATGTATCAATTTACATCTGGTAATTCCTCAAATCTCATTATCATTAAGCGATAAATATCTGCCAAACTTGCTTTAGAATAACTTGCTCACCTCTCTCGCAGCCTTACCATTTTATATTCAGGGTTAAACCGCTCCATGAGGTTTCTTTATCTTTGCCAATAATTTTTAACTTATAATAGCGTCTTTTTTTATCAGGAAATCCACTCAAAAACAATATAATTTCGCCTATGCATGTAACAAATGAGACTCGATCCTACAATTTCACAACATGGGATTTGCGGGGATCAAACAACATTTATTTCGGATTTACGATCCCTTTTTTTAAATGAATTGCGATTGAAATATGCAATAGATTTGGGCTGCCTGAAATTGATGAGTTAAGTTAGCGCTAAATATTCATCTAAAGAGGCTAATAAGTTCTTGCAAGCCATCTATTCGAGTTTTGATAACCCATAACATAGCTGATTTTTTAAGAATTTAACATCCTGGCAAGATATCACGATCTGATTTTGATTTTTTGCATAAGAAAAGATGAAGATATGGTGAGATGAAGGAATCGATATTCTCAAAAACCGGGAGAACTTCTGATTAGCAATCGTATTGTAAAATTTTTAGGCGGATCATAAGCAGAATAGATTTAGAGCAGATTCGCTACATCATGCTATTCTCTCACAACTACCCTTTATCCTTCAATTTCAAAAGGTATTGAATT
>Ga0075115_10001880_pt1 | contig 10059 bp, 8 predicted proteins | sample AntAceMetag02UKH_FD_69785 | JGI IMG/M metagenome (GOLD analysis project Ga0075115, IMG submission 69785) | Saline lake microbial communities from Ace Lake, Antarctica - Antarctic Ace Lake Metagenome 02UKH | ecosystem: Environmental > Aquatic > Non-marine Saline and Alkaline > Saline | place... | reverse complement strand
AGAAGATTTGGGCGAAGCAATTCTTAAGGCTTTCGGTACAGATAAGGCAGATCTTATTTTGGAATGTGTAGGTGTTCAGGCTACCATGGAAGCCGCTATTATTAATGCCCGGAAAGGTACAGATATCATAGTTGTCGGTGTCTTTGGAGAGAGACCTCTTGTGGATTTGGGGTTGGTTCAGGATCATGAAATCCGTCTGATCGGAACGGCCATGTACCAGACCTGTGATTATCTGCAGGCAATTGAATTGATTCAAAAAGGGGCGATACAGCTGCAGCCTCTTATGACCGATCATTTTTCTTTTCAAGATTATGAGAAAGCATATACCTATATTGATGAGCAGAAAGACAGAGCGATGAAAGTATTTATTGACATAGCAGACTAACATAAAAGAGGGAATCATATGAGTTTTGATTATTATCAACCAACGAAAATTATTTTTGGAAACGGAAAAATCAGTACTATTGGTGAAGAAGCTTGTGCTCTCGGAAAACGGGTCCTTATTGCAACTGTCCCGCTTTTTCCCGCAATTGAAGGGGGCTTTCAAAAGATTAAAAAATCCTGTGAGGATGCAGGAGTAGAAGTTGTTCATTTTGACGGTGTTGTCCCCAATCCTACCGTGGCGTGTGTAGAAAAAGGTTCTCAGCTTGCCCGGGATAAAAAGGTTGATGTAGTAATAGGATATGGAGGCGGATCGAGTATGGATGTGGCCAAGGCTATTGCCGTTGGTGCTACTCATCCGGGATCTCCCTGGGACTATCTCTTCTTTAAAAAGGCGCCTACAAAAGCGACACTTCCCATTATTTCTGTGACCACAACCAGCGGAACCGGTTCGCAGGTGACCCAGGTTTCTGTAATGACAGAAACTGAGACTCATGCAAAATCAGCGATTTATCATGAAAATGTATTCCCGAAAGTGGCAATTATTGACCCCGATCTTATGGCCACCCTTCCTCCTCATATAACTGCCTCCACTGGTTTTGATGCTTTTGCACATGCCTTTGAAGCATATATTCATTCTGGTACTAATCCATATATTGAAATTTTGGCTCTCAAAGCCATTCAGCTTGTTCGTAACAATCTGATTACGGCAATAAAGGGAACTGATGTTGATGGGGCAAAGGAAGCACGACGAAATATGGCAATGGCTGATACCTTTGCTGGGTTATGTATTGCTGGAGCCGGTGTAACGCTTCCTCATGGAGTCGGGATGATGATAAGTGGGTTTTGCCCGCACATTATGCATGGTGAATCATTAGCTCTGACGTATCCTGATTTTATGCGTTTTACTGCCCCGTCGTCACAGGTTAAGTTTGGGATTGTAACAAAGATATTTGATCCAGGTCTGTCGGAACTTAGTGATGTTCAGGCTTCTGAGAAAGCAGGTGAAGTGATGGATGGCTTTCTCAAGGAGATAGGTATGTGGCTGAATTTTAAGGATATGAATGTAAGTATGGAGACCCTGAGAGAGATTGCTGATCACAGTCATGACCTTCCGGACTATGAAAATAATCCGAAGATTGCTGAGATTGATGATATTTATATCATGCTGGAGAATGCATATTCAAGAACATGAATAGACTCCACCAATGGGACAAACCTCGTAATCATGTACTAAGGTGTTGTTTTTGATGATTTTGTTGGTGTAATTAGCAAATAAGCAAACTGAAGGCATCCAGAAATGGATGCCTTTATTGTTAAATCTGTTTAAAACGGTTTCAGCTGTCGTTTTCTGTATTGCAAGTCGTATCACCAAGTAGGTCTGCCCTGGCACAATCAAGGTAATTCTCCAGATTTTCCCTACTCAAGGAGTAGTATAACTTTTTCTGGTCACCCATTCTGAAGTTTACCAATCCAGCTCTAAATAATTTGTTTAAGTGATAAGACATAGTTGCAGCGGTCAGTTTGAAGTGTTTGGCCAGTTCCTTGCTGAACCACTCACGTTCACTGAGAAGTCTGAGTGTCTCCAACCGTTTTTTATCTGATAAAGAGGTGAACAGCATATTGGTTTGCAGTTTTCTATTTGCAGAGGTTAGCAATGTTTCGCGGGTAAGGCCGAGAAGTATGATTTTTGCTTTTATAGATATTGTTAAGCCACGGTTGTATGTGTATGAGATATAAACGGTTGTATCTTCAGCATGCTTGAGAATTTCCCGATAGTGACCGAATGTGAGTGTATCAAGATAGTGTGAAGGATCCTTATCAAACTCCTTATTTGCTAAATTTGCACGTTTTGTGCCGGTATTAATAAGTTCTTCTTTGAATGGAAGATAATGCTTGGAGTGGAACTCTCTGAAAGTCTTTAGTATTCTTGGTTTCCATTCCCCAGGGTTATCCAGTAACTGTTTTAACATCTTTTCTTGTGAACGTGAAGAGTGAAAGAATTTTTCGGTTATTGAGTTTTTAATATCTTTTTCCTGAATCTGACCTACCGGTTTGTCCTGCAGCCACATCCCTTCCAGATATATATTTCTAAATTCGTCATCAGATAATTTGCTAAAATAGGAGAATAATTCCTCTTCTTCGGTAATCGCAAGCTCGATTATTCGGTAAAAGATCATCCATCGAGTGAAAAACATCTTACTAAAAAAGAGTTCAATATCATGTTTCAGGAATGGAGATATATCCTGATCCACTTTTTGGAGAATTTCTTCTAATGCAGGATCAATGGGAATATTATCCTCTACTTTCTCTTTATCAATCTTGTTATCGATATAACTACAGAAGTGGCAATAGAACTCCATGGCATGGTTGTATATAAACTTCATGAATAAATAATACCATACTTAGAAACATATTGACAACATAAATTAGAAAAATATCTAAGATAAAGCTTGACAACGAAACAAAAGTATCATATATATAATATACAAGTGTTAGAAATTGATCTAATACAAAGGTTCGATGAAATTAAACGTTAGTTTGGTTTCTAGGAGGAATATATGTTATTCGATGAAACAATGTTATATGAAGCAAAAGTTAATCAGGATCAGATGATACAGGATGCAGCAAACTATCGAAAAATCGCTCAGGCAAGAAAGGAAGACCGCAGGCTTAAGAAAGAGGCTCGTCTGCAATACAGGGTATGCTGCAGGGAAGTGAAGCTGAAAAAAAAGGCAGAGAAACATATAGCACTCGCTAAAAAGCTGCTTGATGGCCATTCCCACACAGCATGATTATTTATCTAATCTTCAGAGCATATTCAAAAAACACATTATCAACGTAGATGAGGAGTTGACATTTTTACCATATGTTTCTATAAATAGAAACATGAACAAATTACAATATAAAAAATTAAGAGCAGACCGTATAACCCCACAGGTTGCATTTTTGAAACTTTCAGCCTGTGCACTTCTGGAATCAGCTGTTTTGGATATCGGGAAAAGTAGATATTCAATTCTGATGGTCTCTGAATCATCCCGAATTCTTCTTGATTCACGTGGTGTGGTGCACTCTTCCCCAGGTGAACCGGAAACAATCATCGATCCATCCCCCGTGAAATTTCTTGAGTATGTGAAAGAACTCAGTAGGAAAGCAGCGGACTTCTCTGAGGCTGCACACCTCAGTTTTCCCGTACCGGCAGGAGGCGTGGGTTATCTGGGGTATGAGACAGCTGCTCTTATGGATGAAATTCACCTTTCCGATCAGCAGGATGAACTGCAGTTGCCGGATTCTATCTTCGTTTTTGGCAGGGTTTTTGTGGTATTTGATCATTATAAAGACGAACTTATCATTCTTGCCCTGAACAGGGAAAGAGAGACCTATAACCTGAATAATGAGATACAAAAAGTGGAGGAGAGACTGTTTGATGCCGATTTCCGGGCTTTCCAGGGCGATGAAACAGAGTACCCTGCTGAAGCGGATCTTGGGAAACATGCTGAAGCATATATAGCCGGGGTGGGTAAAGTAAAGGAGGCGGTAATACGTGGTGATCTTCTACAGGGAGTACTATCGCACAGAGTAGCCGTAAAATCTGAAATTCCACCATTCGAGGCGTATAGAAGACTACGCAGAACTAATCCGTCACCCTATATGTTTTTTCTTGATTTCTCCGATTTCATTCTCTATGGTGCCAGCCCCGAGGTAATGATTAAATTAACTGAAGGAGTTGCAACCATTAAACCTATTGCCGGAACCCGTCCCAGGGGAAGCTCGAGAAAAGAGGACTTGCGGCTCGAGCATGAGCTGCTCAATGATCCAAAAGAGCGGGCTGAGCATTTGATGTTGATTGATCTTGCCAGAAATGATCTTAACAGAGTCTGCAAGGCGGGAACTGTACAGGTATCCAAAAGTTTTTCAGTTGAAAGATATTCACATGTAATGCATATCGTATCAGAGATAGAGGGAGAGATGAATGACGAGATGGACGCCTTTGATCTTATTCGGGCAACATTCCCCGCAGGAACAGTCTCTGGTGCTCCGAAAATAAAGGCAATGGAGATAATATCGTCACTTGAGCCGATAAAACGCGGACCCTATGCCGGGCTGATCGGGTACATAGATATTAATAACGATTTTGATTCCTGTATAGTAATACGATCTGTGATCTGTAAAGAGGGTACGTTCTACGTTCAGGCAGGAGCCGGGATTGTCTATGATTCGGTACCGGAGAAAGAGTATGAGGAGACCGTGAATAAAGCCCGGGCAATGATTCAAACGTTAGGGGGGATTTCCTAATGGTACTAATGATTGATAATTATGATTCATTTACCTACAACATCGTAGATCTTCTGAAAAAAGCCGGTCAAACAGTAGTAGTAAAAAGAAATAAGAGTATTACGATTTCAGGGATTGAAAATATGACACCTCAGCCTGATTATATAGTAATTTCCCCTGGATCGGGGACCCCTGATGATGCGGGAATATCATTGAGTATTGTTCAGCACTTTGGCGGAAGGATTCCTATTCTGGGTGTGTGTCTTGGGCATCAGGTCATTGTACAGGCATTTGGAGGCCGGATAGTACAGGCTCCGACAATTATGCATGGGAAGGTAGATACAGTCTCACATGACAATAGAGGGCTGTTTCGTAATATTGAACAAAATATGAGTGTAGTACGATATCACTCCTTAACAGCCAGCCAGGGAAATATTCCGGATGTGCTGCAGATTACTGCACGGGCACAGAGCGACCAGGCAATAATGGGTGTGCGGCATAAAGAGTACCTTGTTGAGGGAGTTCAGTTTCACCCGGAATCTATTGGTACTCCTCATGGATACAAGCTTATTCAGAATTTCCTTACCTATAAGCGTGAAGAATCTCCGGTTACCAGAATTTTAGGGCAATTAACCAGCGGGATGAATCTTGATGAAGCTGATGCTTATGAAATAATGGATGAGATAACAAATGGTGAACTAAGTAATGGCCAAATCGGCGCGTTTCTTGGGGCAATGGCGGTTAAAGGGGTGACTTCGGTTGAGTTGAGCCAGTTTGCTTCAGTTTTTATAGATAAAACCGGTGTAATGCCGGAAAAACAGGAACTGCTGGATACCTGTGGAACTGGAGGTGACGGAAAGCATACATTCAATATATCAACAGCATCGGCGCTGGTATGCGCAGCAGCAGGAATAAAGATTGCAAAACATGGGAATAAGGCTGTTTCCTCTAAGTCGGGGAGTTATGATTTTCTGCAGGCTCTCGGTATTCCGGTTTCTCAATCCTATGGAGAGTGTCAGAAAAGTATCGATAGAGACAATTTTGCCTTTCTGTTTGCCCCCATCTTTCATAGTGCCATGAGGCATGCAGGTCAGGTCAGGCAGGAGCTGAAAGTAAGAACAATTTTTAATATGATTGGACCGCTTGTGAACCCTATGCGTCCGTGTTTCCAGATCACCGGGGTATTTTCGGAATCTATTCTTGACTTATATGCGGAAACATTAAAACTTCTCGGTATAAAAAGGGGTATGGTTGTTCACTCAGAAGATCATCTTGATGAGATAAGTATTTGTGCTCCCACTATGGGGAGGGAGGTTTGTGAAGATGGAGAAATTCGTAAATATACAATTGATCCTGAATCACTTGGAATTTTCGGATACCAAATGAAGGATTTGGAGGGTGGCAATGCTGTAGAAAATGCCGAATTATTCCTGGAAGTTATTGGGGGAGAATTAGTAGAGAAAAAGAACCAGGCAGTATTTGAAGTAGTGGCATTAAATGCGGGAGCCGGACTCTATACTGCAGGAGCTGTAGAAACAATTGAACAGGGATACCAGGATGCCTGCAGGCTTCTTTCAGATGGAACTGTTAGTAAACTTGTTAAGTGTCTTCAGGACTAGGGTAAGGAAGCTTGAGTGTGATGAATATTCTGCAGAAAATCCAACAGGAAAGGGCTTTGTATAAGCATCAGGAGACAAAAGAAATACTTAACATGTTTTCTAAAAAAACAAGAAACGTACCTGTTGTGGATTTTTTTAGTAAAAAAGGACTTATTTGTGAACTCAAAAAAGCCTCTCCCAGCAAGGGGATAATCAACTCTTCAGAACGTCTTGAGGATGTGATTATTGAGTATATTCAAGGGGGGGCTGAACGGTTCTCTGTGCTTACAGAGCAAAATCATTTCCTGGGGAATTGGCGATTTTTGCATGAGCTGAAGAATCAGCATCCAGAGAAAGGTTTTCTAAGAAAAGACTTTCTTTTTACAAAAGAAGATATCCATGAATCCTGGCTTATCGGTGCTGATGCGGTACTCCTTATCGCAGAGATGCTTGATACTGCGCTCATGGAACTGTTGATTGCTGAAGCACACAACAAGGGACTGCAGGTTCTCTGCGAGGCACATAGTAACTCTGAACTGGAACGTATTCTTAATCTGAATGAACTTCCGGATGCTATAGGGATAAATTCCCGTAACTTAATGACATTTCAGGTAAACAACCGGGTTCCTTTTGCCCTAAAACAGCGGATACCTGAAAATATCCCGGTAGTTGCCGAATCCGGGGTACGCGATGCCTTTTTTACCCGACTGGCAGGTAATGCAGGATTTCATGCGGTGCTGATTGGTGAAACCTTGATGCGTTCTGATAATAGACTCCTGACAATTCAGGAGATGCTCTCTGAGTATGAGAAAGGAAGAGTAGAAAAGCCCTGTTTTTTCTCCCTGCTTATGAAACGTTTCAACAGAAACCCGGGCATGAAGTACATACCGGGCTTGAAATACAAGCCGGGCTTGAAATACAAGCCTTTGGTAAAAATTTGCGGAATCACGAAGACTTTAGATGCTGAGATAGTTGTAGCTGCTGGAGCGGATGTTTTAGGTTTTATTCTTGCCCCGTCAAAAAGGCAGATTAGCATATTGGATCTGGAGAAGTTTGCAGAATATGATGTGCTTAAAGTTGCGGTAGTGAAAGATCCTGATGCGGCGCAGATAAGTATGCTGCGGAAACTTTTGACGAAGGGTATAATTGATGGTGTACAGTTTCATGGAAATGAGTCGCTGGAGTTGGTGCAGTCATTTGGCGGGAATGCATATAAGGCAATTTCTCTGGAATCTCCTGAGGAAGTTGCGGATGATTTGTTTGCTCCGCTCAGCCTCTATGATAAACCCAAAGGTGCTTTAAACGACTCTCTTGGATTAAGTTTTGATGCTTCGTTTCAAGAGGTTCTTCAGGGTGGATTTATTGCCGGCGGGATATCTCCACAGAACCTCAGCGGGATGTTGAAAATGTGTAGTCCACTGTTGATTGATATCGCATCAGGAGTAGAAAAAAGTCCTGGAGTGAAAGATCGTGTAAAGATAAAAGAGATTTTTTCTATTTTGGAGAATATGTATGGGTAAATGGTTTGGTAAATACGGTGGGCAGTATGTGGGAGAAGTTCTAAAATCAGCTCTCGCAGAGTTGGAGAAAGCTGTTAATGAGATACTTCCCTCTGAAAAGTTTCGTGACGAATATTTACGGCTGCTGAGAGATTTTGTCGGCAGACCCACACCGCTTTGTCTGGCTGAGAACCTGACAGAGAAATTGGGTGGAGCCTCAATATATGTGAAGATGGAAGGGCTTGCTCATACGGGTGCTCATAAAATAAACAACGCTCTAGGGCAGGTGCTTTTAGCCAAGTATATGGGAAAGAAAAAAGTGATAGCCGAAACAGGTGCGGGTCAGCATGGAGTTGCTGTTGCTTCAGCTGCTGCAAAACTGGGACTTGCCTGTGAGGTGTTCATGGGATCGGTGGATGTAAAACGACAGCAGCCGAATGTTTTTCTCATGAGACAGTTTGGTGCCGATGTTCGGGTAGTTGAGGATGGGACGAAAATACTTAAAGATGCAGTTAATGCTGCACTAAAAGATTGGGTTCGGGAACCGGAATGTACGGCTTATGTTTTAGGGTCTGCTTTGGGACCCTATCCATATCCTGATATGGTTCGGGATTTTCAACGAGTTATTGGGGATGAAACAAGAAGCCAGATTCTTGAAAAAACTGGCAGACTTCCGGATGAAATAGTTGCCTGCTGCGGCGGCGGTTCAAATGCTATGGGTATGTTTACCCCTTTCCTGGATGACCCGGGAACAACTCTTACTGCGGTAGAAGCTGGAGGGCGGGGTGATGCGCCTGGTGAACATGCTGTTCGAATGAACGGCGGCGGCCAGACGGGAATTATTGAGGGGTATAAATCTTATTTTCTTCAGACAGACGATGGGCAGGTTCAGTCCACTCACTCAATATCTGCAGGCCTGGATTATGCAGGAATTGGTCCCCAGCTTGTACATTTGTATGAGACTGGAAGGGTGAAATTCACAAAGGCTTATGATCGGGAAGTACTGCAAGCATTTCAGGAATTTGCGCAAAAAGAGGGAATTATCTTTGCGCTGGAATCTGCTCACGCAGCAGCAGAAGTGCTGAAAAGAGCTTCTCAAATGGAAAAAAACAGTATAATTATAGTAAATATGTCCGGTAGAGGCGATAAAGACCTCTTTATTACCGCAGGAGAGTTGTATACGCAAGAATGGAAGACCTTCCTCAGTGAAGAAGCAGTCAGGCTGAATAAGAGGGATGAGAAATGATTGAAAATCAGAAAATTAAAATTATGGGACATCTTGTTGCCGGCTATCCCAATGCCGCTGGATTCGAGGCTGCCTGCAGTGCTATGGCTGATAGCGGAATTGAGATTCTGGAACTGCAAATCCCTTTCTCAGATCCTACTGCTGACGGCCCTGTAAATACAGAGGCAGCAGAAACCGCGCTGCGGAATGGATTTAGTATAAAGGATTTTCACCGGTATTTGGAGTTTGCTTCATCAAAGGATTTTGAAGAAATTCATGTTATGACCTATGCAAATATAATTTACCGGTACGGGATCAGGAAATTTATCGATGATATGGAAGCTGCTCATGTCATCGGTATTATAATTCCTGATTTACCCATTGAAGATGAAGAGGGGTTTTATGCATATACTTCGCAGAAAGGGAGAAAGGTTGATGCTGTGCCGGTGGCAGTAGTAAATATGATCCCTGAAAGGATCAGGATACTGAAGGATCTCAGTCCTGAAAGGTGTTATGTATCGCTCAGACAGGGGGTTACAGGCACGCAAACTGTTATGGATAGCACAACCACCCAGTTCCTCGACAAATTAGAGATTCCTAAACTGTATGCCGGTTTTGGAATTAGCACAAAAGAACAGGTGCAGACTTTGCAGGGGCATGCCTATGCGGCTGTAGTTGGTTCTTACTTTACCCGGATTATTCGGGATGCGGGAATCGATCCTGATACTATTTATACACAAGTATTTAATGGTGCACAAAAATTGGTGTAATGAAGGCAATTTCATAAAAGCAAAATCATAAAACAAAAGACCAAAGCAAGTATTTGGTCTTTTGTTGAAATAGTCTCAATTCATATGTTAATACACAATGTATGTGTGAAGGAAGCAGTAAAAAGTAAACAAGTTAATAGTATGAAGGTTAACTACGTGGGAGAGTTCTCGAAGGATACTTCCTAGGACATCTCAGCAATTTGGCTAATTGTATTATATATTGAGCAGTACCGGGTAGCAATTTCCATTGCCTTTTTTGTTTTCTGCTCATTTTCAGCACCTATGACCGTTACATCAACATGACACTCTTT
>Ga0075115_10001878_pt1 | contig 10062 bp, 12 predicted proteins | sample AntAceMetag02UKH_FD_69785 | JGI IMG/M metagenome (GOLD analysis project Ga0075115, IMG submission 69785) | Saline lake microbial communities from Ace Lake, Antarctica - Antarctic Ace Lake Metagenome 02UKH | ecosystem: Environmental > Aquatic > Non-marine Saline and Alkaline > Saline | place... | reverse complement strand
CATAATGCTTTGTCCAGGTCCCCTGGAGGAATTTTTGAGGCTCACCCCGCCCCGGAAACCGTCTCGGTGAGACGAAGCTTTTTCTGTTCGATCATTGGATGTTCCTTATCTATGATAGCAGTGAGATAGCAGAGCCGATTCCGATCTCAAAGAATGAACACGACTCTTGGCATGGAGGAAAAAATTTTTGTCCTTGAGGGCTTTAATTAAATTCGACCTTGTTCGTATCTTGCCGCCAATGCGGGTGGCAACGCCGCCCAGTTCTTTGGACCTGGCGTGGGTCAATATGTCCTTAAGGTCTAAGCTGTTGCACGGTGAAATCCGAGTATGTACGTGAAGGTCGAAGAGCATAATATATGTTCGTGGTAATTTAACAAAAAGTCAAATTGGTTTTACTTATGAATAAGACCTGATCCATAGATATTTTCTATTAGCATCATCTTCAAATATGATTTAGTATTGAAACACATTTGTTTTTGGATCGCGCAGTAGTATATGTTCGGTGTATTATTTAGGGAATTAGTAACCGTTCATTCCCCTCGCAATGGCGGGAGTTAACGGTTATTCTTTTTTAAATTCAAAAATGAAAAAAGAAGATTCTGAAAAAATGCCATCTAGGGTCACTGGAATAATAAAGGATCTTGCCCTCAGATACGGATGGGGGACAAGGCTATCGAGAGGAAAGATTTGGGAGGTCTGGGAAGAGATCGTAGGCCCCCAGGTTGCGATCCATGCATGGCCGGAACGTTTCATGGAACGAGACATCCTGGTAGTCGTGGTAACAGACTCGGTTTGGATGCAGCAGCTCTGCTTTCAAAGGCAGCTCTTTATTGATGGGCTGAATGCACGCTTACCATCCGGGACCGGGATTAAGGGTGTCAGGTTTGTTTTGGGTGACGTGGCAGAGGCCAGATCCAGGTGGATTCCTCAAAAGATACCGAAGAAGGACATGCTGAAAAAACAAAAGGTCCAATTCCCGAAACGTGCATTGGATGCTGCAAAGGACATGATGGAACCTGTCCGGGATCAGGAGCTGAGGCAGGCAATGACAGACCTTTACCTGAAAGATTCTGAACGAAAGAAAAGCAACCCTGAACCCTGAACCTCTATGAATTATTTAGAAAAATCGGGGGCAAAATTCTGAGTTCTTCCCCTGCATCTTTACATCCCTCAACCAGGATCAGTCTGGCCGGTAGATTCGGGGCGGGGTGAATCATTCTCAACCTCTTAGGTTCAAGGCTTATCTCATGCATGCCGGCCAAAAGTCTGGCAGCACGGTCAGCAGGATAGATAAGGCTTAACCGGCCTCCAGGATGGAGAGAATAATGGGCCACATCTAGTATCTGATCAAGGTCAGTCAGGATCTCATGCCTTGCAAGGGCCTCTTGGGGATTCTTGCATAGTCTGCCGGAGACCGGAGACCTGTAAGGCGGGTTAGTCACTACGTGGTCAAAACTGCCTGCAGAAAACAACTTAGGTATTCTATTCAAGTCCGATTCATATAATGCGATTTGTCCATCAAGATGGTTCAAACGGATATTTTTTTCTGCGATCCCGGCAAGACCTTTCTGTATCTCAAGCGCTGCTATTTTTACACTGCTGTGCTTTTTGGCAAGGACCAGGGCAATGACCCCGCATCCTGTGCCGATGTCCAGTATATGATCGAATTTTCTCAGTCTTACAAAGTCAGCAAGCAGTAACGAGTCCACAGAAAAACGGTAACCATGCCTTGGCTGAAAGACCTTGATATCGTAATCCCTGAGACAGCTCTCCGTGACTTCAGGTAAAATTTCTGGTAAATATAATTCTGATTTTTTTAGGTTTTGAGCCATGGTTTTTATGCTGTTACTCTTTTTTTGAGACAGATGCCAAGACCATTATAACCTGTTATGAAAAAGGTAACTACTCAGGTGGAAGGCTGAAGGTGGAAGGTTTTTAGGGACAAAACATGCGCGATCATACAAAACTCAGGGCATTCGAGCGTTGCGAGATGATTGATATACTTCAGCCTTCAGCCTTCAACCTAAATACCTAAGTGGATACTGAAAGACTAATCATGATAGCAGTTTGGCAAAGGGTCAGTGAGGCCAGGGTTGAGGTAAACAATGAGATTGTGGGGCGTATCGGTAAGGGAGCCCTTGTGTTGCTTGGAGTGGAATCAGAAGACACCGATGTCGACGCGGCCTTTATTGCGGAGAAATGCGCAAACATCAGGGCCTTTGATGATCAGGATGGCCGTCTTAATTTCTCATTTGCTGATATTGGCGGAGAACTGCTTCTGGTATCACAATTTACTCTATGCGCAGATTGCAGGAAGGGAAGAAGGCCGTCATTTATCAAGGCCGCCGCTCCCGACGAGGCCAATAGACTCTACGAGCTTGTGGCTGACATGATCATGGCCAAGGGTATTGAGGTGAAGACCGGCCGTTTTCAGGCCCACATGAAGGTACATCTGGTTAATGATGGTCCGGTGACGTTGCTGTTGGACAGTCGAAAGAGGTTTTGATTAAGGCGTATGTCAGAACAGTTAGGCCTTGAAATCTTTGAGGATTGGGAACCGCCTGAACTGAGTGAGGAAGCGTCAATTTGGCTGCTTTCTCAGCTTTCTCCCCAGGTCTTTTCGCGGTTTGCCCAGGCTGTACAGCAAGACCCGGAAGGCCAGACAGTACTCTCCGGATTTAGAATTTCCCCTAATTCAATAAAAAAGCCTGGCATCAAGCAGGCCATTTCCGCAAGGCTTGCATCACTTCTTGTATCCTCAAGCTGGGCAAGGAGGGCCTTTTTTATCCTATCCTTTCCACATGGCAGGTGGTTCAGATGGGCGGAGGTCATTGACGCACATGACGAGATCTGGCTGAAAATTAACTGGAGAGAGCTCATAAGGGGAACCGGGGACCCTGTCCTGGCTGTTGCGTTTGCCCTGGACGACCGTCTGGGTCTGGCCAGGAGAGGTGAGAGGACCTTAAAGACAAGGTCCATATGGACAGGAGAACTGAACGGTTCCAAGGAGTTGTTGCCTGAGGCATGGGCTGAGTTCTCAGGGCTCCTGGGGTCTGAGGAGTTCAGAGATTCTTCAGAGACAGAGGCATTGGAAAACCTGCAAATCAGGCTTGAAGAGATATCAGCCAAGCTGCAGAGGACAGAGCAGGATGGAGTAAAACTAAAAAAAACAAGAAAAAAGCTGGAGGCCGGAATCAGGGACCTTGAGGCCAAGCGTTTGGAACAGGAATCCTCTATCAGTAAATTCAAAGAAAAGGTGAAGGAGCAGTCAAGGCGTATAAAGGTCTATGAGACTAAAATGGAGTCAGAGGTTGGAGCAAGGGTCGCCGGTTTTTACCGGGAGTTCTGTAACTTTGACATGTGCGAGGAAGAACTGTGGAAAGATTCCATGAAAGAAGGCGGAAGCAAAGACCTCTTGGAAAGGGTGGAAAGGGCCCTCACTGCCCAAAGCCATCTGGATGCCCGGTATGGTACTCGTTCCAGGGTGATCGCCAGGCTTAAAAAGCTTGAATCCAAGTACGAGGAGGTTGAAAGGGCCCTGGGCGATGTCCTTGTCCCCACCCCGTCATTGCTGAAGGCCGGAAAGGACCTGCAACTTGAAATTGTCCACTGGAGACAGATGCTTCCAGGTGCGGAAGAAGCCTGCTCGCCTTTGGCAGGAAGGCTCCTTGGGCAGGCAAGGTCCTTCAAGGTGAATGAGGAAGGAATCAGGCAACTTGAGTCATTGTTGACAGAGCTGGATCATCCACCTATTGAGTCATTACTCAATGAAGAGGAAAAGGCCTTTTTGCACCGCCACATCAGGAATTTTTTGGCTGAGAGGAGAAAGATATGGCAGGCAGGCATGCTGGCCAAGCATCCGCCTGTACGCATCCTCCCCCATCAAATAGATGATATTTCAAACCTTTCAGCCTTTGTATTAAAAAACCACGATCTATGTTCAAATTCCATTTTGCTGGTTGATGGCTATAATGCAATAAAGTCCTCTGCCGAATGGGCAATACTTGACAGCCGGAACTTCACCAAGGCAAGAAATCGCTTTATTGAGCTATGGGAACTGAGGGCAAAGGACTGGAAAAGGGTAGAACTTGTCTTTGACGGCCAGGAAGAGCGCCACCGGATAGAGGAGCGGGGCCACATGATAGTGGTCTATACGGATACCAGATTCGAGTCCCAGAGAGCGGATATCTATATTCGGTCGCGTATGGAGGAGCTCAATGCAGATAACTCTGATACAAAGCTCTTTTTAATCACCGCGGACAGAGAACTGAGGGACTCTGTCAGCCAGTGGTGTAATTACTTTGTTGAGCCGAGGTGGGCGCTTACACCTTATCTCAGCATAGAAGATTGATTCCGCTGAAAAACCCCAATCTGCGGCGTTGCTTCAATTTTTCAGTCATGCGACGTACGATAAGTACGTCTCATGCCTGGAAAATTTCGCGCCTTGCATCTCGGGCTTTTTGAGCGGAATCATATTTCAGGGTTTTTGCTGTGTAATCAAGATTGATTTCGTACTGTAAGCGTCCACAGGGTGCTGCAGATGCGAGGCGGAGGGTACGCAGACGTACTCCCTGTACTTCAAGTGCCCGACAACAAAGCAGATGCGGTGCTCCGTGAACGCTTACCAGATTCCAAGCTTCCTGTAAGCTTCGTAAAGGACTATCCCTGCGGCATTAGACAGATTCAGGCTTCTCACTTTGCCCCATATCGGCAGGTAAAAACTTCTCTCAATGTTTGTTTCGAGGAGAGAAGGAGGAAGCCCCTCGGTCTCCTTTCCGAAGACGAGATAGCATCCCGGTGTGAAGTTCGCTTCAGTATAGATATGTTTTCCCCTGGTTGAGAAATAAAGAAAGTCACCCCCGGCATTTTCAAGCATAAAGGCCTTCAACGTGCTGTGATGTATCACAGTTATACTGGGCCAGTAGTCAAGGCCTGCTCTTCGGAGATGCTTGTCGTCGGTCTTAAAGCCAAGGGGATGGATAAGGTGAAGGACAGAATTGGTTGCCCCGCAGAGCCGGGCAATGCTACCGGTGTTGGGTGGTATTTCCGGTTCTACTAATACTACATGTAGAGAAGGAAGAGAATCGGACCTGTCAAGGGACTTCATGCCATTTTTCTGATATTTTCCCTGCAGTCGGGGCACAATCCTTTCACGTCCAGCTTATGATTCAGTATCTTAAAACCGAAACGTTCTCCCAGATCCTTTTCGATGTCCTTTAATCTCGGGTCTATGAATTCCTCGATCTTCCCGCACTCAATACATCGAAGGTGGCAGTGGTGTTCGTGGCCATATATGTGTTCGTAGTGCATATGGCCGTCTTCAAAGAACACATCCTGGACCAGGTTGGCTTCTATTAAAAGGGGTAGAAGGCGATATATGGATGCCTTTGAGATATTTATACCCTTTCGCCTTATATCCAGATAAAGTGAATCCACATCAAAGTGGTCATGGGTTGCAAAGATCTCTTTTATTATCTGTTCTCGTTCCTGGGTGTATCGTAGCTTGTTTTTTTGGAGGTACTCACGAAAGACTTGTAATTCAGATTTCTTTTGCATGAAAAGACCCCTCGCTTTTTAGATTTTAACAAATTAATAAATTGTGGCTGAAACCGCGAAACATAGGCAATAGAAAAAAATAGTTCACCATATTCAATGTTTTCTTTATGTTATACCGATTGGAAATTGACAAGTCAAATTTAAAGCAACTGTTTAATAATAAGCTTATGCCCAGTATTGTGCAAGGATAGTTTTCGCATTCCATGGCAGTCGATAGCCGGAAAGAGCGTGAATAATTAGTAAACGCTTACAGTTCGGTGGGTTGCGGTAAAACGGACGTTGTAACCCAGTGAACGGTTACAATAATTATGTACAAGGAGATGATAAATGACAGCAAAAGGACAAGTTGAGATTCGCGAGACACTGGGATTTGTCGGCGGAGGACAGATGGCAGAAGCCCTTATAAAGGGGCTATTGTCAAAAGAACTCTTGAAACCAGGCCGGATCACGGCATCTGATTTGTCTGAGGACAGGAGAAATCATCTCAAGGAAGCATTTGGGATAAATACTACCTCAGAAAACAAGGAAGCAGTCAAAAGATCTGAGATTATTATCCTGGCGGTCAAACCCCAGGTCATGTCTATAGTCCTTGAAGACATTGGGCCTGTTGTGAGCAGCAATCATCTTGTTGTATCCATAGCTGCCGGAATAACCATCCACTCTTTGGAAAAAAGACTCCCTGAAGGTACAAAAGTAGTGCGCGTGATGCCCAATACCCCTGCATTGGTTCAGACAGGGGCTGCGGCACTGTGTAAGGGGACTGCTGCCAGCCAGGGCGATCTGGATATAGTGCGGCGGATATTGGAGGCAGTGGGCAAAGCGGTTGTTGTACCGGAGGCCTTGATGGACGCGGTCACAGGGCTCAGTGGCAGCGGACCGGCATATGTCTTTACATTTATTGAGGGCTTGATTGATGCGGGAGTGCGGGAAGGGTTGCCAAGAACTGTTGCCCAAGAGTTGGTGGTTCAGACTGTGCTTGGGGCGGCCCTTATGTGTCGAAATACCGGAAAGCACCCGGCAGAACTGACTGCGATGGTGACCAGTCCAGGGGGAACCACTGCTGCGGGTCTGCATGTCCTGGAACGGGCCGCATTGCGTGGGATATTAATGGATGCAGTCAGGGTAGCAACTGAGAGATCAAGAGAGCTTGGTGGTTGAAAGAGAGATTCAGTCTGTACATTACCGGCCGGTTTTTCGAGGCAGTTTTGATGATGCAAGAAACATAAGGCCAGCCACCACAGCAGACATAAAAAATACCCAGGGATAACCGAAACGTACCCAGATAAGTCCTGCTACTATCGGAGCTATCATGGATACTACGTGCTCAATTGAATAGCTCGTGGATATAGAGGCTGTCAGCTCATCTGGCGATTCAACGATTTTGGAAAGGTAGGTCACATGGGCTGAACGTAAGAAAAACAGGCTGTCATCCAGGATGAAGCATGTGAACAGGCACGGCAGGATAAAAGGCTGGGGAAGCGTTGTTTCTGCCAGACCATAGCAGGCGCAGATCATCAGAAGTGAGATGGAATCACCTATAAGCACAGTCCTTTCCCCTAATGTGTCTATAAGTTTTCCAAGATAGGGCTTTAGAAATAGGCCTACAACGGAAGATACAAGAATAAGCCTTGCCATGGCCGGTGCATCCTGATCAAAGATCCTGATAAGTACCCATGGTCCGAATACGAGGAAGATCTGTTTTCGAACACCGAATAGGACGGCAAGTAAATAAAAAAGAGAATATTTTTTCTTGAATACAAAGCGTTTGCGTTTTGCACCGGTATGTCTCTTTTCCTTGATGAAAAGTACAATTAAGGCCGAAAGCAGTGTGAGTAAGGCTGCAATCCAATAGAGTTTTTCGTATCCGAGTCCTAATGTGCCCATACCTACCCAGATGCAAGTGGCCCCCACTATAGTCCCAAGGCTCCTGAGGCTTCTGACTATTCCGAAGAGACGGCCCCTGGTTTCGGGTTCACTGAGGGCTACACAGAAGCTCTCCCTGATAGTCATTACCATATGGGCCCCAACAGACCAGACAAACAGCCAGGCTGTTACCCTCAAGACATCAGGCGAGAGGCTGGCAACGCCCGCAATGCCCAAGGCAATAACAAGTGTGGCTCCAAACAGGATTTTCCCTTCTTTGACTGCACTGAAAGGGGCCAGGAGTACAATGAGCAACATTCCCGGCGTTTCTCTGATGGTCTCCAGCACTCCCCTTTGATCGGCGCTCATGTCATAGACATCCACCAGGAAGTTGTTAAGACTGCTAAAAAAAATTCCAGTGGCAGCAGCACCCAGAAATGTGCTAAAAAGAAAGATTAATTTTTGGTCCTTTAAAAAGCTAGGCACCCGTGAACGTATATTATAATGCTTGTGGGTTGTCATGGGCTGTGAACTTAGCGCCCTTTGGGTGAGCTGTTAAGCTATTTAAGTGGCTGAGTTGCTGGACCTACCAACTTAAAGGTTAATCGCTCAATTTAGGTTCAAGCAAAAATAATTTTTAAGGAGAGAGAAATGTATATCCCGGATCTTCTGAGTGGGCTCGGGGATGTTGGTCCGCTTGCCCATTTGTTAGTCGTAATTATTAGCATGGTAGCTGTTGGTCTCGTTATCAGTGTAATACTGTTTAGGTTCCTGGCCCGTTGGAGCCGGAGGTCGGATGATATTTTCAGTGAGGCAGTGGTTAAATACCTCAAGCGGCCTTCAAAATTTCTCTTCCCTGTTTTATGTCTCATGCTTTTTGCTCCGGCTTTGAGTGTTCCTGATGATCTGGCAGGTGCTTTCAGACATGTTTTGGGCATTGCTTTTATAGCTACACTTACCTGGATGGCCATAAGAACTGTTGCAGTGATCAGAGAAATAATGCTTTCCAGGTTTGATATAGACCAAAAGGATAATCTGGCTGCCCGTAAGATTTATACTCAATTCCGGGTAATTGAGCGGGTGATTATCGTTATTATCCTTGTAATAGGTATCTCTTCTTTATTAATGACTTTTGAGAAGATACGGCAGTTGGGTGTCAGTATAATGGCTTCTGCCGGTGTTATAGGAATAATTGCAGGCTTTGCAGCCCAAAGAAGTATAGCTACCCTTTTTGCCGGGATCCAGATTGCCATTACACAGCCGATCAGGCTGGATGATGTAGTAATCGTAGAGAATGAATGGGGCTGGATCGAGGAGATCACCCTTACATATGTAGTGGTCAAGATCTGGGACCTGCGGCGACTGGTAGTGCCTATCACTTATTTTATTGAGCGCCCATTCCAGAACTGGACCAGAGTTTCCGCCGACATATTGGGCACAGTGTTTTTATATATGGATTATACTGTTCCGGTCCGGGTTATCAGGGAAGAATTGCAAAAGATAGTCAAGGGCTCTGATCTATGGGATGGAAAAGTGTGTGGCGTACAGGTTACTGATGCAACTCAACAGACTGTTGAAGTAAGGGCCTTGGTCAGCGCGGCTGATTCACCAAAGGCCTGGGACCTCCGCTGTCTGGTACGGGAAAAGCTATTAGAATTCCTCCAGAACAAATATCCGGCAAGTCTGCCAAAGACAAGAGTTGAACTGGAAAAGAGCATGTTGGGTAAAGATTCATCCCAGGGAGTTATTGCCTGAGCCAATTAAGCGCCTTTTCTTTATGTGGGGGGCATGCCTCGGCGTATGGATCTGTGGGCGCGTTCAATCCAGTCTTTCTGCCAAACGTGTTACTGAAGGGCTTCTACTGTTTTGTTTGTACCAAGGTGTTTGCAGCGCTGCCCTGGTGCCTCTCCTTTCTTCCGGTATGAATAATATTGATTTGGAGAGGCATTGTAGCAGCCTGTTGAAAAGGGTATAAATGCAGATAGTTAAAGTTAAAGGCTGGGGAAAGACAGATGTCACTTCTGCCGCGATAGCGGCTTACTTGGAACAAGCCCGTGTACCGGACTGCCATTCCGTTGCGCTCCATAGCAACCGGTGACCGGCACCGTTAGCCCAAGGAAGGAAAGACTATGGAAAAAATTGATCTCCCTCTATCTCAACTTACATTTGCTCAAAAGCTTGATCTAATGGAAACTATTTGGGGTGACTTGGCTAGGGAGGAGAAGATACTCGAATCACCTGCCTGGCATGAAGCAGTCCTTAGAGATAGAAAAAAAGCCCTATCAGCTGGCAAGGTTACCGTATCCGACTGGGAGGAAGCTAAGGACAGAATCAGGAAGAATATTTTATGCGAGTAAGAATTCTTGATCCTGCCGAGAGAGATCTTGAAAAGGGATACCGTTTCTATGAGCGGCAATCTTCTGGTCTTGGATCTTACTTCATCGATTCGCTGTACTCTGATATTGACTCTCTCGCATATTTCGGAGGCATTCACCGTGTAGTTTTCGGGTTCTGCCGGCTTCTTTCCAAACGGTTTCCGTTCGCCGTGTATTACATGAGTTTCGGCTAAACCGAGAATTTGACCAAAAGATATTGGACTATTATAGTCTCTGTTTATGAGAGAGGAACGAATACAGGAGATAT
>Ga0075115_10001873_pt1 | contig 10069 bp, 9 predicted proteins | sample AntAceMetag02UKH_FD_69785 | JGI IMG/M metagenome (GOLD analysis project Ga0075115, IMG submission 69785) | Saline lake microbial communities from Ace Lake, Antarctica - Antarctic Ace Lake Metagenome 02UKH | ecosystem: Environmental > Aquatic > Non-marine Saline and Alkaline > Saline | place... | reverse complement strand
AGGGCACTCTCTATCCGCCAGCCTGTAGCCGGCACCAAAGGCTAAGGCAACGGTAACCACGATTAATACTACCGTGGTAATTTTCAGTGTTTTTGACATCCTGCACACCTCTAACAAACCTTATATTATAGTATAGCAGTTATCAAGCGAGGGAAAAGGGTAAAGACCGCCCAATAATACCCATACCCCGGCTTTTATGCCGGAGCTGACCTAGGATAATCCTGAGACCGAAAGAAGCCTGCGGGAAGAATGAAGGATATTTAAGAGGTTTTATTGAACCTGAGTGCGGACGGCGTCCACTATTTTTATGGTATCGTCTATATTCACCAGACTGAGGGAAATACCGAGTTTCTTCAGTTCATTATAGCCCAGACCCCGGAAAAGATGTCTCCCCGCCACCCGGCTCATCTCATCATATAAAGCTGGCCATTCCTGGCCCCGACGGTTAATACAGAAAAGAACAAACTCACGCGCCAGAGGATTAACAATCATCATATCTAACGGCTTTCCTTAACACATTAAAACTTCTCCTGAACTATACCCCTTAATCTCTTCATCGGCAAACCCCCTGACACTTAGTTACAGGCATTTTATAAGGATTATTAGCCCTTGATAACGCTCGGTTCTTCGATTTTACGGCACTTTTCTCAACCTTAAATACGGCACGGCGAGGTACTTTTTTTATAACTTTAGTACCCGTTTTAAACCCTTACTGCCGCTTGTTTCAGTGCCCATAAGTTGCCGCTATGAGAGCAGCGACAGAGGGTTAAAATTGAAGGAATCCGCAGGGTAAAAGCACGTCACCGGTAAAAGAGGGACACTACCGCTATCAAATACGTTGTTTCACCGTTAATGTGACGGGGCGGGGTGGACTAACTTAAGTCCATAATACCGGGCTTACCTTCAGCGAGCAAACCCAGCAGTTCCTCCACGAGGCTGTCAGCCTGGGACACGAACTCTTTTATCTCCGTAAGCGCTATGTTGTCCAGGTGCAGCCCGCAAATAACGCAGACCGGTATTTTAGTCTTTTTAGCTATGGCATGTGCCTGTCTCTTGGCTATTTCGTCATCCCGGTGCCCACACCGGGTGATTACCGAGGACGAAGCCCTATCCTCTTCGTAATCATATTCGCCCACAGCCACCGCACCCAGATGGGCGTTCTCGTTATAGAGGCAAACGATGAGGTCGCTGCCCAGGTAATAAGCGAGCAGTTCGGTGCTAACTCTACCCTGGCTCCGGCTGATACGGTATTGTTTCATAATGCACCGTTATTATAGCACCGTCCCTGAGCCCACACAATTTCTGATTTTTTGCCATATTGTAACCTATTTGTAACTTCTTCTTTCTCTTTTTGCCGGATACTTGTAACCAGTTCTTAACCTTAATAGAGCAGACTATGTTTAGGTTATTATGATTAGTGCTGTATGGCAAAGACGCAACTACGGGCAACACGGTATGAGTTTGAGGAAACGGTATATGCTTCAATGCTTGACACCGTAGAATGGTCACTGCTAAAATCAGCGACCGAACAGTTATGAATTACGAATGAGGAGGAAACTGTATGGCTGAAGCTTCGGTACGCAAGAAGAAAGAACTGCAGGAATTCATTGACAAGGGACTCTGGGAAGACCTGACATGGGCAGCGCTGTGGGACAGGAATGCCAAAGAATACCCCGATAGAGAAGCCATGGTCGATTACCGGTCAAGATGGACCTGGGCACAGGCTAAACTGGCGATAGACAGGTTAGCCCTGGGTCTGATGGATATGGGCTATAAGAAAGATGACGCTATCGTTGTTGAGCTACCCAGCTGGTCCGAGTGCATGATAGCCAGAATCGCCTGCGATAAAGCAGGTCTCATTGTAGCCCCCGTGTTAAGGAGTTTCCGTGAAACCGAGATGTTGCATACACTGGCCATTCTTGAGGCCAAGGGTGTAGTCATACCGTATAAGTGGGGCGGTTTTGATTACGTTAACATGATCCAGTCGCTGCGCCCCGACCTGCCCAAGCTGGAGCATATCTTTATTGTCGGTGACGAGGTTCCCGAGGGATGCATTTCCCTGAACAAGATGCTGGAGGAACCCCTGGAGAAGAAGTACTCTCCGGAGGAACTGGAAGCACTCTTTGCTAAAACAGTAATGCCCAGCACCGAGGTATCCGAACTCTCGCATACCACCGGCAGTACCGGTCTTCCCAAGCTCGCCGAATGGCCGGCTGTGCTTGGGTTGGCCCGCACTAAGGACACGGTAAATAAATTCGGGATTAACAAGGACGATGTTCTGGGCGCCCTATCCCCGGGCTGGGGCGGCATGAACAACCCTACCTACCACGGTGGACCGTATGTCGGGGCAAAATTCGTCATGATGGAGCGCTGGGATATAGTCGAGGCTTTCAAGCTTATCGAGAAGGAGAAGATAACCTATTTCGCCATTACGCCAACCATGATGCGCATGATGATGGACCATGCCGATTTCGGTAAATATGATCTGAGCTCTCTCCGGGCTATCATGGTATCAGGAGCGCCGTGCCCTCCCGGCTGGCCGCGAGAAGCCGAGGAAAAATTTGGTGCCAGGGTCATCAACACCTACGGTTCGAGAGACCTGGGCAGCACAGCGTCGCCTTCATATACAGACCCGCCCGAAACCCGATGGGCAACCGCTGGCAAACCGAACAGCTGGGACGAGATTCATCTGCTCGACGAGGCAGGCAATGATGTGCCGGAAGGAGAAGTCGGTGAGGTAGCCGTAAGAGCCGTGACCGGTTCCGGTGGTTACTTTAAGAACCCGGAAGCCAATGCGAGTTCCGCTACTCCGGACGGTTTGTTCCGCATTGGTGACCTGGCCAGATTTGATGAAAACGGCAACCTGGTTATTGCCGGGCGCGCCAAGAATATAATTATCCGCGGCGGCGAGAATATTTATCCTACGGAGATAGAGGGTATGCTCGGTACCCACCCGAACGTAGTCCAGGCAGCCGTAGTCAAGATGCCCGACCCGCTCTTTGGTGAAAAAGCATGCGCCTATGTCGCTCTTAAACCGGGAGGCACTTTTGCCTTTGACGAAATGGTCTCTTTCCTGAAATCAAAGAAGCTCGCTGCCTTCAAACTGCCGGAAAGATTGGAAATTGTGGACAAGATACCCATGGTAGGCGACGGCACGAAGGTAGATTTGAAAAGTCTGGAAAAAGACATAGCCGGTAAACTCAAAGCCGAAGGAAAGGTATAGAAAAAGATACAAAGGAGGCGGTCCATATGTAATTTGCGCACACATCTGGGGTTCATGAGTATATTTTGACTGCAAAATATACTGTTTGCGTCAAAATGCTTAAAAAATATAGTCCAATTGCCCAAATCGAGGAGGTTATAATGGCAATAGAACCCAGGGAAGATTATAGTTACTACGAGTTTTCTGAGGATGATGTAGACGATACCTGGTGGGTCTGGGATATGGGGCATACCCCACCCACCGCACCGTGGTCACCGATGTTTGTCCAGTGGTGGATGTACGGTGCTACCGTGCCCCTGGCCAAAGCACTGGAAGATGCGGCCACACCAAGATCCAAGGGCCCTCGCAGCCGGTCAAACCGCGGCTACCACATGGTGACAGTCGCCGTGCCTCACAACGAAGAGGAGATACAGGAACGCAGCGAGAGGTACCGGCAAGCGGTTCTGCCCTGGCTTCAGGATACAGACAAGATACTGAACGAAATTAAAGCCGAGCTATCGGGAGTATACGAGAAGTACAAGAACTATAACTACGCCACAGCCAGCTGGAGCGAACTGATAGAATGGGTCCATGACTGGGAGCTATTCAACTACCGTCACTGGTACCTGCACTTCTGGGCAATGGTATCCACCGGCGCTATCTTTGTTGACTGGGAGAACCTGAGCTACGAGCTACTGGGAATGGACGCTCATCATCCCACGTTCCAGAGACTGATGAGAGGCTTTGACAACACCAACTTCGAGACCGAGAGACAGCTTCACGCGATAGCGCAGAAGGTCACTGACGCGGGGCTAAAGGACATGGTAGTCAGCAGCAGTCCCGGAGAAATAATGGGTAAGCTGCTGGGCAGTGAAGCCGGCAAGCGCGTGCTCGCCGATTTTAACAAGTTCCTGGACAAGTATGGCTGGCGTAACTTCATGATGGACACCTACATGACACCCAGCTGGAGAGAGGACACATCACCGGCATGGCAGCGTATCCAGCAGTTTGTTAACCACCCCACCTTCAAACTGGATGAGATTATAGTTAAGCAAGCCGCGGAAAGAAAACTGGCAGAAGAAGAAATAGTAAACGCGCTGCCGGTTGACCAGAGAGAATGGTACCGCATACTTATGAAAGCAGGACAGGTAGCCAGTGTCTGGGCAGAAGACCACAGCTTCTTCTTTGAGATGCAGTCGCACTCAATAGGCCGCTACTTCTGGCTGGAAGTGGGTAAGAGGCTCGTCGCCACCGGCGCTATTGAGCAACCTGATGACATCTTCATGCTGGTACCGCAGGAAGTATCCATATTGCTTTCCGACCCCTACAAGTGCAAAGCCAAGAAGAAGGCAAAAGCCCGCAGAGCCGAGTGGGACGCTGCCAAATCCTTCTTCCCCGAACCGTACTATGGCAGAATTCCTCAGCCCGATGCCATGATGGAGATGATGGCCTCACAGGATGTCATCTTCACCAAGGTAACCCAGGAGAAACCGCCCGAGCCCAGACCGGAACTCAAGGCTGACCTCATTGGCGTATCCGGCTCACCGGGTATCGCCGAGGGCATCGCCCGCGTCATAATGTCACCGGCCCAGATGGGCGAAGTACAGGAAGGCGAAATACTGGTAGCCCCCATCACAGACTCAACCTGGACTCCTGTCTTCAGTATAATCAAGGGAGTAGTGCTGAACACCGGCGCTCCGCTGTGCCACGCCGCTATTATTGCCCGCGAGTATGGCCTGGCCGCCGTGGTCAACACCGTTGAAGGCACTGACAAGATAAAGACAGGACAGCGAGTCAGGGTAGACGCTGACGTCGGCGCTGTTTACATACTGGATAAATAAAGTCGGGTAAAAGCGATAAGTACCATGCCGGTTGCGGCAGCGATATTGGTGCCGGGTATGGCTGGCTAATTGCTAACGAAGGGTAGCCCTTTGTATTTGGGTGCAAAGGGCTACCCGGAAAGACCTGGGGGAGAGATAGAAAATGGCATTTAAGGATTTGAGAGATTACATTTCAGCACTGGAGCAACACGGACAATTAAAAAGAGTTGACAGGGAAGTCGATTGGAACATTGAAGCAGGGGCTATTTCCCGACTGGTTTATGAAAAAGGCCTGCCTTCTCCCCTCTTTGAAAATGTTACCGGTTATCCCGGATATAGACTTTTTGGTGCGCCAATCAGCACCTTTTCCAAACTTGCCATCGCTCTGGGGCTGGACCCGGAGACCAGCATTAAAGAATTAATTAATTTCTATCTGGAGAAAAAAAAGGATCTTGTTAAGCCAGTCTTCGTGGATAAAAGCCAGGCACCCTGCAAGGAAAATATTGACATAGGTGACCAGGTTGACCTTATGAAATTCCCGTCACCCATGTTGCACGAGGGTGATGGCGGCAGGTATTTATGCACGTGGCATATTAACGTCTCCAAGGACCCCGATACGGGCTGGATAAACTGGGGTTGCTACCGGGCTATGGTGTCCGGCAAGAACACACTGACCGGCCCGGTGAGTCCGGCAAAACACATGGGTTCTCAATATCAAAAATACAAAGCGAAAAATATCCCGATGCCATTTGCCATTGCCATAGGTCCTGAACCCGTAAGCGGTTTTATAGCCGGAGCCAGGGTAGCCGCCAACCTTTACGAAGCCGAACTGGTCGGTGCGCTGAGGCAGGAACCGATAGAACTGGTCAAATGTGAAACCGTAGATTTAGAGGTGCCGGCAGGTTCTGAAATCGTAATTGAGGGCGAGATATCCCTGACTGAGAAAGACTGGGAGGGACCTTTCGGCGAGTTTGTCGGTTACAGCGCTACAGGAAGAAACAAAGCGCCGGTATGGAACGTAAAAGCGATCACCTACCGTAACAACCCGATAATAACCATGTCCAACACCGGAGTGCCCGTGGATGAATACCACCTTGACGTAGGTCTGGTCAGGTCGGCAGAGCTGTATAACAGGCTGCGTGCCGATGGTATCCCGGTGGTAGCCGTAAACGCACCGCCGGAGGGTGTTGGCTTCCTGGTTATCGTCAGCGTATCCGGTAACACACCGAATATCGCGGAGAAGGTTACTTCCAGTATCTGGAGTTCTCCCCAGGGATCAAACGCCCCCTTCGTTTTTGTGGTAAACGATGACGTGGACGTCTTTAATATATGGGAGGTCATGCATGCTATGGTCACCAAGTGCCATCCCTACCGTGATATCTGGAGAGTGGAGCGGGCCTCGGCCATACCGTTTATGACCTTTCTAAATGCCTACGAGAGGCAACACCGCCTAGGGGCCAAGGTCTACTTCGATTGTACCTGGCCTACTGACTGGGACCCTGTATCAGAAATTCCGCCGAAGATATCCTTTGACGCTAATTACTCCCATGAAGTGAAAGAGCACGTCCTCAAAAACTGGGAGAACTATGGCTTTATCAGGCTAGCCTAAGGAGGCCGTTTAAGATGTTTAGAGAAGGCTATGAGATTTATACGAGCAAGCTGGGACAGCTTGAGCAGGGTAAGGAATTACAATTAGAAATCAGGGACGTCAAGACCTACCAGCCCAAGAAGGTCAAGGCAACAATATCCTCCTCCCCGGAAAAGCTGCCTGACGGTGAGTTACTATGGGTAAGGGGCATGCTGGGCCCGTTACTTGACGGGAAACCGTGGCGGATTAAAATAATAAGCCAGGTCCAGTCTTAAGCCCGGAGCGACTTCATAACGGGGAGGGGAATATTAGCTCAAGAGTGGAGATATTTATGGAGGTAATATACGATGACAGAATCTAAATTGGTTTACTGGTTTGACGAGGTAGATTCCAGTTCTAACGAACTTGTGGGGAAGAAAGGGGCAAACCTGGGCGAGATGACTAAATTGGGTATGCCCATAGTCCCGGGATACGTGGTCTCGATTGAGTCATTCCGCAGGTTTATGACCGAGACAGGAGTCGGCGACAAGATTGCCAAATATGGGGACAGCCTTGGAAAACTCACTAACGTAGACCAGGGTGAAGAAGCCGGCAGGACTATTCGCTCATGGATAATGGAAACAGAAGCACCGGACTACCTGAAGGAAGAAATAGGCTCGTACTACGATGCCCTCTGCGAAAAGACAGGCATACCGGATGTCCGCGTATCAACAAGGTCAGGAGGGCCAACCAGCCGTCCGGGTATGTTTGATACCTACTTGAATGTCAGCGGCCGGGAAAATGTCATCCAGCATGTAAAGAAAGTATGGGCCAGTGTTTATACCGGGCGCGCCATCTGGTATCGCCAGGCTCATGATGTTCCCTTTGCATCTGATGTGCTCGGCGTTGTCGTGATGAAGCTGGTGGATGCCCGCTCCGCGGGTATTATCTTCACTGCCGACCCGGTAACGGGTGACAGGTCACGAATTATCGTTGATTCCAGCTGGGGCATGGGTGAGGGAGTCGTTGGTGCCCGGGTTGAAGTAGACCGGTTTATAGTGGACAAAGAGACCCTGAACGTGGTGGACAAGGTTATCGGTAAGAAAGTAATGCGCATCGCCTGCGGCGAGCATCTCATTGAAGAAAGAGCCGTGCCCCCTGAACTGCAAGAGATTCCCTGCTTATCCGATGAAGAGCTAAGAGAAGTAGCCAGGATTGCCAGATCGATGGAGGTAACGCTGGGCGAACCCCAGGACATGGAATGGGCACTGGACGGCGAAATAGCCTTCCCCAAGAATGTATTTTTCTTCCAGACCCGACCGGAGAAATTTGCTACCAATAAAGAGACAACCGCCATCGACCGTCTGGCAGATATTATGGCAAAAAGGGCGACCCGATAAATCTTTCCTGAAGAGCAATTTACCAGTAAGTTTACAGCCGGTACCCACTTAAGTTAACTTAACTTAACTAAGGTAAGCTTGAGTGGGTACTTGTTGTGTCACAAATTAGCTTTAAACCGGCATGACTACGCATGATACGGAACACGCTTATTGCAGGCACTAGAGAGAAGGAGTTTTAGATGAGTGATAATATAGTAATTCTGGTAATGGCTGAGGAGAAATGGGAGGAGGCCGATTTCCTACGTAGTCATATTGAATCCCGGGGTTTTCAAACCCAGATCCTGGATATAGGCCTAGTTCTGGAACCCGATGGCCCCTGTGATATTACCCGCGAAGAGATAATAGCTCTCAGCGGCAGAGACCCGGCAGAGGTCGCCCAGCTTTACCGCGGCAAACGAATGCCGGTTATGGTAGCCGGAGCTATCAAGAAAGTGGGTGAGCTTTATGCCCAGGGAAAGATACAGGGCATAATCAGCATCGGTGGCACTACGGGTACTCAGATGGCAACCCAGATAATGCGGTCACTGCCCTTTGGTTTCCCCAAGTTTGGCGTCTCGGCGACAATATCGCTGCTCGGCTTCGCTTCCAGCGCTTTCGGTACCGGCGACATAACCATGATGAACTCGGTAGTAGATTTTACCGGCGCTAAAAGCATAATGATGCGGAACGTGCTGGCACGAGCGGCCGGGGCTATCTGCGGTATGATAGAAGGCAGCGCCAAGGTGCCCATTACACTGCCGGGTAAAGATGAAAAACCGCTGGTAGCTATAACACAAATCGGGCTGGTAGAGATAGTAGCCTCAACTGTTAGAAAGATGCTTGAGGAGAAAGGATACCAGGTAGTTGCTTTCTCCGCCTCCGGTGTATGCGACCGGGCTATGGAGAAGATAATTGAGACCAATAACCTGTTCGGTGCCGTAATTGATATTACTCCAGCCGGAGTAGGTGAAGAGCTTTTCAACTTTGGCATGAAGTCAGGCCCCACCCGCCTTGAAGCCGCCGGTGAGGCAGGTATCCCGCAAATAATATCAATGGGCAAAGTAAATATAGGCTGCCCGATAAGCAGAAACTATGCGAAACACCCCGAGTACCGCGAGCGCAAGAAGTATGAATACGATGCAGCACGGACTTTTATACGCCTTACTGAGGACGAGCTTGTACAGGTAGCGGATGCGATGGCGGATAAGCTCAATAAAGCCAAAGGACCGGTTACAGTGATTATACCGACGGGCGGCTGGTCTGCGGTTGATAAGAAAGGCACCGACTTCTATGATGGCGAACTGGACAGGGTGTTCGCCAGTGAGTTTAAGAAGAAGCTGAAACCGGAGATAGAGGTTATAGAAGCAGAGGGTGACCTTGATACCGCCGAGTTTGCTCAACACATCGTGACGGCATTTGAGAATATTATGGCCAAGTGATACATTATTTAGCAGAATGATATGTTTAGAAAAAGGCAGGCTATAGCGGGCTTGCCTTTTTCTGCAACTGGGATTATCATTATTCTAGGAATCTGTATGGTTACAGGTAAAATTAAGGGAAAATATATTAACAAATATATTCCAGTGCATTATAGTATAGACTCCTGACTAGTATATTGGGAGGCAGAGAATGGTCATGCCACATATTGGGGCTCCAGAACTCATCATAATACTCGTGGTTATCCTTATCTTTTTTGGTGTGGGTAAATTGCCCCAGGCCGGCAGTGCGATCGGCAAGGGAATACGGGCCTTCCGCAAGGGGCAGCAGGGTGAAGACGAGGAGGAAAAGGTAACCCCAGCCACCAAAAGAAAAGCCGCGAAGAAGACAGCATCAACGGCAACCAGAACACGGAAAAGTTAATATTTCCTCCTCAGGCTATTAGAAGTAACTATACTTCTCGTACCCAGCTTTTAAGCAAGTGGCTGGATTAGATAGGGAGTGGGCTTTGAATTTTATGGACTTGGGCTGGCAGGAAATATTGCTAATCATGGCTATTGCGCTCATAATATTCGGACCGGGCAGACTGCCAGAGATTGGCAGAACCATGGGCAAGACGGTTCGTGCCTTCAGAAAAGCAACGTCCACACTGACGGCGGAGTTT
>Ga0075115_10001871_pt1 | contig 10077 bp, 14 predicted proteins | sample AntAceMetag02UKH_FD_69785 | JGI IMG/M metagenome (GOLD analysis project Ga0075115, IMG submission 69785) | Saline lake microbial communities from Ace Lake, Antarctica - Antarctic Ace Lake Metagenome 02UKH | ecosystem: Environmental > Aquatic > Non-marine Saline and Alkaline > Saline | place... | reverse complement strand
AAACCATGTAAGGTTATATGCCAAGTTAAATCAAGAGATTATGAATTCCTGTTGAAATATTTTGATGAAGGTGACATAATTGTCCGTGATAGCTATGACGATCTGATGAAAGATTACCGAAAGGTCGATATTTGTGTTACTAGCAGACTTCATTGTGGATTACCAATGTGGGGGATTGGTGGGAGGGTCATTATGATTAGGGTTGATACTCGGGCAACTGCGGTTAAAAGTGTCGGTATCCCAATTATTAACTTGTCGGATTATACCCTACAGGCAGTGCAAGAGGTCATCAACACAGATGGATTCTCGAAGACGGTCCCACAAAACATCGTTAAAAAATCTGTACAATTCTATGTAGAAAGAATTGGAAGTATTTTGGACACCATGGGAAAGAACCCAACAGTTTAAAAATGAAATAAGGCGAGGGCCAAATACAGTGAAATTCGGTAAAGATTATTTTGAATTTTCAAAAGATGAACAGGGTTGTGATTTTCGAGAAAAGGGATTGTGGCATAAGCTGTACTGTGAACTCATTATGCGAGTTTTCGAAATGAGAACAAAAAGATGTCTTGACGTTGGTTCAGCGATGGGTGTTATGACTTCTGCGTTTTGTGATGCTGGTGTTGATTTTCATGGGGTGGATGTTGATAAATGGTATGTTGAAAATAGTCCATTCGAAAACGTCCATGGGCGATTAAACACCTACGAAGATGGAAAAATGCCATTCAATGATATGACATTCGATTTTTTACATTCTCACCAAGTTATCGAGCACATTTCACTCAATGATGCGGAAATTGAATTTAAGGAGCTTGCCAGGATATGTGTTCCAAGAGCATTGTTCTACGTCAATACAATTGGACATAGTGACGAGCCAATGGAAGAGCGTGATGACCCGACTCATATATCTTGTTTCCATCGTCATGTATGGATCGACCTGTTTGATGATTGCGGTTGGGAGGATGTTTCTGCGGATTTTCTCCCAGCACTAGAAAAAGAGAAATATGTTCAGGAATATAAATGGGAAAATTACGTGTTCAAACGAAAGGGAAAATAACATGCAATATCTAACACAAGAAAACATTTTGGCAGTGATACCCTGGGTAGTATTTGTCTGCACCCTGATTGGTAGCTTTCTAAGGGCACGAAAGGCCGGGAAAACAACCGCCGAGGCAATGCTTGTTCTGGTCAACTCACTGAAAGACGAATCAAAAATGCTTCCAGATGGCTCATTTAAGCCTGAAATGCTCGATAAGGTAGAATTGGCAGCTAGAACCCTGGAAGTTAGCAAGGATGCCCGCGAAAAGGCGAAGGATATCATTGCATCTGGTGCCCATCAAGATATTAAAATTGGCAGCATTAAAGGTAAGCCGATTTATCTCGGTCAGATCGGTGGGGTTCTGGGAATTGGCGGCAGCTTGGTCGGAAGAGTTAGGGATATCTGGCGCGGCATCAAATTTTAATGGTCTGAATAGTGAACAAACCTGAAGAGTTTCTATGTCAAACCTGTGAACATTGCCACATAGACGGGAAAAGTGCCGAGTGCCAAAAATGCAGGAAAGAGTTCTGGGAAGACCTCCCAGGATATAAATTCAACATTGCCACGGTACCGGCATTGACCGTCTGTGAAGAATATCGGAATGCGAACAATAACCAGGATTGAGTGGGGTGCGAAAGAACCAAGGGCAAATATGCCCTACTTTCCGCATGTGCCAAACAAAGTTGTGTTCCATCACTATGGCTTTCCAGAAGACGAGCCGCGCCGACACATGATGTTGTTTTTCGAGGGTGCTGGTAGTATAAGAGCAATACAGAAAGACGATATCAAGTGCAGTGGGTTGATTGACATTCGATTTCATTACGTTATCGTGCCCAATGGCGATGTTTATGAGTGTCGCCCAACTCAATACATGGGAAGGCACGTTCGAAGCTATGACAATGGGAGCATTGGCGTAATGGTGTGGGGGAATTTCAACGTAGAAGAACCAACCAACGAAATGAAAGAGTCAATTTTAAAATTGTTGATTCATTTGAAAGAAAAGCACATGACGCTGGATTTACCTGGTGGTATATTTGGACACAGTTGTAAGAATCTAACTACATGTCCTGGCCATAACCTGGCCAGGTTTCTTTTAAAATTAAAAGGCGGTCATTTATAATAATTGTTTGAGGTGTAGAGATAGTCGATCAATGACTTTTTCACTCTGGTCTTTCATTTTGATTCGCTTTAAGTTTGAAAACCCTGCTTGGAGTTGTGTAAGATCACAATCATTTGCATCCGTATTATCGGGTAATTGAACCATGTAAACTGGCATATCGGGAACCATTGTCAAAATGCTATTCGCGTGTTTCATAACAGCTTTCCGACCAGCCTGTGTTCGGACGTCATTATCAAAACAAAAAATGATTTTTTTAAAACGAAAGAGAGATTCCATGTGACCATGGCTCATCCGCGTATTCAGTGTCGAAATAACGTTGGTGTAGCCACACTGAACCAGGTACATTAAATCAAACGGACCTTCAACCAATATACAATACTTGTTGTGTTTTGCACGGTCGAGGTTGTAGAGGTATGAACCAAATCTACTTTCGTTTAAAAGATAGCGATATCGCTTTGAAGAATCACAATCACCGACAAATCTTGAGTTCATTCCTATGATTTTCCCATCAACGCGATATGGGATGATGATTCTATTTTCGTAGTCGCCATCAAGCGAGAATTGCAAATTAAACATTTTTATAGTTTGGATTGAGAGTTTTCTTTTATTACCTGTGAGATATTCCAATGCCATCTTATTGGTTTCGGCTGGAACAAAATTGGAAGATTCCTGTTCGTATTTGTTGGAAAAATCCAGATCATTTTCATATGTTAGGATATTCTTTACACTGCTTTGGTAGATTGAACCAATCTTCATCTTCAGTGAGTCTTTCGGCGTGACCATTGTTTGCCAATCGATATCATCACCGGACACAATTCTTACAAACGTTTTTAAGTTTCCAGACTTCAGACAACTGAAACAGTGCCATAGTCCAGAATCGGTATTTATGTTTGCAGACGCATGAATATCACTATGTGTTGGAGAAATACAATTGAAATTGAGTTCTTTCCCACCTTGGGTTGCTTTGTAATCGACACCAAGTTTTGTTAAAATTTGTTCCACGACAGTTTTCATATAGGGGCTTCTCTGTGTGATTTTATTATTGGGGTATTGGGGATGGTAAAATGTATTTAAGTGGAAGGGTACTATGTTTCTGGCTCAGTGATCCATACTTCTAAGAAGGGGTTATTGATGGGACAAAAGACGCTCTTCTTATTTCCTATTTTGATAATATCACCGGCCATTAAAATTGCAGTTGCTTCGAACATTTTTGGGTTGTCTTTGTTAAATGCGATTGAGAAAATTTGAGACATTGAACATGGTTCAATCTTCTCAAGTGAAGTTCTGTCTATAATAAATTCAACACTTGTTACCGTCGTGATCCAGTATTTTGCATCATTGGCGGTGCTTGGTGTGACTTTCATGTATTTCGTACCATGCCGGTCCCATGAAATTTCGGCAGATATAGGAACAAACCGGCTCTCATCGCGATTAGATATCATATTTTCGACTTCCTCAATTGTAAAGTTTCGAATGGAGAGATATTCATTTCCCCATTTTTGAACAAGTGAGTTCGGTAATTTTATATGAGTTCTAACTAGAAGGATTTTCTGGTTATTAAAAAATCCTTCTGCACAATGAGAGCCGATTCGGATTACATTAAAAGAATATATCACACCAAGATCGTCACCAGTTGATTGATTTTGCTTATCTTCTTAACAACCGCATTGATTTTGTCGCTATGTACTAGCTTGTGAAAGTCAAGATCACCCAAGCCATCCATAGACATAATAGCAGATTCCAGCGATTTATCAACATCTGCTATGATATTTTCGGCCTTTTCTTTTATTTCCTTGTTGGATTCACTATTCTCAACGCGCTTTTCGATCTGTTCTTGTTCGGATAATTTCATCTTGGCCTTAATTTCTTGTCGTGCTTTTTTTTCAATCTTGGCAAGCCCAATATCATCCAGCGGTGCTTCGGCAATGGTCATATCAAGTGAACTTTTTGACATTTTGATTTCAAGAAGAAAATCTGTGATTTCTTTCAAAAGAACATTTGTGAATGTTTTTCTGGAAAGGTCATTTCGTTTCACGATTCTTGAAAGGATGTCGATTACACTCACATATGACTCAATCTTGTCTTGGTAGTCACATAGGACTTCTGAAATTCCAACCAGAACGTAAAGTGGACATCTGAACTTTGCAAAGAATGTGTGGAATACGTCCTTTTCCTTGTAGAAATTCCATAGTTTCAAATAGTTGAAAATCGAGGAACGGTTTTTGCCAAACACAGAGACAAGTGATTTTGGATCACTGGCATCGTCTTTCGAAATCATATCATTCTTGGAAAAATATGTTCCGACAGAAACAACGTTATCCCATTCAGACATTTCCAGACGACATCCGTTTGTTCCGGTGGATATTTTTAAGACATGTTCGTCGGTAATACCTTCATAAACAAGTGCCGTTGCTGTTCTGTCCAATTGCCGAAGTGCGAGTACTCGACCTTCACCGGCAATCAAATAATTCTTACCGTCGCGAATTAGGATATGCACTGGTTCAACTTGGCCTTGAAGCTCGATACTGTTTTTTAATGCTTCAATATCGACGATCTCTCGTTTTGTTTTTCGAACCTGCATGGTTTTGGTGTCAATGTTCTTAACGGCCACATCGAACGCTGGGTCAAATCGGATTGTGTATTCGGTTTCAACTTCTTCAACCACGGGTTTAGCTGGTTTTTTAGCCTTGGTTGGTTTAGCCTTGGTTGGTTTAGCCTTGGTTGGTTTAGCTGGGGTTGGTTTAGCTGGGGTTGGTTTAGCTGGTTTTTTAGCCTTGGTTGGTTTGACTTCAACTGTTTCTTCGACTGTCTCTTCAACCACTTTACCAACGTTTGTAACTTTTCCAACAACGGCTGGTTGCTGTTCTTCTTCGTCAATTTCAATGTCAATGTCTTCGATGTCGGGTGCTTCTTTTGCGCTTCCTTTGACACCGGATGGTTTGGCTTCAATTTCTTCTGCGACTTCATCGCTTGCTTCGCCTGGTAAATCATCAAGCTCGTCGTCAAGATCAAGCTCGTCGTCAAGATCAAGCTCGTCCAATTCTAATTTTTCTTTCTCATCGGAGATATTTGTGTCTTCTCCACCTTCTATCTCATCAGAGATATTTGTGTCTTCTCCACCTTCTATCTCATCATCGTCAAGTTCAAGGTCGTCAAGATCAAGGTCGTCAAGATCAAGGTCGTCGGCTTTGAGTGGTGTCATTGTAGAAATTCCTTTATTAAGTTTCTTCAAGCAATACTTTTAAAAATTTACTTCGTTCTTCTTCTGTGAGGTCGGCACATCTAACGCGATTAACCATGCCCTGTTCATAAGAGCCATTGCCATGATAGTACTTGACTATGAAATCAGACACAATCATGTTAATTGCTTGGTGTGGCTTTATGTCATACGTCAAGCAGAAATCGTAAAATCGCTTTGGGACCAAGATTTTCTCAGTCCCATGTACGATTTCAACGACACCATGCCCGAACTTATCAAGTTCCAAAAACCACTTCACATTTTTTTCAATACTTTCATAGTCTATGGGCGAAAGTGGTACTTTTGGAGTATCAGCCATGTAAAACTTCCTTCTGCTGGATCAGTGCTTTGACGTCTGACTCATACAGAAGAATCTTCTTGCCGGTTGGTAGAGAATATTGTTTGAGAAACCCCTTTTCGATATAGTTTCTGATTGTGTTTGGGTGGACATTGAGAATGACCGACGCCTGTTGGATAGTTATAGAAGGTGTTTCTTCTGCCTTGATTGGCGTTTCAGCAGCTTTTTCTTTTTTGCTCATGGTGATTAAATCTCCTTTTGATTATATCTTATAACAATACATATCATTTGTCAACAAATAAAAACCATGGAAATGTGGGCACCAGAGAATAAAAGATATGATACCCTATAGATCAACCAAATTATTTTTTGTAACATTACTTGACAACAGATAACAACACATGCTACCTTTTGTCAAGTATCCAAATTAACACTTAGGAATTGAATATGACGATAACACTCATCCCACACGAAGACCAATGTGAACATCTTTGTATGATCGCTATGATTAACGACACGAAACGAATGATAGACGCGGATGATCTTGAAAGGTTGTTCACTGATCTTGACCGAGTGTTATGTGTCAAGAAAACCGAAGTGAGTTTATTTAATTTTTGTCCATTTTGTGGGCAGGAAGTGAACCGTGATCGCGATTGATTCTCGACTACAGTAATAGTCAAATCGTAATTACAGAAGAGCCAGGTGAGTCTTTTTTAAAGATTCAGGATAACTGCGAATTCAATTTATGTGTCCGGTTGCGGGATAAAAAATATCAAGTACCTTACGCGGCACTGCCAATTCTTCAGAAGACTTTGAAAAGTATCAAATATCCGATTAATTTCACACCAGCCATAAAGAAGTTCCATAAAGAATTCACGGCTCATCGACATATGCTGGAGTCTTTGAAGACAAATACCTATGATGTAAACGATCTGAAAATTGCCGAAATCATCACATTTATAAAGAAGACTGAGAATGAAATAAAACGTCGCTGTAAAGTGTTCAAAGGGTTTTACGGAAACCAGATTGATACCATTTTATATGGTATCGTCGGTGAGCGCATCGTAATTGGCAATGACATTGGGACTGGGAAAACACTAACAGCAATCGTGATCGCAAAGTTTTTAATGGAACGTCGGGGTGCGAAAAATGCCCTGATCTTATTACCAGCATCACTGGCTACTAACTTTTATCAAGACTACAATAAATATTACAATGATAATGAGATGATGCTGATTGCTGGCGAAACTAAGAAAAAGAGAATTTCACTTTATCAGACTTTCAAAACAACACCAAGGGTAAAATTCCTTATAACAAATTACGAAAAGTGTAATTTCGACTTCGACCAGTTGAATGGGCTGGCGTTTGATATTTTGGTTGTTGATGAGTTCCATAAGATGAAGAATTTCAAAGAGGCAAAGCGGTCAGCGAATTTTTTTAAAATGGTTCAAAAAAATTGGAAGCCTAGATATCGCTATCCTATGTCTGGGACTCCGATTGAGAACAGGTTATTCGATATTTACCCGGTGTTCAAATTACTTGATGATGGTATGGTTCTTGGAGGTGAGCGGTTCTTCGATAGTAACTTTGTGGAGTATGAAGAGAGAAGTTTTCGGGTTTACACTTCACCAAACAGGTTCCATTTGATCACCAAGAGAAATGCTGTTGGGTTTAGGCACCATACGTTTGTAAAGAAACTAATAGCACCGTATGTCATCAAGAAGAAGCTGGACTTACCAGCAGGGTTATATGAGTATGTTGTCAATATAAAACCAACCAAGGAATTTTTCGATTGTTATGAAAAGGTGAGACTGTCCGAGTTCAATGCATCGGCCAGGTATTACGCCGTTAGGCAGTTTTTATGTGACACCATGCGTGGTAATTGGCCCAATAATCCAAAATTTGACGAACTTGAAAATATCATATCCCAAACTGAAAGCAAGATTGTAATTTTCTCTTTCTTTAAATGTTCAATTCATACGATTGAAAAATGGCTGCATGAACATGGCTATGGGTGTATCACTTGTATGGGTGGTGACGGTACGGATGCTCTTGACGTTGTTAATAAATTCAAAGCAGATCCAAATTTGCACTGTTTAATCACAACCGATAAGATCAACTATGGTCACAACATCCAAGAAGCGAAGATCGTCATAGAATGGGAGAAGCCACTTAAATACACCACAACAATGCAGAGGATTGGGCGGTGCTATCGGGCAGGACAGGACCAAGACGTTACGGCATATAGTTTTGTTGTGGAAAACACGGTAGAATCAATAATCAACGAACAGTTTATGTCGAAAAAGGATTTGATCGAAAAGATAATGGGGGATTTATCCAATGACAATTCAGATTCTTCCTTAGATGTCATAATGCGTGATATTCAGAAAGAAGTAATGCGGCGATTGATGGCATAAAATAAAGTATTGCACTTTGTGATTATTTGTGATAGGATAGTATGAAATAGAGATTTGGAGGTGCTTGTTGTGTCGGTGAAATTTGTAATTGGCGGCTACAAGGTGAAGCCCATGGATGTTGTAATCAACAACTGGAGTCCTCATGTGGTCAAGAAGAAGAAACTCAACCCAACAAAGGGAAATATCGTCCTGTATGCTGAGTATCTAGGACTCAATAAGAAAGACATTGAATATCTCATGAAAGGTTGCACCGAGAGTGTAATTGTTGTCTGTGAAACCAAAAGGGCATTGAATGGTGTGAGGAAACACAAAGACGCCAAGGTGGAGTATGCCGCTGGTTATAGTGAACCATGCTCTGCGTTTGATCTGGCAAAATTAATTGTCGCGTGTAAAGATCGTGATTATGTACATGAATTTTTGAAGTACAATAAATCTGCAATGTACATGGTCGTCAAATGTCTTGTTTCAAACTACATGTACATGTGCATGGCAAACCAGCGGGCAGTTGCTTGGCTTGATACCAACCTTTATAACGTGAACCCAGAATTTTTATGGGCATATGCTGCTAGAATGATGAAGGTTGAGCCAACCATTCGTTACATGAAGTGGCATTGGCCTAAGAAAGTTGCGGCAGAATAATGAACGAATATAAAGTCAACCTGGTATATTTCAAAAAAACTGGGAAGTTTTACGCAGATGGATTTTATTTCACAACAAAGACTGAAATGTATGATATTTGGGACGAAGACCGAAAAATGGAATCATTCCCAGGGAACAACGATTGGTGATAAAGTTATACTTGTTAATGTTCCTTCGCATCCCAACAATTGCCCGAAGCTTATAATTTTAAATTAAATCAAGGGGGGTTTTATGTTATTTGAAAAATATCGACCGAAAAAATTTAAAGAACTTGTTGGCAGAGACAAACAGGTTGAGCAGATTAAGAAGATGATTGATGGTGGTGATCCAATTCCACACATTTTTCTTTTCGGGCCTCCTGGGACTGGCAAAACAACGTTTGCTAAAGTTATCGCTAATGAAGTTTTTGGCGATAAAGTTAGCGGAAATTTCTTCGAATTCAACGCTTCTGCTGATCGCGGTATTGATTTTGTGAGAAACCAGATTGCAGAAATTGCCAAACGCCGACCATTCGGCGCACCCTATAAGATCATTCTAATGGATGAGGGTGATTACATAACACCAGATGCACAGGCTTGCTTCAGGCGCATCCTTGAAGAGTTTAGTAAGACAACGCGTTTCATCTTCACTGCAAACTTTCCATATAAAATGATACCGGCACTTCATTCCAGGTTTGTATCGATTGAATTTCCTGTCATCGCCTTCAAGACCATTGCAATGAGACTAAAATTTATTGCCAAAAAGGAAGGAATTAAGATTGAGGATAAGCAACTAATTGCAATTGCGAAAGAATCCAATGGAGACTTACGAAAAGCAATTGGTATGTTGCAGGGCGGCGGCCAATCATCGGACGTATCGGCAAAGTTTGACAAGCTGACCATATCCAGTATTGCTGATATGGCAAAGCAAGACAGAATTTTACTGGCATTTTCTGGTGAATCTGAACAAATCTTTGGTAAACTCTGGGATATGGTTCAGCGAGAACAAGCATGGGACAAACTTGAAATGATGGCGAACTGTAACCACAAGATGAACATGTCGATTCATAAGACACTGTTCCTTGCACATTTACTTGACAAGTCTTTCTGTTAGTGTGTGGTATGAGAAAAAATAAACGAAGGTTACGGACACCGGAACAGGCAATCAAGGCGAAATGCCTTGAGTGTTCCGGTGGTCAAAAAATCGAAGTTGAGTTTTGTCCGGTTCTTGATTGCCCACTGTGGCCATACCGCAAGGGTTTTGAGAATAAGGAAATTCCCATAAGTCAACCATCCAAGGCACTATGGGAAGAAGACGATATCGAAATTGAGGAATGAATCCAATGAT
>Ga0075115_10001869_pt1 | contig 10082 bp, 11 predicted proteins | sample AntAceMetag02UKH_FD_69785 | JGI IMG/M metagenome (GOLD analysis project Ga0075115, IMG submission 69785) | Saline lake microbial communities from Ace Lake, Antarctica - Antarctic Ace Lake Metagenome 02UKH | ecosystem: Environmental > Aquatic > Non-marine Saline and Alkaline > Saline | place... | reverse complement strand
CAATGCCAGTCTGGATATGTCGTGACCTACAACCGAGAACTATGTTGCAGCCGATATTCCCGATGTCGATTGGTCTTATTGGAAGTCGGTGGCCGATCACGTTATCTTGGGCGATCACTCGTTTGATGATGGCACATATAGCGGAGTATATTACGTGGCGGGGCAGACGCAGTTTACGAGTCTCGGAGGTCTCACGCTCAATGGGACTCTTGTGTCGCGAGGCCAGGTTCATGTGAATGCCAGCGCAAACGTTTCCATTATAGCTCAGGGGAAGAACCCTGCCCTTGTGGCGGAGGGTAGGATTCAAATCAATAACAACGCTACCATGCATGTTGAGGGATGGCTTTTCTGTCTGGAAAAATTTCTGACGGCTACCACATCGAATTTTACAATCGAAGGTGGCATTACGGCTGGTGGAGAAATTAAGATGACCGGCCACAGTGTGGTGGATGTGGAACACGCTGCGGAGCGGGTGCCTGAGGTTGGCTTCGTCGGCGGGGAGCCTGGTAGCGGCACCGGTGGCGCTACCATCATGTTTGGCGATTGGACTGAGGAATTTTAGTTTAGAAGCATTCAGAGTGAGAAGCGTTTAGTAGCGGAGTGCAATGAAGAAGGCCTTGTACATATGCAACCGTGGTTTTTCCTTGATGACGGTTATATTCGTGATCCTGGCGACGGCGATTGCGGGCACGGCCGTGGTTTCTCTTATCTCGACTTCGTCGCATATGCTTATTGATGAGCATCGTGCGCAACAGGCCTTCGATCTGGCGCAAGCTGGTATTTCCTATCAGGCTCAGGATTTGGTTGGTGATAATGATTGGAACGATAACTTGGGCGGTACCGTGAATTTTGGGCCTGGTTTCTTTACCACGTTATTTACCGATCAGACAGCTAGTACTGCGACTGTGCGCTCGGTGGGCGATGTGGCAGGGACCACGCGAACGGTGGAACAGAGGTTTACCCGCGGCACGCCGGCCGCTTTTGAGGATGCTATATATACTGAGGATAGGTTTCATATAACGGGGAATTCAAACATCAAGGTAGAAGGTTCGGTCAGTACGGGCGGTTCGGTTCAGATATCCGGTAATTCCAACGTGGATATGGATGGCCCCATTAGCGAGTATGATGAGGATGTAAGCGCCCCCAGCATCGATTGGTCGTACTGGAAAGGTGCGTCTGACCACACAATTTTGGGAAACTACCAGTTTAGTGAAGGAACGCACAGTGGAGTTTACTATATTTCTGGCAAGGTCGATATCAAGAACTTGAGCAACTTTACGTTGGACGGTTCGATCGTCGCTCGTGGTCAGGTGCACATATCCAACACTTCCAATGTCACGATCAATGCGTCAGGGACAAATCCTGCTATTGTGTCCGAGGGCAAGATGCAGATTAACAACAATTCAAACGCGAGTATTCTCGGCTGGTTGTTTGGTCTCGATAAGGTGCACATCACGTCAACCTCAAACTTCAACTGTGGGGGTGGCATCGTTGCCGAGGGTGAGATAAAGTGTACGGGCAACAGTAGTTTCGATGTTGAATACAATCCCGACCTTGTGCCTGATATAGGTTTCGTTGGCGGTGAGCCAGGGAGTGGCATGGGAGGCTCTACAATTATGTATGGTGGCTGGGCTGAAAAATTCTAAACCTAATAATAATCTGCAGGATTTGTAGGCGGTGATATCACTTGCAGTATATGGCGGGGCTCTCCAATATTGACGGTTTCATATTGAAATCCCGCTCACCCTCATGCGGCATGAGGGAGGTGAAACTCTATCCCTAGCTGGGTAAGGTCGCGCAGCTCAAGGAGAAAACCATCGGGTTGTTTGCCGAAGAGGTTTATTGGCGTTTCGGGCATCTCCCCATCGAGGGCGAGGGAAGAAAACTCAAATCCTAAAAGGGGGGCGTATGGAATATGTGATTAAGGTGATCGGCATTATAATTTTGGTAATCGGCGTGTCCTTTGCTGCGTTGCCTGCGCTCATGGATAAGTTCATACCGTTTGCCAAGGTGGGGAATCGCTTCTACATCGGCGGTGCCGTGCGAGTCGTGTGTGGCGTGCTTCTGATACTGGCGAGTTTTAGCGCATCAATATTCTGGATCCCGATGATCATAGGCTCGATCATGTTGATCGCGGGAATTCTGATCGTTGCGCTGGGCAAGGTGCGCGTCCATGCCCTGCTCGACTGGGTGGCTGGTTTGCCTGAGAGCAAGCTGCGAATTATCGCGATCGTCGCAGCTTGCGCAGGCGCGCTGATCATCTATTCGGCGTAAAAGAAAAGAAATGATTCTAGATACTGGATACTAGATGCTGGTAAGATCAAAAGCATGTGCTTTTACCAGTATCCAGTATCTAGAATCAAGTATCCTGCTCTAGTTCTCCGCGGTCGATTGATTGTTCTTCCTCTACGACCTTCTTCTGCTCCTCAATTGCCTGCTGGTGTTTGAGGTCGCCGCCCAAGCCGCGCTGGCGCTCGTCGAGCTCCTTGAATGCGGAATCACGGCCGTAGAGGATCAGGTTGTCCCCTGGATTGATCTCCATCGTGCCGTCGGGCGCGCCCAGATATGTTCCGTCCTTGCGCGTGACGCCCAGGATCATGACGCCTTCGTCCTGGAGGCGTATCTCATGGAGCTCGCGGTTGGCCAGCCAGTCGCCGTCCTCGACGTAGAGCTCCGTCACCTTGTACTCGCCCGCCATGTGCAGCAGGCTTACGTAATCGCGTACGTCGAGCTTGGTGTAGCGTTTGAGTGCCCAGCCGATGATCTTTGAGAGATGGGAGTCCACCCATTTGTTGACCGAGATGACCCACAGTGCGACGAGGCCGAGGAACAAAAGCGTGAGCTGCCAGAACGTGGAGCCAGTGCCTTCGATGCTTACAAACGTCATGACGACCGAGGCCATGGCCGTGACGATACCGGCATTGCCGAAGAGCATGAGGAGTAAAAGGACGCGTCGTCTGACCGGGTGGTTGACGACCTTCTCGGATTCACCGGTGGTAAAGCCAACGCCCGTGAAGGCTGAGCGGGCCTGAAAGCGCGCGACCTCTTTGGAAAGTCCTGTATAGGTAAGTGCTGCCGTTGCGATACGCGTTGCAAGAAGCGATACGGTGAGGACGACGAGCAGTGTAATAATAGGAATCATGACGTAGATCCATTATAGCGCGCTCGTAGCCTGTTTGCAAACGTCTGCAGAAATTAGCTGCCGCACTTCGCGTTGCCGACGCCGCCACGCTTCTTGCTCTTGCCGCCGCCAAATCCTGGCTTGGGAGTCGCTGCGTCTATCTTGGCTGTGCATTCGGCGGGCTTCACCTTGAAGCCGTGGCAGATTGCGTCGCGGATAGCTTTTGGGCTGCGACCCGATTTGGCCACCACGTCGTTGATCACGAGCGTGGGTGAACCGCCCACGTTGTGCTTGCGCGCCAAGGCCTTGTGCACGTTAAACGGCGGGAAACGGCCCTTCCACGTTTTCTTGTCCTTGAAGTTCTTGGTGATGTCATACTTCTTGTCGGCCGCGGCGACGCAAGCTTTGAGCTTGCCCTGGTCGACACCAGCGGTCTTTAAGCATCCCTCGCCCTTGCCTTCCTTCAGGAAGCACTTGAGGTATGTCAGGAACTTGTCGTTGCCTTGCTTCTCGATACAGTACTGGTTGAGCTGCTCGTCGAGTTCCTTCTTGCCGTGCATGGCGTAGTCGACAAAACGGATGTTGATGTCGGCCTTGTCGCCGAACAGCTCCATGACTGGGAGAACGCCCTTTTCGATCTGCGTGCCGAATGGGCAGTGTGACATGACAAAGACGTCGACTTCGGGCTTGTCGCGCTTTTCCATGCACATCCACTCTTTCTTGCAGGTGGGATCGGCGCAGTCCACCAAACCGTTGCCTGTGTCGTCCTTGTCGTTGTCGCAGACTTCAGCCGTTGGATCGAACTTGCCGCCCGTGCGGAGCGCGTAATAGTTCTTTCCAAGCGTGGCAAAGTGCTGGATTTTGGCGAACTCGGGAGCTTTTTCATACTGCTTGGGCAGGAGGACCGCCGGAAGCTTGGTGAGCCCTTCATCTTTGTACATATTTTTGCCCTTGCGCTCGCTGTAGTCGAGGACCTTGAATGTCGCTTCGGGGAAGGTACGTTTGAGCGTCTCTTCAAAACGCGACGTGTCGCAATCGGCACAGCGCTTGTCCGATACGATGATGATATCCCCGCCGATCGGGCGCGATTCCAGATACTTGATGATGCCGGCCGTTGCTGCCGACGAGATGATCGCAACTGCGATGACGAGAACTAGTACTGATGCTTTTTTCATAGAAGCCTCCAGATTGATGGTCATGAAATCGACTGATCTTGTAGACGATTAGCCCGCCCGAGTCCACGGTATTTTTTAAGGTTCTTCTGGGTATTGATCCTTTCCCGGGGATGGTGTAGGCCTAGCGCACACTTCATCAAAGGGGTCGATAATGGGCAGCGTCAAGGATCTCCAGATAATCAAGGAAGCAACGCGTGACGGGATGGGGCAGGGCAGGTTCATCTTCTCCGACCGTTTTTCGGTCTTTGACTGGGGTGAGATGCCCGACCAGATTCCTCACAAGGGTGCCGCGATTGCAGTTTTGGCCTCCTATTTTTTCGAAAAGTTGGAATCCATGGGGATTCCCACTCATTACGTGGGCGTGGTGGAAAACGATAAAGCGATGAAGCTTGAGCAAGCGACCAAGCCTGCCGGTGCTATCGAGATGAAGCTCGTGCGCGTGGTGAAGCCCGCACTTACCGGTGACACGTATGACTACTCCGCCTATGAAAACGAGAAGGGTGGCATACTCGTTCCGCTAGAGATCATCTATCGCAATTCTCTCCCGGCGGGTAGCAGTGTGTTCAAGCGCTTGAAGGATGGGCAGACTAGCCCTGAGGAATTGGGTTTGAGCGGCATGCCCGAGCTGAATCAGAAACTAGAGCCACCGGTCCTCGACGTCTCCACCAAGCTCGAGATCACCGATCGCTACATGTCGTGGGGCGAGGCGCAAAAGATTGCGGGCTTAAGCGCGGATGAGGTGAGCAAGCTCAAGGAACTTACCCAAACGATCAACAAGCTCATAACCGATGAGTTTGCGGTGATTGGACTCACCAATGAGGATGGCAAGATCGAGGTGGGTTTTGACCCGAATCGTAACTTCATGCTTGTGGACGTGCTGGGTACGCTCGACGAATGCCGCTTTACCTATGATGGGTTGCCGGTGAGCAAGGAGATCGCGCGCATCCATTATAGGAACACGCTGTGGTACAACGATGTGGAAGACGCAAAGAAGAAGAATCGCCAGCAGTGGAAGAAGATCTGCGCGTCCAAGCCGTGTCCATTGCCGTCTGAACTCAAGAAATATCTTTCACAAGTTTACTGCGCGTGCACCAATCAGATAACCGGCCGCACCTGGTTTGACGATGTTCCTCCGCTCAAAGATATCATGCAGGGAATAAAGACGGAGCTGAGGCTCTGACACGCTTTTCCAGCACTAGCAGCGCATCCATCATTTCTTGGGAAAGCTGATTGTAGGTTTCGTGCGTTGACCCACCCGACCTAAGTGACTCGAGTTTGTGTGCCGGCAGCGGCGATCCGATGCGCACCGCAACTCGCTGACCCAGCCTGGGAAGGTATGAGCCGACCGGCATGATGTTTTCCGTTCCCCTGAAATAGATGGGTACGACGATAGCATCTTGCGCGTGTTGTATTGCTTTGCCGATGCCCATCTTGGGCGTGCTGAGTCCCGTTTTTCGGCTTCGCGTGCCTTCCAAAAACATGTGCACATGCTGTGCAGCATCAAGGCGGGCCATCACCTTGATCATGCCCTGCTGATTCAAAAATGCATTGATACCCTCGGCACGCTCGTCCCGTTTCGTTCCCGTGAAGTATCCTTTTACGTAGTCATTATGCGGCTAAAAAAGCACGCTGCAACGCGATAGCGCCATATATCCCCTTACAAATCCAATAGTTAATCATTGTTCCCGTTGGCCGACGTCTTGCTGTATAATTGTATGGGGCGTTGTAGGTATGAGGTGAGCGCTTATGAGGAGGATAACCATAGCGGCTGTTCTGGCGATTGTTCTCGCCGCGCTGGTGGCGGGGGCGTGCTACTTAAGTTATGGTGGATATTATGACGGCTACTACGATGACTACTACGGTGACTATTACGGCGATGGATATGTATATCGGTGGCCTCATGTCTTGACGCTCAAGGAATTTGACGACTATAGCTACCTGCGCGCTGTGCCCGCAAATTTTGTGGTCGTCGCCTTCTGGCAGGGGATATCCGACATTGTCGAGGGTGAACCCATCGCTGCAATTCCTTATAGCTTTCCATATACAGCCGAGTTTACCTTTTGTTGGGAGGTGACAGCTGAGGACACTGCCGAGCATATGACGCTGATCGATGGTGACGGTGCCGAGGTTATGCGCATGGAAGCCGGCGGGGATTGCGTGAAGCAGCTGATCATAGCCGGTAGATTCGATATGCGTTTCTATCGTGACGATACCAATGTGCGGGTGCCCATTTTCATACGTCCTAATCCGGATATTCTGGTTTACTGGTTCGATCCCTATAATGCACCATTGCCCACGGCTTTTGATCTTACGACCAATGCATGTCCGGGTTGCAATATAGCGGTTGGCGATTTCTTTCGGGCAAACTTTACCGGTTGCAACCTCGCGGGAGCAGATCTCAACGAGGCATACCTTTATCAGGCGACGCTTGCCGAGGCGGACCTAACGGACGCGTATTGCAGGGGGGCGATATTAGAGCAGGCCGATCTCGCGGATGCGATTCTCGATGGCGCTGATTTCTCCTATGCTACCTGGGTTGACGGTGTTGCCTGCGGCTCCAATTCCATCGGCGGGTGTAATTAAGACGCAAAGCGTGACAATATCATCCTGGGTAAGCTGTATGCGGGAACGGACTTTAAGGAGTAGTTCGTTTTGTTAGTGATGGCATCCGCGGCGAGTATGCCGCTTTGAATTGCAGGGCCGATGCCTTCACCGAGATCCTTCGTAGCCAAACCAACGGCGTCGCCGACAATATAACAACCCTTTTTCTGACCGACGATGTGTTTTTGTCTTAGATAATAAGTATGCCCTCTGGGATTGAAAGTTCTGTTGCATACGAGTGAGAGGTTGCGCAGTTTTTCAACAAACAAATACCAATGATCTTTGATCGTCTTGCCACGCGTTTTTAGTGTTGGCGCCACGCCTCCTATGCCGATATTTACAAATCCGTTTTGCTTGGGGACGTACCAGGAATATCCCGGTAGCTTGTTTTCAAAAAACCACAGGTGGCAGCGATCGTCCCTATAGTCGTAGGTGAATTCCTCCTCCATAGAGACTATGAGCGAGTCCTCCGCGCGAGGATGGTCGTCGGTGAAGACCGCCCGGTAGACGGGGCAGTTTGTTCCCCCCGCGCCCACCAGATGACGACACCGGTATTCATTGTCGATGATGTAATACTCGCCGTCCCTGGTTATTGCGTGTACCTCGTGATGATGGACGGGAACGCCTGCGCGCTCCAGCAGCCAGTTGTCGAACTCGCCGCGTCGAATCGCGTACTGGCGTGTCTTGAGCCCCAGGCGTTTGCCGCAGACGTGGAAGTGAAGTTTATTAAACGAAGTCAGGCTGTGAGGGTATTGTTTTGTGTACAGTTCTAGATTTTTGAGGACCTGCGGCGTGATCCAGCCCGCGCAGAGTTTTGTGCGGGGAAATGTGCGTTTATCGAGGACGATGCAGTCGATGCCGTTTTGTTTCAATTTCCACGCACAGGTTGAACCCGCCGGTCCGCCGCCTACGATTATAACTTCAGAGGAAATCATTGATCAGCTCACGCGACAATCCGGTTGGGATCTTCCCTGCTTCGTCATGACGATCTGCCAGAGTTGCTGGCGCCGGGATCTGAAGGAACCCGCGCAGCTTAGGAGATAGAACTTCCACATCCGGTAGAACCGCTCGTCGTAGTTGTGCTTGAGCTCAGGCCATGCCTCATCGAAATTGCGATACCATTCCATGAGCGTCCGGTCGTAGTCGGGGCCGAAGTTGTGCCAGTCCTCCATGACGAACAGATGGTTCATCGCGTGTCCAATCTGCGCGATGGACGGCAGGAGGCTGTTGGGAAAGATATACTTGTGAAACCAGGGATTGACAATGTTGGTATCGTGATTGCTCCCGATGGTGTGGATGAAGGCGATGCCATCATCTTTCAGACAGCGGTGAGCGGTTTCCATATACGACCGGTAGTTCTTGTAACCGACGTGTTCGAGAATACCGATGGATATTACCGCGTCGTAGGTTCCGGAGACCTCCCGGTAATCCTGAAGTCTGAGTTCGACCGGCAGCCCTTTGCATATTTCGGTGCCCAGTGCGACCTGCTCCTTTGAAACCGTGACGCCGATTACCTCTGCGCCGTGCTTTTCAGCGGCGTATTTCGCAAAGCTGCCCCAGCCGCAGCCGAGCTCCAAGACCTTCATGCCCGGTTTGAGCCCGATCTTTCTACAGACGAGTTCGAGCTTTGCTTCCTGCGCTTCGTCGAGCGTTTTTGCGTCCTTCCAGTAACCGCAGGTGTACAGTATGCGCTTATCGAGCATGGCCTTGTACAGGTCGTTGCCTACGTCGTAGTGTTTTTTACCGACCTCAAAGGCCCGTTTGCCAGCTTGAAGATTAATGATCCTCGCCGTCAGGAAGTGAAGCGTGAGCTTCCAGTTCTGCTTCACCTTTTCTTCGATATTTCCCCTGATGAGTTTATTGATGCACTCGTCCAGGCGATCGCTGTCCCACCAGCCGTCCATGTACGATTCGCCCACGCCCAGGATGCTCTCGTAGAGGAAGCGCTTGTAAGCTCTGTTGTCGTGAACCTGCATATCACAGGAATGTGTGCCGTCGGTCCCGACGCCGGCCGACGCGAGCAAGTTCTTCATAATATGTTCAGGAGAGTTGTTCATGGCAGTTGGGTCTAGCCCAAATTAAGCCCCCAATAAAGTAAAAAATGTCAATTGATTCCGGGGTGCTGGTCGTCTATACGTGGTCAGAATCTGTGTGATTCGAGGGGGGTACATGAAGCGATTGATCGCGGTGTTTGTTGTAGTTGTTATTGGGCTTTGCATGTCATCCGCATTTGCGGCGGACCGCAATGAATCGCGGATCGAGCGTCTTTTGTCTGAGGCCGATGGGATGATGAAGCTTGGCTATTCGTACAATAGCCGGTCCGATGTGCGCAATGAGATGGGCTCCACGATGCTTCAGCTGTTCCGCTTCAAGGGCGGCTTTCCTATACCGCTCAGCGAGCGCGTAATTTTTGTTCCCGGCTTGTATTTCGACATGTTCAACTTCAGGCTCTATAATCTACTTGAGTATCTGAATGAGAATTGGCTCAGGACTTATGATGTCGGCCCGAGCTTCGATGTCCACGTAGGTCTTAACGACAATTGGATTATGAGCTTTGGTTTTCAGCCCTTAGTTTCTTCGGACCTTAAAGGGTTTGGATGGAAGGACATTCAGTTCAAGGGACATGCGCTGGCCGCGTGGGCATTTCACGACTATGCGTCGTTTATCTTTGGCGTTGCGCTAACCAAGGAGTTTTGGCGTTACCTTCCTATTCCAGTATTTGGATTTGTCGTGCGCAAACCCGGATCGTTCTTTTCGTTTGAAATGATAGCGCCCAAGTACGCACGCGCGGATTTTAGAGTGGCGAGTTTTTGTAAGCTCTTCATCCAGGGCGAGTTCGAGGGCGATGTCTGGTATATACGCGGCAATGGCGTAGTGGCCGACCATCATGGCAAATTCATGGAGACCCACGCGGGCGCTGGCGCCCGTTTTACCGTGTATCGCGGCATTGATCTGGAGGCGTGGGGCGGTGTCAATCCCTACCGCAAGGCTGAGTTCAAGGACAACACCGGACAGACGCTCGCTAGACGACTGAATATGGCCTACTTCGGTGAAGCCAATATCATCATAACGCCGGAGATCTTTGGGAAATGAGCTGGCACGTCTACATACTTGAGTGCGGCGATGGAACTCTCTACACGGGTATCACCAATGACTTGGAGCGTCGCGTCACTGAGCACAATGCG
>Ga0075115_10001868_pt1 | contig 10086 bp, 7 predicted proteins | sample AntAceMetag02UKH_FD_69785 | JGI IMG/M metagenome (GOLD analysis project Ga0075115, IMG submission 69785) | Saline lake microbial communities from Ace Lake, Antarctica - Antarctic Ace Lake Metagenome 02UKH | ecosystem: Environmental > Aquatic > Non-marine Saline and Alkaline > Saline | place... | reverse complement strand
GCATGTCCGCAGGCTTCATGAAAAATTACGCCGCCGAATCCATTTTCAATGACCACCGGGAATTTTCCCTGAGGTGCATAGTCAGCCTCAAGCAGCACACAAGCCATCCGTGCAGCCTCTCTGGCAACAGATTCAGGACTAATTACATCAAACATCTCGAAACCCACACCTCTGCCGGGTGCAGACATTCCTATCTCTCTCTTATCTCCATCGGTAGCAATGCACTGCACCACCAAACGTGTCCGAACCCGATGATCACGGGAATATCTGCCGTCACTTGTAGCTACAATCACTTTTTGATCATTATCCAGATAGCGGACCATCACCTCTGTAATTTTATTCGAATATTGTCGTCCTGCCTGATTTGCCCGTTCCACAATCTCTACTTTTGCAGACAGATCCACTGTTTCCGGCAAGATAGAGATAGGGAGAATTGATCTATATTCATAGGGCACCAGAGTTTTAACTACCCCGGATTTACCTGCAGCAGCCGCTGCTGAAATGTCATCAGCAAGTTTGCGTAGTTTCCGCTCATCAACATCCGCGGCATACATATAGATAAAATCTGTCCCGGTAATTATCCGTAATCCAGCCCCGGCAACAATTCCACTGGTGATATTCTTTACTTTTCCTGAATCATATGAAATTCCGGATTTAACCGTCTCCTCAATATAAACATCTGCATAATCCCCACCACGGGAGAGTGCTTTTTCTAGAATTCCAGTCAATAATTCCTGTGAAAATTCCATAAATCCTCCATTAGTTAATGATGCCGCCTCCGACAACCTTATCATCTAAATATACAACTGCTGATTGCCCCGGTGTTATTACCGAAGATTCATCCAATGTAACAACTATCCTATTTTCTCCATCATCTGAATCTATAAACTCAATATTGCAGGGAATTGATGGAGCGCCATACCGTATTTTAACTTCTGCAGTAATCTTATCACTCCCCGATTCCCTCATTACCACTTTAGGAGGAATAAACCAGTTCGTCTCTGAAATAAAAAATGAAGATTCCGGAAGCTCTTCCTTTCTGCTTACCGTGATAGTATTGTTTTCAGGATTCACCTTTAAAACATACCAGGGCCCATCTGCAAGGCCAAGACCCTGCCGTTGCCCGATAGTATAGTGCATATACCCTCTATGCTTACCAAGCAAATTACCCTGATTATCGAAAATATTTCCTGCATTATAGAGAGTCTCTTTACCGAAATAATTGGCTAAAAAATCCGTATACTTCTCCGGTACAAAGCAAATATCCTGACTCTCCTTTACACTGCTGCCGGGAAGCCCCTGTTTTCCCGCAATGGCAACAATCTCTTTTTTTGTTTTATCACCGAGAGGAAAGAGAATATAGGGAAGAATACCAGGATTGATTCGGTAGAGCATATAAGATTGATCCTTTGTAACATCAATCCCTTTTTTTATTACCGGATAACCAAAGAGTGTGCTTTTGCGGGCATAGTGACCGGTTGCAAAATAGAGCGGTTCCCCGTTATCAAGTAACCCATCCTGAATAGCCTGCTTCTGAAGAATATGATAAAACAAGCTAAACCGAACCCGTTCATTACAGCGGACACAAGGATTGGGAGTTTTTCCAATCCGATAGGAGTCAGCAAAATCAGTAATCACTCTACTATGGAACTCATCGATCATATTAAATCGGTAATAGGGCACACCCCGGTTCTCACACAGGAGTCTGGCTCTTCCCAATGTCTCGTCATTGCAGCTCTTTGAGTCTACACAAATATCATGGCTCGCCCCGATTACGGTTTCCCATTCCTGCTGGAGGAGATATAGTGCAGCGCTTGAATCTACTCCGCCGCTCAATCCTACTGCTACTGTTGATTGAATTTTACCCATATCTATACATTAATGATTTTTACCATCTGTGCAATACCCTCCTCTTGACAACAGTGCAATCCTGGCCTACAGTTTTTGCATGTTGGAACATAATTTTTTCACGCCGCCTCCCAGGATTCTGGCTCACCGAGGCGATTCAGAATTTTATCCGGAAAATACGCTCCCTGCATTTATCAGTGCAGAGAGACTTAAGGTTGATGTCATTGAGACTGATGTGCATCTGACTGCTGATAATGACGTTGTTATCTGGCACGACAAAACGCTCGACCACCAGACTAATGGTTCAGGAATAGTAGAAGCATTCACTCTTAAACAGCTGAAAATGCTTGATGCCGGCTACTACTATACAAAAGATGATGGAAAAACCTTCCCCTTCCGTGGAACCGGTATAACGCTCATGTCCCTTGATGAGGCTCTGGAAACCCTTCCTGATATGCGGTTCAATATTGATTTAAAGACAAAAGATTCCCGACTTCCCGTGAAATTTACTGAGATTGTAGGAAAACATAATGCAATGGACAGAATTCTCGGAGCCAGTTTTCATACAGAAAATTTACAGGCTCTTAGATCTCTGATGCCGGGTATGTCAACAAGTTTTTCAACCTATGAAGTTTTTACTCTCTTTATTAAACAGAAGCTTGGTTTCCGCCCATCTTCCCGTGAAAAATTTAAGGGTCAGGTTTTACAGGTACCTGAGCGATACGGATTTCTAAAGGTTCTGACAGACCGTTTTATGCGGTCATTTCATGATGCAGGAATATATATCCATGTATGGACTATAAATGATGAGGCCGATATGCGCCGACTGATACGGATGGGTGCAGATGCGATCTTCACTGACAACCCGCGGCTCTTACAGAAAGTGTATGCAGCTATTCCCATTCCAAAAAATTATTTCAAGTATAGAGCTGAGTAGCCGGATTAATATTACCTGCCTCAATTTCCTTGAAATATTTAACAGTCCCGACTTTCATTTCTATGGTTGCGTCCTCATCACATACAATGATGGCATGCGGATGCATTTGAAGGATGCTGCAGGTCCACATATGATTCACATTTCCTTCAACCGTCTTCTGAAGTGCAAGAGCTTTTTTATACCCATTTACAACAACTACAACCTCTTTGGCATCCATGATAGTCTGGATTCCCACAGTTAGTGCTGTTTTCGGCACTTTTTCTAAATCATGCCCAAAATTCCGTGAATTGGCAATTATTGTATCCTGTGTAAGTGTTTTTATTCTTGTATGTGATTTTAAGGATGATCCCGGTTCATTGAAAGCAATATGGCCATCGGAGCCTATCCCGCCAAGAAACAAGTCTATTCCGCCGGCTGCTTTAATTTTTTCTTCATATGCCAGACATTCTGCTTCCAGATCCTCAGCGCTTCCATTTGGAATGTTTATATTCTCTTTCTTAATATCAACCAGAGAAAAGAGATTCTCCCTCATAAAGGTGTAATAGCTTTGCGGATGATCCTGGGGGATTCCAATATATTCATCCATATTGAATGTAATGATATTTTCAAAAGAGAGAATTCCGTGTTTATAGAGTCTGACTAATTCCTTATAGGTTCCAATTGGGGTAGATCCTGTCGGCAGACCCAATACAAATGGTTTTTCACTGGTAGGTGCTGCTTTAATGATAACCTGTGCAATATAATTTGCTGTCCATTTTGATATATTTTTATGATCTTTCTCGATAATTAAACGCATAGTATTCCCCTTTTTATTACTCTTTGAGTTTCGAAATTTTATTGATAAGCTGCCTGGCTGTCAGCTGTTTTGCTTTAAGTCGTTCCCGCAATTCGATAATAAAACCATTATCATTAACATCACCGTTAATTTCCAGATACTCAGCGTCTCTCTCTGCTTCCCCATCATTCAGCGCATATCCCACACGGGCAGTCTGGGCGAACTCTTTTTCGGCATCACTGCAGCGCATAGTATCCAGAACTACAACAGCCTTAATCCATTCGGTAATTATAGTGATAAAATATTTCTGTGTAAATTGCTGCAGAGTTATTCGATATTTCTCTTCAATCATATGCATCACCCAGGCCAGTTCATACTGTTCAAAACGCGCATTAATTTCAGAGAATCGTGCATCCAGCTCTTCAGTTGTCTTGATTGTTCCCTGTTCGACAGCATAAATCACATTCTCAAGTTCATCCTTCGGTGTGATTAATCCTACTATATCCAACCAAGCCCCTTTTCCAGATGCAGCAAAGGGTTTTGGAGTCAGTATAGTCCTGAGTTCAGCAATAGTTTGAAAATCATGTATCCGCAAAAAGTTGACCACTATATTTCCGAGATATCGCGTAATTGCTGTTTCATATATTTCAATACCCTTTTCCAGGGCTGCTCGGCGAATTTTTACCCCATTATAGTAGTAAGTTTGAGTTGAGTGGCCGGCCTGCATTTTTATAGCACGGAGTTTTTCCTGTCCGGCTATTATTTTTTTGACCGTATAGGGTGACAGCAGATGAAAATTCAGATGATCAAATTTGACCGGAGCTTTTCTGTTGTCACGTTTTGGCCATTTTCGCGAATCCCTTATTGTGCCGATACTTCTTAAATTAATTGCCGGTATCAATAGTGATTCACCATCATGTTCAATAAGGTAGGAAAAGGGGAATTCCGAGGTATCTGAATTCGCGTAATGCCGTCCTATTATCAGCGTGAAGGCTCCTACTTTCATGGGCCAGAGCATATAGGAGTTGGAGGCAGTTTTTGATCCCCTCTCAATAATCCCCTGATGGTTTGGGCCAAGTTTGTACATGTGATTGCTCTGATTTGAACCGCTGCCGGCATTCAGAAAAGAGACAAGACAGGCAATCAGTAGAGTCGATTTGTGGTGAGTTACTGTATAGGGACCGGCAAAGATGGAACATGCTTCTCCGTGATACCCTGCGCAGTTTGCAAAAAATACGGAATTTTCTGCTGAGTACTGTTTTGACAACCGGGTTGCCTGTCCCACAAAACAGCGATCGATTATGGCATTCTCAGAGACTGACCCACCTTCACATATTATGAAATTCTTAGCTATTACATTGATTCCGACGTAGGATGGATCCTCTATACAGCTCCGTATTGTACCGTTGGAAAGTTCCCCGACTCCTTCCAGTACGGCGTAAGAATCAATTTTAACATTCCGCAATATCTGGCAGTTATTGATGTGTACATGGGAGCCTATCTTACCGTGATTTGTGGTTTTTTTGGTAGTATATTTTTGTATCATCTTCTGGAGATTGGTTATAAGTTTATCATGATGCCGATACAGTGCAATCAAATAGGCTGTATGAGCCGATAGTGTGTCGTAGATGGGAATTTCCCTACCCCCGCCCTCATTTATAACAACTACCTCTACGCCGTTGCCAAATGAGGTCTTCTCATCGACAGTAATAATTTCGGTATTAATAATTACGGTATCATTCCCAATATCGTAGTTGGCAATATGATGATTAATCTTCTTTATAAGAACGTTGTCCCCTACGGATACATTGTGTAGTTCTGCATCGTATATTCCGCAGGGCATCTTCATTCCGCTTTTCAGTGTTATGATTTTGGAGAATGTACCCAGATAGATCTCTCCGGAGAAGCCTGCACTTTTTAGTCTTGTCGGATCAAAGGGATCTTTCACATAGATGGTGTTCCATGATTCAGATGTACAATTATTATCCTGAAGTCTCTTCTGCTCTTCCTGAGTAAGTAATCGATAACTGGTTTGTTTTTCTATGTTCATACTTAAGTATATGGGGTAATTTCAAAATTCACAATATTAAAAATCCAATTATTAAAAATCCAATTAATTTTCTATCAAAATTAGAAAAAATAATATAAAATATTTTGAGTCCAAAAAAACCGCCCATTAGATGAGCGGTTTTAAAAGTAGGCGGGAGCGACGGGGATTGAACCCGCGATCTCCGGCTTGACAGGCCGGCGCGATAACCAGCTTCGCCACGCCCCCACAACGAGATAGAAAATGCACTAATTTTCTATTTTTGTCAATAGGTTTAGCAAAGAAGGTTTAGCAAGAATCATATTTATTTTTTACCATTTTTTGATGCAGTCTCAGCCTATTGACTGTTGCTGTTATTTAGATAACAATCTAAATGTCTAAGAAACAGGATAGAAAATGGCTAATGTATTTAGGGCTCTGTCTGACCCTACGAGACGGGAAATATTAAAACTCTTACAAAAAAGTGACCTGAATGCAGGACAAATAACTGAACAGTTTGATATGAAAGCACCTTCAATAACCCATCACCTGCATATACTCAGAGAGGCCGGACTTGTACAGAGCGTGAAGCGGGGACAGCAGGTGATTTACAGCTTACATACTACCGTACTTCAGGAAGTCCTAAACTGGGTTCTTGATCTTCAGGGGAAAACAGAATGAAAAAATTCAATTTACTCTATATACCTATTGCAATCTCCTTAATTGGAACAATTTTATTATATTCACAATTACCAGAGCAAGTACCCATGCATTGGGATATTTCCGGCCAGATTGACAGCTGGAGGCCGCGATATTTTATCTTCTTCACTGCACTGCTGCCTGCACTCTTTGTCGTATTGCTGCGGGTTATTCCTAATATTGACCCTAAATCTGAAAGCTATTCCAGACATGGCAAAGCATATGGAATTGTGGCCGTAGTGGTGATACTGTTTCTATTGGGAATGCATTGGGTAACTATCTTATTCTCCCTTGGTTTTCCCATTAAAATTGATATCGTTATTCGCGGGCTGATCGGTATACTATTTATTATTATTGGTAACTATCTGCCGCAGGCCAAACAAAACTACACTTTTGGGATAAAAACGCCATGGACGCTTGACAATGAAGTTGTCTGGAACAGGACGCATCGTTTCGGCGGTTTTGTGTTTGTAATAAGCGGATTACTAACCATTATTTCAATAGTGCTTTCTCTGATTTGGGATAGTTTTACCCAAAAAATGTCATTTGGGGTAGTTATTATCTCCTGCATTGCCGCTATCGTCCTAACCACACTCTTCTCATATCTCGAATTTCGCAAAATACAGACAGAAAAAGAGTCAAATATTTAGATTATTCAAATTTAATAATTATCTCCATTCCAATTCGTCTAATTCCTATACAAGCTTAAGAACATCCTCCAGTGTAAGTTTCTGTGCTTCCTCTTCGTCTTTCTTGTACTTATCAGGGAGAGCAATGTTACTCTTCCCATGTTTCAGATAGACCCCGTAGCGTCCGGAGTAGAGTGCCAGCGGTTCCCCGCTGCTGCTTTTCCCAAAATCCTTGATCACCGCAGAACCATTTTTTCCGCGTTTGGGTGTTGCAAATATCTCCAAAGCCCGTTCAAGAGTTACCTCATAGACATTGTCCTCTTTTTTCAAAGAACGGAACTCCTTATTATGCCCAACATAGGGTCCAAATCGGCCGTTATTTGCAATAACGGATTTTTTAGTTTCAGGGTGATTCCCCAACTCTCTGGGCAGACTAAGCAACAGGCTAATCTCTTCTATCCCCATTTCTTCATGATTTTTCCCAGCTGGAATACTTGCACGCCGGGGTTTGGGGGTTTCATCCGTTTTTTCACCTAACTGAAAATAGGGACCGTATCGTCCGATCAAATAATAGACAGGAAGACCGCTGGAGGGTTCAAATCCTATTGGTTCAGGCCCGATTTTCTGCAGCGATATAAGTTTCGCCACATCAGCATCGGTGATTTCTGCAGGAGTCAGGTCTTCAGGGATTGATGCATGAAGCTCTTCTCCGGTCTCTTCATCAGTACAAAGAATATAGGGTCCAAATTTACCAATTCTGATGCCGTCCACTAGTGTTATTTGAGGGAGCTTAATAGTTCGTGAGTCTGCTGGTTTTATCGCTTTTTCCTGAATATCGACACTCTTCTTTAGTCCCTTTGCTCCGCTGTAAAATTCCTTCAAGTATTTAAGGCGGTCAATTTCTCCCAGTGAAATCTCATCAAGTGCATTTTCCATCTCGGCAGTAAAACTATATTTAATAAGGTTGGGAAAATTCTTTTCGAGGAGCTGAATAACTCCAAAACCGATAAATGTCGGATTAAGTGCTGTCCCCTGTTTTCGTACATATTTCCTTTCAAACAGTGTATTAATTATTGCTGCATAGGTTGATGGCCGGCCAATCCCCAAACTTTCCAGCTCTTTTACTAAAGACGCCTCTGTAAATCTGTTTGGTGGTTTGGTTTCGTGTTTAACAGAGTCTAATGATTCAAGACTCAGTTTCTGCCCAAGTTTCATTGCAGGAAGGAATGTCTCTTTATTATCCAGTGCAGCCTCAGGATCATCTGTTCCTTCAACATACACCCGGAGAAATCCTGGGAATACAATCCGTGATCCGGTAGCAGTGAAACGTGTTTTTCCTGCATCAACCTTAACGGTGGTAAGTGCTTTTTCCGCTTCGGGCATCTGGCTTGCAAGTGTTCTCTTCCAAATCAGGGAATAGAGTGCAAGCTCTTTTCCGTCCAGACTGGTTGAATCAGGATGCCTGCATATTTCACCGGCAGGTCTGATAGCTTCGTGAGCTTCCTGAGCTCCCTTCGTTGAGGCACTGAATGTGCGGGGTGAAGCGGTAAGATACGCTTTCCCGAAAGAGGCTTCTACGGCATGCCGTGTTGCAGTTACCCCCTCTTCACTTAATGCCGGTGAGTCAGTTCTCATATACGTGATAAAGCCGCTCTCATAGAGCCGTTGTGCTATCCGCATCGTTTCACGGGTAGAGAGGCGCAATTTCCTGTTCCCCTCCTGCTGCAAAGTTGATGTAGTAAACGGCTGTGCAGGTTTCGTCCGGTTTTTTCTTTCCTGAATATCACCCACTACCCATTCCGATGTTCGGATCTCCAGCAGCAGGTCATTTGTCTGCTGATCATTTAGCCGCAGCACACTGTTTTTTGTATTATATTTACCCGTTATTGAATTAAAATCTTTGCTGCCCGTAATTTTGGTTCCATCGATAGATTCAAGTTTTGCCTCAAAATGATAGTCGGAGGCAACATCACATCTGCACAATTTCGCTTTTGCATCCCAGTAGGTACTTGATGAAAATTGAAGACGTTCCCGTTCACGGCTAACAATAAGTCGTAAACCTGGAGACTGAACACGTCCTGCAGAGAGCCCAAAAGCTATCTTTTTCCAGAGAAGCGGGGATAGGGTATATCCATAAAGCCTGTCGAGAATTCTTCGTGTTTCCTGGGCATTTACCAGGTTTTTATCAATTTCACGACCGGATTCAAGAGCCTGGTGTATTGCTTTTTTGGTTATTTCATGGAAAACCATTCTTTTATAGGGAATTTTTGGTTTTAGTTGGTCAACCAGATGCCAGGAGATACTTTCACCCTCACGGTCCTCATCAGTTGCAAGCAGCAGAAGATCAGCCTCTTTCATTTTGCTTTTTAATTCCCGGATAATCTTACTTTTTCCTCTGGGCATGATATACAGCGGCTTGAAATCATGATCAACATCAATCCCCAACTTTGCCCACTCTTCACCTTTATATTTTTTAGGGATATCTGATGCTGACTGCGGCAGATCACGGATATGCCCTACGCTCGCCTCCACCATATAGTTGGCTGGAAGAAACCGTTTTATTGTCCTTGCTTTTGTTGGAGATTCCACTATTACGAGAACTTTGCCGCTCATGTGCTGATCCTTCTTTATAATATAGTAAAATTAATCATTCATCAAAACTTCTTAAGCCATGTAAACATGGATCCAGTCAACCTTTCTGATAGATCAGAATAAAACAAAGTTTTATTCTCAGATTTATGAAAGTGGCTAGTTCTCTTTTGTACCTGTCATTTTTAAGAAAAGTCAAGTGGCTTTCTCCTGACAGTATTTTCAAATTACCGATATTTACCCTATACTTATGAGATATATAACTAGCTAGAAATTACTCTAATTTGTTTATATATATAAACTTGATGATTTCTTAAAATCAAGAGTTTTGAAAATTGACCTCAGAATAAGATGTAAAACATCTTATTTTTAAAAAGCTTGTAAACCAACTTCAAAGCCAGGTAAACAGAAATTCAGCCAAAATTCCTATCTATGAAGTTGATTAATAGATCAATCTTTCGTCTGAAGATTCGGATTGAAAGATATAAATTTCCGAAATTCTTTGCTGGGAAGAAGAAATAATCCGGGAATTCCGCAGAGCATCATACTTCCTGCTATTACCCACTGTATCGGCAGAAACTCA
>Ga0075115_10001865_pt1 | contig 10092 bp, 8 predicted proteins | sample AntAceMetag02UKH_FD_69785 | JGI IMG/M metagenome (GOLD analysis project Ga0075115, IMG submission 69785) | Saline lake microbial communities from Ace Lake, Antarctica - Antarctic Ace Lake Metagenome 02UKH | ecosystem: Environmental > Aquatic > Non-marine Saline and Alkaline > Saline | place... | reverse complement strand
CTCAGCAAGTGCGAGAAGCAGTGGTGGTGTAGTGAAGAGAACCGTTATCTGCTGTTGCTTGACTATATTCAAGGCCTGATTCAGCAGATGATCCATATAGAGCATATGGCCCATTGAATCCGGCTGCTGCTGTTTAACCCAGCGCACATCACAGTCGATGGAAAAGGGTTCAAGGCTGTTTGTGGCTCTGGCAAGGGATCTTGCTGCCTGGGCAATGATATGGGGTCCTGAAGGGCCGACAAAGAGCCATTTTTGATTTGTGGGGAAAGAAAACTGCTCCACCGCCTGAAGCCAGGGAGCAACAAAAGCGGCATGGAATTCTTCGGGGAAATAGACCCTGCGACAAGGATTTCCCGTGGTTCCACCGGTTTCAGCAAGGATCATCTCCCCCATACGACCATGGAGTGCGCGTGGTATAAAATCGCTAATCGGCTTGCTTCGCATGGCATCCACATCCATGGAGCCAAGCTGTGGGATATCGTCGACACTCTGAAAATCCCGACGCTGCAGGCCTGTCTTTTCCAAAATATCCAGCCAGTAGGGTGTGCCACTCTCGGGATCAAAATGAATATCAAGGATTTGCTCAAGCATCCTTATTTTCTCCCATAAGCAAGATTGGTAAAATCGAAAGATCACAGATCAAAGCCATCCACAGGGAAAGACTGATCAGGAGGCCAAAATAGCCAAGCGGGATAAAGGGCGAGGCCAAAAAGGCAAGAAAACCGGTACCCGTTACCAGTGTGGTCGTGATAATGGGTGCTCCCACCTGCTGGAAGACATGATCCAGTCGCCGACGAGGTGTCTGGCCCGAAGCCTGTTTCTGGTAACCGTAGAGAAAATGAATAGTATCATCGACAACAACACCAAAGACAATCGAAGCAACGGTAATAGTAGCCACTGACAAGGGAATACCAAACCAGCCCATAACAGATATTACCAGAACTACGGGCAGGAGATTGGGGATCATGGCGATCAGTCCCATTTTAACAGATCGCAACAGCACTCCGATAAGTAGGGAAATTGCCACAAAGGCCACACTGAAACTCTGCAGCATTGAGGAAAAAAGCTCCTTCTGGCCTCGTGTATAGAGAGGGACCGATCCTGTAACATAGGGCGTGGTCGAACCCCCCAGACGGCTTTGGAAAAAGTCTTCCATCTCATCGGCTATGGCAAGTGTTGCCTCTGAAGAGATCGTTTTGATAAGAATAGTCAGGCGTTCCACTTTCTGGTTACTCGAAAAGAAATTGGGCAGCAGCATAGTGGCACCAAGGCTTACAACCTGTTTAGATTGATTTGTCATCGTATACAAATAATGGGTAATCTCAGGGTGTTGAAGAGCGAGATCCTTTAAATGACCATCAAGGCCACTTCTAAACAGTGGCTGCTGGAAAAAATCTATTTCGATGGGAGTGAGTCCAAGGCCTGCATCTTCAATAGCCTGATAATTCAGACGCACCACGGAATCATCGGTGAAAAAATCTAAAATCAGAGATCCTTTTTGTAAGCGCCCGATACCAATTCCAGCCACAATCAGTACCAGAGCCAGGGCAACAAATATTCTTGCTCTGTTACGGGCCAGGAAGAGACTTGTGGCTGCTGGCAAAACCAGCCTTTTGGAATAGGCACCCGGTTTCAAAAAGACGGGTACAAGAACAAAGGTGACCATCAATGAGATCAGGGTCCCGACAGCCCCCCACAGGCCAAGTTCACGAACCGGCTGGTAGCTTGAAAAGAGGAGTGAGGCAAAGCCCATTGCCGTGGTGATCCCGGAAAGCGCACAGGGAGGTCCGACTCTGCAAAACAGACTTACGGGGGTATCGTCCGGCTGCCATTTTTTGATACTGAAGTGGATGCCATGGGCCATGCCAAGAATAAGCGTCAGTGGAGGCAGGGCAAGGAGAACCATATTCATCTTGACCCCGCACAGGCCACTAATCCCAACCAGAAGGACAGCCGAAAGTAAACCGCAACTCAGGATAAGAAGAGCCTGCGTTCGACATAACAAAAGCACGGCAATACTCACAACCAGAAGAACAACTGGAAAAAGGACCGTGGTAGCTTTGGCCGAGAGACTATCTAACTGTTTGGTCAGATACCAGACACCGCCCAGATGGAATGTATCCACCTGGTGTCCCTGCATAATCGGTGGAATCTGTTTTAATATTTCAGCCAATTGTGATGGATTGGCCTCGGCTATTGGCACAAGAGTGATCAGGCTGCCTCTTGTCCCCTTGGTGGTTTCAAGTCCAACACTTTTGCAGGAGCTGACAACTGGGAGTGCCTTGAGTGCTTTCCTGATGGCTACAAGGGTCAGGCCTTCTACCTGCCGGGGAATGAAAATAATCAGGGGATCAGCGATGCTGGTTCGTTTAAGAAATTGCTGGTAGGCAAGCCAGTCCGGAGAATCTGCTGACTGCCACACTTCAAGAGAATTATCAACCTGGCTTTTCGATGCACCATAGCCGCCAATAGCAACAAGGAGCACCATGAGCACAACAACCCATATGCGATGATGGCGCAGTTTTGTGGCGAACCAGGAAAGTGTTTTCTGTAGCATGGTAATGATGGTTTCGTAAAAATCTAAAGCGGGTCCTGCCCGCTACCCAGGTTTTGAGGCTGAATGTACAGAAAGGCTGAAGGCCTCGTGTAATGCTGTCTTTTCTTCAGTCTAAAATCCTTCAGCCTATGTATGCAAGTAACTATTCGCCATGCTATTGAACGGCACAATATTTATCAGGAATCGGGGGACACGATCCCAATTCAAAAGACAAAGACGGATTCGGTCATGTCCCCAGTTTCCTACCTGCGTATTCGTTATGCAATTCCGACTCAAATTCAATTTTGGTGAATAGCTAGGTATACAATTACTTTTTGATGAACGATACAGCCCAGGAACCTATAAATTTCATACCGGAGTTCTTCACAGCATAATTCACCCGGTTTTTCACCAGATCTTTTGGCCCCTGAGCCAGGACATCAGCCAACGATTTCAGAAAATAATCGATCTGTTCTTCCGTTATAATCAAAGGAGGATAGACCCGAAGTACCGCCCGGTTATTGAGCATAAGGGTTCCGAGTATACCATGTTGTTTGAGCAGTGCCGCGGCAACCATTCCGGGAAGGTGTTCACGAAGAACTGATTTTAAACCCGGTAATTTCAATGGCAGATATTTAGCCTGATCAATCACATCAACGTCAAATTCAATACCCGCCATCAGACCGCGTCCCCGCACATTTTTGATCCACTCCGGATACTGTTCCTGTAAACGAGTAAGTCCTGAAAGCAACTGTTCTCCACGCTCTCTGGTCTTGGTAAACAGATCCTCTTCCTGCAGCACTTTAAGTGCTGCCATCGCCGCAGCACAGGATGTTGCCCGACCGCCAAAGGTTGAGGTCTGTACCAGACAGTCGTGGGGATTTTCATAGGCAGCTTGAAACACCTTGGTGGTAGCAATGGTAGCACCAATGGTGGCCACACCACCCCCTAAGGATTTAGCCATGGCGACGATATCCGGTACTATGCCATCCTGTTCACAGGCAAGAAATGTCCCGGTACGTCCCATTCCCGTTTGGATTTCATCAAGTATCAGCAATACCCCGAAACGATCACAAAGTTCACGCACCTCACGCAGATAACCGGTTGGCGGGATCATAATCCCAGCCTCACCCTGAATGGGTTCCAGAATAACTGCCGCTACCTGTTGCTCACCGTCCCTCTTGTTCTTTTCAAGAAGTTTTTCCAGTTCATCACTCCTGCCATAGGGCATACTTTGAGCCGGGAGAGTGGGGAAGAATTCACGGAGACGTTCACTGCCGGTAACAGATAAAGCACCAATGGTTTTGCCATGGAGTGCATTATCGGCATAAAGAAAAACAGGCCGTTTTCCTTTAAAACAGCGGGATGCCAATTTCAAGGCCGCCTCAACAGCCTCCGTACCGGAGTTGCAAAAATAGACCTTAGAGAGGTCGCCGGGAAGCAATAATGACAAATTATGGGCAAGAAAAGCGGTATATGGAGAGAGGAGTTCCTTGGAAAGATCAACTCGTTGCTGATTCTGAACCTCCTGCATGGCCTGAACAATTCGGGGATGATTATGGCCAAAGTTCAAGGCACCATAGGAGGAGACAAAGTCTAGAATCTCTTTGCCATCGGTTGAAGTGATCACTGCTCCCTCTGCACTTTTCGGATTAATCTCAGTATATTCACCGATCTCAAGAAGTGCCACCAGGCCGGGATTAATATGTTCACGGAACATTTCCACGGCTTCTGTATAGGGGCGCTTTGTCACTTCGCTAACGGGAATCCATTCAGTATGCATTTTGATAGATGAGCAAGTAGAGGTTAATAGTGATAGGGATACTCTCGAAAAAATTCTTCCAGAGCTGTTGCGGTGCGCAATGCCTCCTTGGGATTGGCTACAAGCTGAATGGCTCCTTGAAAAAACCCCTGCTGAGGAGACATCTTTCCTGAGGCGACCTTCAAAAATGTACTGCCATCAGTGGTATATCCAAAATTCCCGGAAGACCCTTTTGTAACCCTTGTCAATATCCCTTTTTCAATGGTAACTGTCCAGGCACTATAGCCCTTAATCTCAATCTGAAGACAGGCTGACAGAGATGCAAGGTTTTTGATTAAAGGCTTTCCGGTGTGCTGTGCAAGAAAATGAGTAAAATAGGAGTTCAGATGAAATTCTTCATCGTGGTTGACCACCCTGTCGAGTTCCTTTTTGCTCGAGAGAAAGATGGAAAAGGCAGCGAGTAGCTCTTCTTCATGAATGGCCGGTAGAACCTCTTCCCCTAGGTCATTTTCTAGATGCGTTCTGGAAAAAATCGTGGTCAGATTGAGATAGGGAGCGTACATCTTTGTCTTTTTCGAAAGGATCTTCTCCGGCGTAGTCAACGCTTCTTTTTCAATACTTGCGGCATCAACCCAGGCAACAACCTCTCTGGCAAAGGCCTGATTAAAGACCTGAGCCAGGACACCATTTGAAAGAGGTACAACGGGAGTCAGATTATAGGTTTTTCCATGAATAGCATTTTTTTCAGCCAGATTAACCAGAGCCAAAGCTACATCATCGTCAAAGACAAAGGGCAAATGAGCCTCAGAATTCCCTTCCACCCGTAGATTTTCCAGGCGATTTGTTCGCTTAACACTCCCGAGACAGAGGCGAAAGACCCCGTCTAAAAAAACAAAGGGGCCAAAGACCGAGATACTGGCTGCAGTTGGTCGCCGTTCCAGGATAATGGAGGGTCGATAAACCGTGTACTGCGGAGTTGGCTCCTCCCGCAATACACATTCTCCCCTGTATTTGGATTCTTCATAGTAGTTATGAAAACCTTGCCCTTCCTGTAGCTGATCCTCCCGAAATTCTCCATCCCAATCGCCACAGACAAAGGCGGTGGACACATGATGGAGCCAGGCCTTACTTATGAGTGCAAGCTCTTTGATATGGCGCACGCCTTCAATATTAACGGCTCTATACTCCTCAAGGGACCTGCCCTTAAAATCCGTGCGTGCCGCTAAATGAAAAATGCTGTCCACTTCCCGGCAAAGCTGCTGCCATTCGTTGTCATCTAAACCGAGCTTGGGTTTACTGACATCTCCTTTCAGCCAGCGCAGCCCTGAAGTATCCATCTCTTCAGGATGGCGACACAGACCCACCACGCTCTGTCCGCGAGCCAGAAGATGCGCAATCAGGGGGCGACCAACAATACCACTCCCCCCGGTTACCAGAATGGTCATGACAGATGTCCCTGACTGGCAGCTGCATCATTCCAGCGTTTCTGCTGCTGAAGCGTTTCCTCCGCTGTTGGGATGTCTCTAACCAGCTTACTGATGTTTTCCTGCATGGTGGCAATATACCCTTTAAGCAATTCCGAATCATTGGTTTTGAGATGCTTCGCCGCCCATTTATCACAATGACCGCAGCCTTCACAGCCAAGACGACAATCCGGTTCCTTGCTATGGAAAAAATCAAGAAATCCAGTCAGGTCTTCATTTTCAAGACTGATTTCCAAGGGATCCAGCTTTGTCCCATCCGCTTTCTTTCGAAATTGTAGCCAGTGAGGCCAACCAAGCAGGGCCAGCAGGTTTCCTTTAAATTCACCCTCTAAATAGAATCTAGCCCGATCCAATAATTCGTCACTCTCAAGTCCTCGTCCGGCAATCTTAAAATGGTGCAGACCAAAGTCTTCATAGAGATGCAGATCCTCGGGTCTTACCCAGGGACTGCGGAGAAATTCTCCAGGGGTCTTCAGTTTCTCAAGATAGCACCAGTTAAGATAATACTGGTTGTAAGGATGGCCACAGCCACCCTTATGGGTATGACCTCCAACCCCGGCGACACAGTAGTGATTGAACTTAAAATGACACTGGTAGAGACAGACCGGGTTCACGACAATTTCCAGATCGACCTTACTCTTTGGAGTGACGTGGCGCAAAAACCGAAAATCACGATTCACCTCCACGTCGAGGACGATTCGACTGGCCCCAATCTCTTCAAATTGGGTGATCCCCCGTTTGGCGCCCACATAACCGATAGTGGAAACAACTACCTCCAATTCCGGAAAACGGCTCTTGATAATATCGATAAGGTAGGGGGCTGTGACTGTGACAGAAGCAACTCCACAATCACATAAAAACTGCAACAATCCCTCAAATTCCCGACGCCCCTCGTGAGTATACTCAAAATTTGCATAGCTGGGGGCATTGAGCAGGTAATTGAAGTTAATTTTTTGATCGAGTGCCAGGCGCACATGCCTCTGAAACTCTAACCTGCTAATGAGTGGCAAATATTTAGCAGGTCGCGCGGAGTGAAAAGAACCATGCTGAAAAGAACCGTAGAGTTCAAATACCCTGCTGCCGTTCTTTGTAAACTGGCTGTTGAGTTCAGCAAGATCCGCAATAAAACCATCACTAAAACTTGTGGGCAATGTTATTCGTCTGGACGATACTGCTTGACTGGTGGTTTTCTGTACCATTCGTTATTTGGATACTTGAGGAGAAGTCATGACAAAAGGGTATGAGCGAATCAATGTTGCCTTTTTAGTGGAGTGATGAAAACGATACAAATCAATAGATAATTTTTGACTGTACTCATTTTTGGGAAAAATTACTGCAAAGCTTTTCTGTTCTTCCGGGGCGAGGACTGAAGGGATGACTATTTTTTTCTTTTCCACAACCCTGCCATCGTTCTGCAGCCAACTAAGAACAATAAAAAGCTCTTTGTCACCATAAATTCCCGTGGGCAAATCATGAGGTAGACTATTTTTCAGAGTGAACTGGACGGTATCAGCATCTATTGTATCCAGCTGCATCTCCGGACCTATCCCCTGCCCTGGCAGATTGGGTAAAATGAGATGATGACTACGCACCCTGTGAACCGGTTCAAAAGAGACCAGCATATTCGAAAAGAAATTAGTGCCTTTGGTGTGAGGGCGCTCAACGGCAGCCCCATGGCAGCCGTGGCAAGTGGGACATTCTTTGCTTACTCGCTGACCCTGCCATTGCTCGTAGGTTTCTTCGTGACAGACACCACAGAGCTGTGATGAATCTCTCTTCGAGTTAACTACAGAATCTTGAGCTATGGCATGGGGGCTGAACAGGGCTCCGGATTCATGGGGTCCATGCATGGCCTGCCCATGGAGATGACAGGAGATACAGGTGACCCCCTCGTCCCGATTGTAGCTACGGGCCACTCTTTCAGGATTCCGTACCCCACCGGGAGAGTGGCAGAAAAGACAATCCTCGTCTTCATAGTGATCAGACTGAAGCTTAAACTCGTGACTAACAAAGGCTCGAGCATGAGCAGTCAGTTGCCATTCTGCATATTGCTCGACGTGACAGGAGCCACATTCTTTTGCTGTTGGAGCCTGACTATCTTGATTCTGAACCTCGATTAGATGGCTGAATCCACACGAAGTCATAATTAGACAGAGAGTAATAAAAACAAAGAGGCGCATAGCAGCAAGACGGTCCAGGGGGATTAAGATTCACATTTTTCCTTAATAAAAGTGTATAGATATTTTTAACGCTTATCACAACACTTTAATTGCAAAACTACCATCACCACCCCGGCCTGCCAAGAGCAATCGATAGCTTACTCAGCCATTCAAAACAATCGTCTCACCTGCTTTTGTCTCTCCACCCTGAATGACTTTGGCAAAGATACCCTCTTTGGGCATAATACAATCTCCGGTTGCCTTCTTTATGACACAGCCATCGTTGTGGCATTTCTTACCAATCTGAGTGATTTCAAGAATAATATCAGCACCTATCTGAATACTGTCTCCAACAGAGACAGACGACAAGCCAAGGCCCCTGGTGATTATATTTTCTGCAAATGCACCATCTTTTAAAGAAGGCAGCTTCTCTTTCACAATATCGATGCTCTCACCAGCGAGCAAAGAAACCTGGCGGTGCCACTTGCCACCGTGAGCGTCGCCCTCAATTCCAAATCCTTCCTGAAAACGTGCCTGCTCAACCGATCTTTTCACCATACCTTTTTTCTTGCTGACACAGATTGCTTCAATAGTTGCCATTGTTTCCCTCCTGCCTGTGAAAAGTTTAGTAAAATCGCTACTTTTTTATAAAAGCCAGCTGCCTTTGATCAAGGATATGACTGGTATTAAAAATACAGCTAAGATGAATCATGGTCGCCTGGATTTTTAATTCTCCAACCTGCTGCACCAGCGAACGAAGCTCCTCAGGTTTTGTCCCGGAGAGGCTTCCCTCTGCAACCTTTTCTTCCAGTATCGCAATTTCTTTTCCAAGCTTTTGAGCACCACCGATGGTCTCTTTTCGAACCACAAGGAGTTTACCTTTCTGTTCTTCTGTAAGATTTAGCTCACTGTTATCCCACTGCTGTATCAGTAATTTTGTGAGATGAGGCATCTTTCCAGTTATCAAAAATGGAGGATTTCCCTGTTTCGCTTTCCCTTGTGCCATAACACCTGCGGCCGACCAAAAAAGAATTGTAACGATAAGAGTAAGCAAGAAAATTTGTTTTCTAATCATTTCCGTTTGTCCTTTATTTTCTGTTTTTATCAAGCAACCTTCCACACACAAGGATAGCTGATATTGACGCGAACCACAAATAAAAATGACACATCGTGGTACTTTGAAATTCATTACATCACTAACACCTTGAAGGAAGGACAAAGTTGGGAATCAGTATTCAATGGAATACATTGAATAAAAATACGAAGGAGGAGAAGGGGAAAGATACAAGCTCAGATGTTTTCCAACAAATCAGGTAAGCAGAGTCTGCAAGCCGCGCACGAAGAAGGATCCACCTGTTCCCTGACAAAGCTCAGGTTCAGTGCAGATCAAGTAAGAAGTCGATCGGATGCTTCACAGGTATAGAAGGAAATCAGAAATCACACACCTGGTTTCCGCTAGTGTACACTTAGTTTCCGGACATATACATATGACTAGGTAACAGAGGGGTAATATCTCCGTTCAATTTAATATATTTTTTGTTATCTCTTCCAGTATAGGCCTCAACTAACCGTCTCATAATTGGAAGCCCATCTCCTATTGCAGCAAGGACAAATCCTTTTCCAGCGGGGCGTAGCTGCGATTTTTCGATATCCATTGTCTAACTCTCTCAAAGAAAACTACAGTTCAACGCACCTGACAGTAAAAGGCATCAGGCGCACATTATACAATTACGTCTTGGTAAATGAATTGCAACTTAGATGCCGTTTCCCCATCAAACATGAGACAAAGCCGTATTACAGTAATTACACAATCGAAATTGAATGCCCATGCCATTGAAATACCATGTGAATTTTTAACTCTAAATGAGAGTATTTTTTTCCGAAACAGAATCCTTTGTCCTGTCAGGACAGTCGCCAGAATGCTGCAAACTCCTGTCCACTGTAAACTTGTTGAATTTTGCTCAGTTCATGGTAACATTTGAAAAACCTTCAGGCCTTTAAGAAATATTCCCAACGATATTTTCATACGGAAGCAAGCACAATGAGAATAAAAACAGAAATTTTTCAGGCCATTTTCATTATCACCTGTGAAGGACCCAGCCTGAATGCCTCGCTTGCCCAAGAATTCTTAGCGGCAATGAATATTTTTTT
>Ga0075115_10001856_pt1 | contig 10120 bp, 15 predicted proteins | sample AntAceMetag02UKH_FD_69785 | JGI IMG/M metagenome (GOLD analysis project Ga0075115, IMG submission 69785) | Saline lake microbial communities from Ace Lake, Antarctica - Antarctic Ace Lake Metagenome 02UKH | ecosystem: Environmental > Aquatic > Non-marine Saline and Alkaline > Saline | place... | reverse complement strand
TACCTGCTTTTCTCCGCCCATTTCCTCTCTCTTCGGGGCAATGGAGTCGATTTCGTCGATGAAGAGAATAGCCGGCGCATGGGCTTTAGCCTCTTCAAAAACGGCCCTGAGGCGGGCTTCACTCTCACCGTAGAACTTTCCCATAATCTCCGGTCCGGTGATATGGGTAAAATAAGCCGCCGTCTCATTGGCGACAGCCCGAGCAATCAGTGTTTTGCCGCAACCCGGAGGGCCGTGGAGAAGCACCCCCTTTGGTGGGTCTATGCCCAGCCGCTCGAATGCCTGAGGGTATTTAAGAGGAAGCTCAATCATCTCCCGGACCCGCTGCAATTCCTTGCCCAGTCCGCCAATGTCCTCATAAGAGACCTTGAATACCTTGGTCGTGGCCTCGCCCTTTTCGGCAACCTCGATTTTCGTTCTGGAATGCACCAGCACCGCTTTCTTGGGCACAGTGCTGACAACCGTGAAATCCTGGCTACGGGTGCCGAAAAGATTGGCTCGTATGGTATCCCCCTCCACCAGCGCCAGCCCGTCGAGCAGGGTACCGATGTATCTGGTATCTCTCTCCCGGCTGATTGACCTGGTCAGAGTCAGGGGGTTCAACACTATCTTATCAGCTGGCAAGAAGCTGGTTTTCTGCACATTTACTTTTTCGTCCAGCGAGACCTGGGCATTACCTCGCAAAAGTCCGTCCATCTGGATGAGGGACCTGCCCCGGTCCTCGGGATAGGCAGGCATAACCTTGGCGACTGTCTTTCGCTTGCCTTCAATCTGGATGACATCTCCCACGTGGGCGCCCAGCCTTTCCAGGTCCTGCGGGTCAATTCGGGCAATACCCCTTCCCACATCCTTCGGTTTCGCTTCACCAACACGAAGCGTCAGCGATTTAACATTATCACTCACCACGTTACACTCATCTCGGTCATCTTTCTTTGTCAAGCTTAATCTCTAATATACCGTTCTTGTAAGTTGTCTTTAATGATTGTGGCTTTACCTTACTGGGGAGTAGAATCTCCTTAGCGTATTTCTTGTCCGTATCGGAAGCGGTAAGATTCAAAATATCACCGGCCACTTCAACTTTGATTTTGTCTTCAGATACTCCAGGAAGTTCAGCAATAACCAGAATATGGTCTTCTTCATCGAAGACATCCACGATTGGTTCTCGCACCTCCTCTACCACCGGCCCCTTGGCTGTTTCCCTGATATTGCCAAAACTCTCAATTACGGGCTTACCGGCGAGAGTCCTGATGCTCAAGCCATACACCCCCATAGCTCCCCTGGGCAAACCCTTAATCTCGCCTCTTCTCTCAACCCCCTCCTCTTTCAACTTGTCCGCCAGGTCAATCAGGTTGCCCAGTCCCTTGAATAGCCCGCCGAAACTTATCTTCCCAGCGCCGAAATCAATCTCGACCTTATCATCTTCCTTTTCCTTATTTTTTCTCTCTTCTTTGCCAGCCATGCCACGCCTCCTTTTTACTAGTAGACAGCCAGGGCATCATCTATCACCCGTCTCACTGCCTCTCTTTCCTCTCGAGGAACCTCAGGCATTAAAATATCAAGACAGGTTTGCCCGAAAATGTGATTGCTCCCGAGTACTGTCTCCTCCCTTAACTTTAAAACCTTGCCCATTATGATGCAGGCCCGAACCGTTGGGGTGAGTTTGTTTGATTTGGCCTCTCTGACCTTCCTTACCAGGCTGACGATGCGCCGGGCGTCCTCAGGTGAAACCCCTGATTTTGCCTGGGTGATGGCGATTTCAGTTTCCTCGTCAAAATTGCCCACCTCAATGGTCACCATGCGGTCCCGAAGGGCGTCCTGGCTCTTGTAGACTCCGGCATACTCCTCTGGATTAGAGGTGAATATAGCGGTAAAGCTGGGGTGCACCTTCATGTAACTCCCATGGCCACTGCTAGCGGGGAGAGGAAGGATTCTCTCTTCAAGCACTGAAAGCAGGACGTTATTTGCCTCCGGCCGTGACCTGGTGAACTCGTCATAGATTAAGGCAAGCCCGTACTGGCAGGCGGTGGTAAGCCGGTTATCCACCCAGCTTGAGATCATGCTCTCGTCAGTCTTCAGCACCGAGCGGATGAAGTTATCCCTCACATATTTCTTATGGTAGCCAGAAAGTCCACCAACCAGGTCGGACGTACCAAATTCATGGTCTCCACAAATTAGCACCGACGGGCGATCTAGCTGAGCGACAATGTGCAGAGCCAGGGTAGTTTTCCCGACCCCAGACGGTCCGCTGAAGTGGACCGGGAAGCCAGCCTTAATGTAATCAATGGCTCGGTAAGCCATCTCCCTTATATGGGGCGTTTCCACAAAATCCTCCCTCTGCCGAGGGACTACCACATCGACTTGACTATACATTTTTCCTCCTGCCTGGTCTGAGAAATACTAGGTCTAGCTTCCTTAATATCTCAGTTCCACATGATTAAAACTGGTTTCGCCTACGGGTAGTTTCACCTCTCCGTTGTTGGATGCTTGTGAGGCAGGCTCTTCTCCCGCTCGGCGTCTCTGTTGCAGTTCATGTCTCAGCTCCATGAGAGCCTGGTTTTTGTTTATCGTCGCTGCGAGCTTTTCTCTTGCCTTAAAGTAGGTTACCTTGAACTTCGCTATCGTTTGATCTTGGCGAGCAAATTTATCCTTCTCTCTTCTTGCCTCCCGCCCCAGTGCCCTGATGTCCATAGCCGCCCCGAGAGACTCTCGCTCTTCTCTGGTCATGAACAGTGACGAGGCAGTTCTAATATCACGCGCCCTTGGTATGTTAGTGCTATTTCTGCTATGGGCCATGAGCTTGATATAACCCGGCGATTTCCTTTCCATACTGCAACCTCCTATTCAGCAGGCGCAGGAAAGTAAGCCTTATCTTCCTTGCGCACTCTCCCTTCGTCAAGGAGCTTCCTTGCTGCCCTTCCGAAGACGATAGGGGCAACACCCAGGCTCTCGGCAACCTCTGTCAGGGTTATTCCCTCAGGGTGTTCCCTGATAGCCGCTAGCAACTTCGCTTCCAGGTCAGGAGTTCCCTCCTCCACTGGCGCAGCTTCCGCCACCTCTGCCTTCACCGCTTCTGGTGTTGCTTTCACCGTGTCTTTCTTTACCCCACGAGTTAGCTCCTGCCAGGCGATTCGGGCTTCCCCCAGGTCTGCCTTGGTCTCTTGCCGCATTCCCTCCACTTCGCTCTTTATTCCTCGGTCATTATCGGCTAGCTCTTTCCTTAGCTGTGCACCCATCTGATTGTGTTCTCTCTGGAAGTCATTGAGCATAACGTGGACTTCGGATTTCCGAGCAGCGGCACCTTGAGCCAAATTCTTCCTTAACTTTGCGCTCATGTCCTGGTGAGAAGCTCCCAGTTCTTGACGCAGCCTGGCTACCTCACCCCTTACCACCTGAGTATGCTCAGCCAAGTCCTTCTTCAATACTGAACTCATCTCCTTACGCGAGCTTTGAAAACCACTCCGCATGGCTTTAACCTCGGCTCCCATTTTCGCCTTGTCATCAGCCAATTCTCTCCGCAATTGGGCACCCATCTTCTTATTAGAAGCCTTGAAAGAACCCAGCATTTCGTTAGCTTCTTTCTTTAGCCCCTTAACCTCAGCCACCCTCGCATCGCGAGAAGACGCAATGTCCTGAACTATATCCTTCATTCCTGCTGCGATTCCCATTTTTTGGTCCTCCTTACTTTGCTTTTGCCGCCGGTTAACCCTTGCCAGGCAGCCGAAGCCTCCTTTAATTCAGCCTTTAGTTCCTTACGGGAGGCTTGGAAGCCCTTTATCAAGTCCCTGGCTTCTTCTCTTGTCTGACTCGCATCTTCCTTCACCTTCGCGACTGTCTTCGTTCTATCCTCGTGGGAGGAGGCAATATTTTGAGCCAGGTCCCTCATGCTTGACGCGATTCCCATGTTGTTCCTCCTTTCGTGAATTCTTACTACCGCTACTGGCGACTGCCTTTCTGGCGCTGCTCCTTGAAGTGAGCCAGCAGCCTTTCCACATCCTGCCGCCGTAACTCTCTTTCGACTTTTCGCTCTTGCCCAGCCTCGGCTGTTTCAAGTTGCCTCAGGTCTTCTAAACTCAGGGACTCCTCTCTGTCCACAAGCCTCTGCAGTTTATGGTTTGCTTTCCTCTGCTCTCTTTGGAAGGCCTCCAGTTGCTGCCGGAAATCTTCGAGCATGGCAAAGACCTGCTCTCCTTTACCCTGATAGGCAGCCTTGATTTTGGCTATTATTATCTCAAGGTTATCCTTGTCCGCCCCCTCCTGGGTAAACCCGACAAGCTGCTCCTTCAGGTAACTGATTAGTGTTCTCTGCTCATCCATGTACTCCTTCAGTGTCTTCCTGACCCGTTTTTGCTCTTCGTCAATTTGCCTTCTCTTCCCTTCGGAATCAGAAAGAAAACTTTCTATTAGAGCGTTGAAATCTTTCCTGCGCAGCGAACAATTCCCGGCCAGCATCTCTCGCAGGGTGGCTTTAAGTCTCTCCCTCTCCTTATCAAGCTCACTCCAACTTCCGTTAAAAGCCGTCGTGGCATCATAAGCCTGGGTGAACATTGCTTCTACCATTGAGATTCCATTTTCATAAGAAGTGACAAGGTCTAAAACCAGATTTTTCATCTTACTCCCAAATTTGCCAGAGGGATAGGTTTGGCAAAGCACGCTTAACAAGTCTAAGGGTACCCTGGCAAACTGCCCTCGTTTTGGTCTTAGGCTTGTGCTGTAGCGGTAAGCCCGACTGCCTCGGCATACTTCAGGTATGTCTCGACACCGGCAATGACCACGCGAGCCTCAATAGTGAGGACCTCGAGGCCGAGTAGGGAGACCCTGACCCAGGCATCGATTACGATACCCTTGTCCAGGATCCGGTCGAGAACCTCAGCCAGTCCTGAAGGCGCCATTGAAGTTTGTACTGCCATTACTGTTTACCTCCTTTCTTTTCAGATTTGGATTCAAAGAGTACTCCCTCAATTGGCATGTCATTCCTCTTAAGGAAGTCTCTGAAATCCTCAATGCTAACCCGATAATGCCCGCTGGGTAGCTGAATTGCGGTTAGCTTACCCTGCTTTATCCATCTTCGCACCGTAACTGTGTTTACCATGCAGTACTCGCCGATCTTGCCCACACTGACCCCGTTTTTTGACTGCGCCTTTCTTGTCATCTTCTTTACACTTCCTGCATAGTAGGGCACCCCAGGCTATTCATTATTCACCTCGGATTTTCCATCAGAACCGGGTAGAAGGCTTCCTGCCATGCTCTTGAGAACAGTGAGAACCGCGACCACAGCGCGCTGCACCTCTTCCGGCTCCTGTGAGAGCACCATGCTCACGTATGGATCCAGCTTCATGCAGCCGGTATTTTGGGTAGCAGCATTAGACTCGAGGGAAAGATAGCCAGCCAGAGACATCAGCTCAGCTTCCTCAAAGTTTAGAGGTCTGGCGAGCCTCCTCAGGATACGGGCTGAAGGATAGCGCTCCCCTCTCTCGATACGGCCCAGGTGTGACGAGGATACATCGGCGCTGGCCGCCAGTTCTCCCAGCGTAAGCGGTATCATGACCCTCCGCTGTTTCAGTATTCTGCCTAGGTCACTTCTACTGTCTCCTGTCATACCGTCTCCCGTCCGGGACAATGCAAAAAAGGTCATCGAGCTTGTATCCGGGGAAGGCTCTTACTGTCCCGGTGATAAATTTCTCGTTGATATGACGCTTTCCCTGTTTCACCCGATAGATCTGACTTACCGATATCCCCATCGCCCTGGCCAACTCTGTCAGGTTGCCGTACCGTTCCCAGTATAAATCAAAGACCCTCGTCTCCAGGCTCTGACCGTTACCTCCTCTACTCTTTAAGACTTTCAGGGCTTCGTTTGTCATCTTTCTTCCCCATGCACGCTGTCATAGTTTTCCAGATCCTTCATTCACTCGTTAGCTGAGATCTTCAATGTTTATTCGTCTAGGCTACATAACTTGAATCTCACCTTGACCATTTCTTTAGGTACTCCAAAGTATTCTGCCAAATCCCTGAAGCCCTTATTCCTCAACCTCCGAAGTTCCTCTTCAGGCATAAGGAAATAGGCAGCGAATTCGTCTGCTTCATGCTCTTGCTTCTGCCGGGTGGCGGGAGGGCACTAATAGCTGATTCCCTTGATGTAGTAGGTGATGCCCCAGTGCATGAGCAATGTCCCACCTTCGCCACTCGCTAGATAATCCTTTCCTTAGTGCAATGCTACGCCCCACCTTTACTTCCTCGACCGGTGGTAGCAGAGGCCAATCGGTTATTTTGAGTCCTTCTCTCCTTGCTATATCCTCGATATCTATTGGGTAACCAAATGGGCCATATCGCTTGCGCAGTTCTACTGCTTTATTTGGTCCCATCATCTTGCCACCGCCTTATATCGCCGCAGTATGGCGTTCACTCTGGCTACCAAAACCCGGTCACTAAAGGGTACCCGAAGATACAAATCGGCCCCGGCTTCTACAGCTCTGGCCCATTGTTTACCAGTGAAATCTCCACCAAGTAGAATAATGGGTACGTTAAAAATGTTGCGTAACCTGGAACAGACTTCCATGCCATCTTTGCCCGGCAATGTCTCATCCACAATAATCATGTCGGGATTAATATCATCGATTTTTAGCAGACTATCAAAAGAGAAAGTTAAGGGGGTGACGGAGAATCCGGCTTCACTTAGGGTCGTAGCAAGCTTCTTGCTTAACATAGGCTCACTTTCGATAATGAGGATTTTCTTCGCTGTCTTTTCCCCGGATAAAGGTCTTGCCGGTTGCAGGTCAGTCAGCCATTCGCTGCGTGTTGCCTTGAGTTCCTCTACTGAGTGTTTGAGCTCACCGTAAACCTGCTGCACGGGTCTCTCGGGAGGAGAGACCATTAGCTTGGCGAGTTCCCATAGCTCCTCATCGGACATGCTTACCAGACGTAGCTTCGTTTCGGCGCGCAGTTGCTGGGCTAACTCGTTATTGCCAGCAGCCTCGGCAACTCCGCCATGCAAGGCCTCCGCCATGTGGTCCCGGGCAAAATCTTGATACGTCATATATTCCACCTCCATTCTTGGACAGCGTACTATACCTTCCCACCCCTTTTACCGCCCCTGTTTCGAGAAGCCATGCCCCTCCATTACCGCGTTGGTGCTAATAGTTACTTGTGATAATCAGCGTTATAGCAAGTAATAATCAGCGTTATCAATAGTAGTTAGGTTCTCCCAATACTAACCGCAATTCACGCACGCCCCTTACTTAAGTAGGTATCGGTAATTATATTACCTTTGTCAGGCATTTGTCAACAATTAAATCATTCGCGACAAATATTCCAGGCCCGAGGAAAATATAAAAATCGGAAGCTCCGCGCAATCTAGCCCAAGATTAAAGGACACAGATTCCAAGGATTTTATTCCGCAAATTTTAATTCGATTTCAGTCGTACTTGCTATAACGCTGATTACTGCAAGTAGCTTATAAATCCAACATTCGGGCAATGCATTCCCCGAACTCTGAGTCTTCAGCTTCAACAACGTGTAGATATCTTCTCGTAGTGTCCACCCTTTTATGCTTCAGGAAACTCTGAACCTCCTCAATGGAGCGCCCGCTTTTCCGCAGAAGAGTACCGGCTGTGTGCCGTAAGGTATGCGGGCTAACTTTGACCTCTTCTCCAAACGCACGGCGCGAATAGCAGGTAACCATCTGCCGCATCGCCTCCGGCGTGATTGGGTGATGCCCATTATGGCCGTTCTTTCCATAATAGCGTCTAAGCCTCTCTCCCGCCTCAGTCGTGGGCATGAAGAGTGGGGAGTCTTCCTTAATCTCACGGCCACTGGCAACAAGATAATGCTCTATCACCTCCCAGCATTTTCTGGGGATACCGCGCACTATTTTCGCTCCGCCTTTGCAGGTATAGGTCAAGTAGAGCTTCTCGCCTCTTTCCTGTATGTCGCCTCTCTTAATGTTGGCCAGCTCGCTGCGGCGAAGGCCTGTCAGGAGAAAGGTGAGAATAATGGCATAATCTCGCTTCCCTTTCACGGTACCCAGATCGGGCTGCGAAAGTAGAGTTTTCGCCTGGGTCTTGTTCAGCCAGGTTGCACCGGTATAAGCATTGACTGATGGTCTGTTGACTCCTTTTACCGGGTTGTATATTGTGAGGTTCCTGGATATGCAGAAGGTGTAGTATCCTGAAATGGCAGCAAGGTGCTGACTGATGGATGACGGAGCCCTCCCGAGACTTTCAAGATGATGGCGATACCTGATTGTGTCGCTCTGCTTCACATCACTGGGATGTTTCTCGACGAATTTGAAGAATTGATTCAGTACCAAACGATAGACGCGGTTGGTCTGGGGAGAACGCTTGTTGGCTACAAAAGCGCCCATACTCTCGACCCAAGGGTCATTCTCAATATCGTAGGGAACCGGAGCAAGAGCATTGTCCAGTGGAAGCCATGTCTCGGTCGGCTTCACTCTCTCATTAGGTAAGGAACAGCCCTGGTCTCCCCCAGCTCGTGCTTTTGGATTCACCCGGAATTCCTTCAGTTCAGAGCCATAAGCCAACCTGAAGGCATGTCTCAGAAGATCGGACTTACTGCAATATTCTTTGGCTGCCTTTTCCTCCAGAAAATCATTCCATATCCTGGGAGCACGAAACCATATCTGTACCTTGGTTTGATTACTATTATTTCCTCTATTAGAGGAAGATTTCTCACTGGTAATGGTCATAAAACCTCCTTCTTGTCAAGCTAATGCTTCATTATAAGCTATGGATAAGAGCAAGCTGTGAGTTCAGGCGTTCAATCCTCCCTTGAAGTGGTAATTAAGGCTTATTTTCAAATTGGTATTTTAGTATGATAAAATGCGTCTATGAATAAAGCGATAAAGAACGATCTTTCGAGGAGCGATTATGCCGGTTAAGTTTGTACTCAGTGAGTAAATTGCATGTTCCGGAGCAAACCGGCCACTCTAGCTGGGTAGAATCGAGGGCAAGTTAGGAAGTGGCAGATATCTCGAAAGCTGCCAGGTCTCACGGAGCACGGTAGCCGATTATCTCATGAAGGCCAGAGCAGCCGAGATCAGCTGGTCGGAAGCCCTGGCGCTGACTGATACCCAGATTGAGGAAAGGCTCTTACCCGTCAAGCGTATACCCAGCTCGGTCAAGCGTCCGGCACCGCACTATGAATACATCTACAACGAGCTGCGCACATATCGGAAAATCAACCTGACTCTGGTCCAATTGTGGCTGGAGTACAAGGAAAAGCATCCCGATGGCTACAAGGATTCCCAGTGCTGTGATCTTTACCGGCACTGGCGGGGCAAACTCGACTACTGCATGCGCCAGGAGCACCGGGCCGGGGAGAAGGCCTTACATTGATTACTCCGACGGCTTATCCATCCTTAACCGGGCTACCGGCGAGCTGATACTCACCCAATTGTTTAAAGACTGCGCAAACGTACAAGTTAGTGATTGTCCAAAGTTAGCCGCAGCATTGGGCCTGTATCAAGCCTTCAGTGAGACGGGGAAGGACTTAGTGGTCCTAGCTCTTCCACACCAAACTGGGCACAGACGATGTGGAATTCGCCGTCAACCTCTTGAAAGTATATGCGAACCCTTTTCCCTTCATGAAAGATAGGCTGGTCCTCCACTACTTGAGTGATATCACCAACTGTGCCACCCGGCGTCACGACCTGAAGCTCGTCCCCAGCCAATGGAGCCCCCCTTCACATAATTTTTAATTGACAGGTTAGTAGTAGTAAAAATGGCGGAATTATCTTCATTCCAATTGCTTTCAACCTTCTCCACCACACCTTCAACAATGTAATCAGCCGTAGTGATAATATATTGTCTATCCTGACATTCGGCAATAAGGAGACCAGCCCCACCCGACTGTTTGACCACCACTTGTCCTGTGAGTGATGGCTGGGATACAGGTGCTTCCCGCGCACATCCCGCCAGGATTATCAAAAAACCGAGGAGAGTGGGTATGACCAACTTATTGAGCTTCATCATTCTGCTCATTTCTTTAACCTCTATTTTACCGGACTTCATTCATAAGTATTAAACGCAGAACCGAAGCAAAAGTTAGTCACCACGTAAGGGCTGGAATTCGGCTGAACAAACCATCTTTTCATTACTTTTGGGGATAT
>Ga0075115_10001854_pt1 | contig 10123 bp, 11 predicted proteins | sample AntAceMetag02UKH_FD_69785 | JGI IMG/M metagenome (GOLD analysis project Ga0075115, IMG submission 69785) | Saline lake microbial communities from Ace Lake, Antarctica - Antarctic Ace Lake Metagenome 02UKH | ecosystem: Environmental > Aquatic > Non-marine Saline and Alkaline > Saline | place... | reverse complement strand
TGCTTGATATCACCAGGTTGGGCTTCCTCCTGTTGCTTGATATCACCAGGTTGGGCTTCCTCCTGAGGTAAAACCTCAGACGGCAAATCGGAGTACTTCGCCCACTGCTGATACAGCTTTTCTTTTCTCTTCTCGCGGATTTTTTTCAACTGTCGCCCCTGGAAAAGTATTATACCCTAAGGATATCATCTGTAAAAGGCTGAGGCAAGACCCTATAGTTACCACTAACGGAAACACTTTGGTAATGAGTTTGCCCTGTACGGCTAGCCACAGGACAGGAACTGCTTTATAATGTTTCACACTTACTATTATATTTTTAATTTTTGGAATGACGGCATATCAACATATAGTTATACTAATCACCGTCGCCGGCATTGAGGAGGCACGGAAAATAGCCGGCATGCTGGTAAGCGAACGGCTGGCTGCCTGCTGCAACATCGTGCCCGGGGTAAGCTCAATATTCCGGTGGGCAGGTAAAACCGAAGAGGACGGCGAAATCCTGCTCGTGGTTAAAACCCGGGCCGGGCTTTTCCCGGGAATAGTTAACCTGGTTAAGAAGCATCATAGCTACGAGGTGCCGGAGATAATAGCCCTGCCCGTAGTTGACGGCAATGCGGACTACCTGGTCTGGATAGATAAGGAGACAGAAATGACGAGGCAGATTAAAATTAAAATGGGTGATATCGAGCTTGAGGCTTGGCTAAATGAAACGGATACGGCAAATAAAGTGTGGGCCGGGCTACCTATCACGGCCATGATTAACCTCTGGGGTGAAGAGATATACTTCCCTACCCCCATTGAGAACGGCCTTGAGAATGCAGAGGAGGTAGTAAATTCGGGAGACATCGCCTACTGGCCAACCGGAAAGGCAATGTGCCTCTTTTTCGGCAAGACTCCGGCGAGCCGGGGAGAGGAAATAAGACCCATAAGCCCCGTTAATGTCATCGGCAAAATCACGGGGGATACGGAGTTGCTCAAAGAAGCCAGACAGGGTGACAGAATCACTATAGAGAAAAAAGAGCCTGCATCCTGAGAGAAGTGGAGGGAGTTTCAGGGGAAATTGCTTATTCCCCGAACCGGCTACTATCGTCTATAATAACCAGTTATGCTAAAGTGGAGGTTATCATGAAAGCACAGGAATATGATATTGCCGTTATCGGTTCCGGTCTAGGTGGGTTGTGCTCGGGGGCGCTTCTTGCCCACCGGGGCTACCGGGTAATCATGATGGAAGCCCTGGAGCGTCTGGGTGGCCGGTTTTCCACCAAAGGCTACGATGGATTCCAGATAACAACCGGGGCACTCGGAATACACGCCAAAGGAATTATAGAAAATACCTTCCGCGAGGTGGGCGCCAGTTTTGATGTTACCGACGTATCCAATACCTCGCTCTGGATTGACGGTAAATGGCACGACCTGCCGCAGAGAGGGCAGATAGGCTTCTTGCTGTCTATCGTTGATGCTATCGGTGAAGAGAAGGCCAAGCTCGTCGGGAGGCTTACGCAGCGGGTAGCCGTAGAGAAGATAAAATCCGCCTTCCATCAGGGGGCGGAGCACGGTAGACCAATGGATGAGGGCCTGTCCTTCCGGGACTGGCTTAAGCAGTATACCGATAACGAACGCGTGCTGCAAGTTTTCGCCACCCTCACCTCGGCCATGTCCACTGTAAATGACTTTGAGTATCCGGCGGCACACTGGTTTGCCTACGTTTCCCACCGGGGGCAGGGCGGCATGCTGAATTTCGGCTGTGCAACCCGCGGTAACATAGCTCTGGCTGAATCACTGGCAGCCATTATTACCGCCAGGGGCGGCGAGGTATGGACGGCCTGCCCGGTGAAAAAAATCGTGGTTAAGAACAACTCGGCGACAGGTATTGTCGTCACCAGGGACGGCCAGGATATTGAACTGTCCTGCCGGGCTATAATAAGTGACGTCGGTCCTAAAAGAACGGTAGAGCTTGCCGGCAGCGAGAATTTTGACAATGACTATCTGTCACAGGTCAAAGACCTGAAAGCGGCTTCCATCGTGGTATCCATGGTCGCCAGTGACAGACCTCTTTTTAACCAGAAATACTCCATGATCATGGCCGGTACCAGGCGTATCGTTGCCGGTTTCCCCATATCCAATATTTGCCCCGGCCTGGCCCCTCCCGGTCAGCACCTCTTAAACCTGTGGGGAACGCCTGCTTCATGCTCTACCCGGATGGATACCGAAGAAGAAATGAGGCAAAACCTGGCCGATATCAGGGACATCTTTCCGGACTTTGATAAATACGGCCGGATTCTCAAAATGGAGACCCATGACATTGACGATGAGTTCCCGGCTCTACGTAGCTGGATGGGCTATGATTTGAAACAGGAAACGACTGTCGCCAACCTGTATAATGTGGGGGATGGCGTTAAACCGTTCGGCTGGGAAGGGCTGGCTGCCTGCGCCCAGGGTGGCAGGCTGGTAGCCGATGCGATAGCGAAACGGGTTAAGCTCGGATAACTTTTGTGGAGTGATGGTATGAACTTGGAAGAACTGAGGGGGAAAATAGACGAGACCGACGCCGAAATAGTCAGGCTGATAAGCGAGAGGGTTAAAACCGCCGAAGCCATCGGCAGGGAGAAGGGTGAGCAGGGAAAGCAAATCGAGGATAAAGGCAGGGAAAATACCGTCTTGGAACACGTGAAAGCGCTAGCCGATAGAGAGCACCTTAACCGGAAAAACATCGAGGTTATCTATAAAGAGATAATAAATGCGAGCAAATCGGTCCAGGGCATTACCGTTGCTTACCAGGGCGAGACGGGAGCCTACGGCGAAGAGGCTGCCTTCCGTTACTTCGGCCCTTCAGTCCGTGTCAAACCCTGCGACAGCTTTGATGCCGTATTTAAGGTTGTGGAGCAGGGGCAGGCCCACTCCGGCATCGTGCCTATTGAGAACTCGCTGGAAGGCAGCATAAACCAGGTCTACGACCTGCTTCTGGACTCAAACCTCAAGGTATGCGGCGAGATAGAACTCCGAGTAGCGCACTGCCTGATAGCCAATACGAAAGCTAAACTGGACTCCATAAAAAAAGTGTATTCACATCCACAGGCGCTCGGTCAGTGCCGCACTTTCCTGAGACACCTGGGCTGTGAACTGATACCCACCTACGATACCGCCGGCAGCGTCCGGATGATAAAAGAGCAGCAGATAGCCGGAGGCGCCGCCGTGGCCAGTGAAAGAGCTGCCGAGATTTACCGGATGAAGATTATGGCCCGCGAAATTGAGGATAACCAGCACAATTTCACCCGGTTTTTTATTCTCTCCCACGAAGATTCCCCACCCTCGGGTAACGATAAGACTTCCATAGTCTTCTCTCTGAGGCACCGGCCGGGCATACTTTACGAATTCCTGAAAGAGTTTGCCCTGAATGATCTCAGCCTGACCAAGATAGAGTCACGCCCCACCAGACTGAAGCCCTGGGAGTATAATTTTTACCTGGACTTTGAAGGTCACCGGCTGGATGATAGCTGCCGGGAAACGCTAAACAGGCTTGAAGAAAGTGCGCTCTTTATCAAGATACTGGGCTCGTACCCCAGGGCGAAGTGAGGTTACGAAGTAAGACAATGAGGATAGCTATAATCGGCGGCTCGGGCAAGATGGGAATCTGGTTTACCAGGTTTCTACTTAAAGAAGGTATGGAAATAATAATAGCCGACCGGAACGAAGTAAGGCTCCCGGCAGACTTGCAGCAGCCGGGTGTGGAAACCGCTACCAGTGAAGAAGCAATAAGGCGCGCCGAAGTGGTCTTACTGTCAGTGACCATAGATAATGCCGAGAAGGTCATACAGGAAATCAGCCCTTTCATTCGTAAGGGACAGATAGTAATAGATATTACCTCCATTAAAGTACCGGTGGTTGCCGCCATGCACCACTACATAAAAAAAGGTGTAACGCTGGGAGTTCACCCCATGTTCGGCCCCGGTGCTATAGGTATCGCCGGGCAGAACTTTGTGCTCACACCGGTAGGTGACCGCGAACAGGCCATTGCCCGTAAGGTCGCTGAGTTTCTATCCGCGAGAGAGGCTAAGGCGGTCATCATGACTCCCGAGCAGCATGATAAAATGATGTCGGTGGTCCTGGGGCTATCCCATTTCATTGCCCTGGTTACCGCGGATACCCTGTCAAACCTTGATAGCCTGAGCTTCATGCAGACAGTCGGCGGAACTACTTACAAAGTACTACTTAACCTGGTGGAAAGTGTTATTTCGGATGACCCGGCGCTATATTCCTACCTGCAGATGAACCTCCCCGGTATGAAAGAACTTGAAGAGCTATTTCAGCGAAACACGGAAAGCTGGCTGAGCCTGGTACAAAATAAAGACCGGGCAGAATTCGCCAGCAGCATGAATGCTCTAAAAGACCGGTTTAAGAAAGCGAATTAGCCGTCAGATAAGGTATCCGGTAAGGCATAAAAAGCGGCGGATGGGTTATAATAGAGTATGGATATGATAGGATGCCTGCTTAGCGACGGGAACCCGGGTAATTAATAGTGACGGAGGCAGATAACATGCTTAAGATAAAGCATCTATCGGTAGCGGTGGAAGGCAAGGAGATTTTACACGATGTCAACCTGACAATTGCCACCGGCGAGACGCATGTCCTCTTCGGACCCAACGGCAGCGGTAAAACCACTCTCCTGTTGGCCATCATGGGTTTCCCCAAATACAAGGTAACTGGCGGCAGCATCGTTTTCATGGGGAAAGATATAACCACCATGGATATAGATGAAAGGGCCCGGATGGGAATCGGCATGTCTTTTCAGCGGCCGCCCGTAGTGCGCGGTGTTAAAACCCGGGATATGATAGCCGCCTGTCTGGGTAAGCGTACATCCGAAGATAATATATCAGACCTGGCCGAGAAGGCAAACCTGTCTGAATTCCTGGATAGAGACATCAACTACGGCTTCTCCGGCGGCGAGATAAAGCGCTCGGAGATGATGCAACTGCTGGCCCAGCACCCGGCTCTGGTCTTGCTTGATGAACCGGAGTCCGGCGTAGACCTGGTAAATATATCCCTGATAGGTAAGCTGATAAACGATGCGCTGGAAAAGGACTGCCCCATACATAAACGAAAATGCATCGGCCTGATAATATCCCACACCGGACACATCCTGGATTATATTAATGCCCGTACCGGCTATGTCATGGTTGACGGCAAACTGGGATGCCAGGCGGACCCGCATGAGATTCTATCAACCATAAAAGAGAGAGGCTACCAGGAGTGTGTTCGATGCATGAGATAAAATCTACCGCTACCAACAAGGAAAAGGCCAGCGCCGCACAGGCTAAGAAGGCGGTGCTGGGGGAAGATATAGACCTGAAAAAATACCTTGACTCGACTGATGAACAGCCTTACCGGCAGGACCCGCAGGAGTTACCGGCTGATACTAAGGGAAAAATGCTGGAGGCCGGCATCATGCTGGACGATGTGAGCCAGAGGTCGGGTACCTTTATCCAGATTGATAACACACCGATCCACAACTCAGTATTTCAGGAAGGCATAGAAGTAATGCCCGTTAGTCAAGCCCTGGATAAGTATAACTGGCTGTCCGATTACTGGTGGCAGGCGGTAGCCGTTGACACCGATAAATATACGGCTAACGTAGAACTCAGTCAGAGCAACGGTTATTTCATCAGGGCTTTACCCGGTCAGAAGACGGTTTTACCGGTACAGGCATGCCTGTACCTGGCCAAGTCAAGTCTGATTCAAAACGTACACAATATAATAATTGCCGAAGAGGGCTCCGAGCTACACATCATCACTGGCTGTGCTATTGCCTCCGGAGAGGACACCGGCCTGCACCTGGGTGTCTCCGAGTTCTATATTAAGCCGGGGGCCAAGATTACCTTTACCATGATACACAACTGGAACCCCGAGGTCGCCGTGCGTCCCCGCACCGCGGCTATCGTGGAGGACAACGGTCTATTTCTGAATAACTACGTGCTCATGAAGCCGGTGCGTTCGCTACAGATGTACCCAACCACCAGGTGCGTCGGGGAGAATGCGGTAGTCAGATATAATAGCGTGCTTCTAGCCGGTACGGGCTCATCCCTAGACGTCGGTTCTCGGGTGATACTTGATGCCCCGCGTGCCAGAACAGAAATAATATCACGGGCAATAACTACCGGCGGCTATATCACCGCCCGCGGTTACATCGAAGGCAATGTGCCCGAGGTAAAAGGTCACCTGGAATGCCGGGGACTGATACTTAATGAAGAGGGCACTATATATGCCGTGCCCGAGCTTAAAGGCACTAAGGCTGGCGTTGACCTTTCCCACGAAGCCGCTGTAGGTAAGATAGCCGAGGAAGAAGTAGAGTATTTAATGGCGCGCGGTTTAACGCGCAACGAGGCTACAGCCACCATAGTCCGTGGTTTTCTCAGAGTTGAGATTGAAGGCATCCCTCCCATGCTGAACGCCGAGCTCAAACGCGCTATCGAAGCCAGCGAAAAAGACCTGATGTAGATAGAGCCATACTTACCTCTCCGCTTGTCTTTGCGCCCAATATTTTGACATTTGTCCGTCATTATACTTGCCATTTCATTTGCTGCAGCGTATAATGCAGCATGTCTATAGTCTATAGTAGTCATTATTGCATACTTTTGTCTGTTTAACAGTGCGATGGTAAAAATGGAGGATACATATGCCGGGAAAGATTCCCACGCGCTGGATTTACTCTTAAGCCAGATCTACCGCAACAGCCGGTATGACTTCAGGGACTACAAACGCAGCACGCTCACTCGCCGCCTGGAAAGCAGGCTGCGGGCTATCTGGACTACACCCGGTTCCTGGATAAGCACCCCCCGGGGAATATGAGCGTCTCGCCGATTACCTGCCATTACCGCCTACGCGATGAGAAGACACTTAAGACCGGGTACGACATATACCTGGCAAAGCCCGTTGATACCCGCAACTTACCCGGGTTGATTCCACAGATGTTACACAAACCTTCGGAGGAGCCTAAGGATCCACAATGAAAATCCAGAAAATCCTCATCGTAGACGATAACGAAGCCTTTGTCAGGCTGGTCGTCCGGATCCTGCGCCAGGAGGGGTATAAAGTTATCCCGGCCGGCGATGGGCAGGAGGCATTACAGCTTCTTTTTATCCATAAACCGGACCTGGTGCTGCTTGATATGGAAATGCCCAGACTAAACGGCTGGCAGACCTGCATGCGAATCCGTGACATTTCCGATATACCCGTTATCATCCTCACCGGTAAACACACGGACGAAGCAGATATCGTGCGCGGCCTGGGTTACGGTGCGGACGACTACCTGATAAAACCGGTAGGCAACAGAGAACTGGCAGCCAGGGTGCGCACCGCCCTGAGACGGGCTGCCTTACCCTCCAGGACCGAAATAAAGGAGACATCCCAGTATGCAGACGACTACCTGACAGTGATTATTGAAGAGCGAAGGGTAACGGTAAACGGAGAACGTATCAGGCTAACACCGGTGGAATTCCGCCTGCTGGCCTGCCTGGTAGAGAACGCCGGCCACATCCTGTCTCACCGGCAGCTCCTGGAAAAGGTATGGGGCTGGGAATACATTAACGATATTGACTACGTGCGTGTCTACATATCCCACTTGCGGCAGAAGATAGAGCGAGAGCCCTCTTCACCCCGATACATGATAACCGAGCCGGGTGTCGGCTATTCTTTCCAGAAAGCCGGTTTACTTTAAGCTCATTCTTTGATGGGATATGATGTTTCGTGCTGATGCCGCCGCGGTAAGGCTTATACCTCGTCCCCTTCGGTCTCCCTGGGCTCAATAATGCGCCGTGCCACTTCGGCGTGTTGCTGCGGCACCTTTATTCTCACTTCTCCCAGGCCGTCTACCGCCACTCCGTAGACTATACCCGCACTCTCGTACTCCAGCAGGACAGGAATCCCCTCGCTCTCCAGGTGGGACTTGATAACGCTGGCAGTGAGCTCCCCCTGAACCGTAGAGATAACCACAAAACGCTGTTTGTCAGCCACCTAATGTCTCACCTGCTATATTTTCCGCTTAATATTCTGTTGCCAATAAGTTCCAAAAAAACTTATCACGCCTGCACTTGCGGGTTATGTTATACCTTTGCCCGCAAACTGTCAACCATATAGCGTAATGCCCCTTATTTTCCCCCATCCGCAAATACGCATCCCGACCAGCCCTGCCCCTTTAGCTATTTTTTATATGTATAACCTTCATGTTTATGCTTTGTTACGGTGACGGCCGGTAAGCTATATAAAGGAAAGCAAGAATAGTTAAAGGCCGATAGGCTCAGGGGGTAAAGCAACGATGGCAATGGCATGGCCAAATAGTAGCGTAAAGCTCACCGGTTCCAGGCTGGATAGTAGCCGAGAAGAGCGGCATAACCTGCATATAAAAATCTCGTATATTGCCTTACAGCAGCTAGACCTCATCCTAACCGTTTTTGCCATATCTATCGGTCTCTCGGAACTGAATCCCTTGATGAGAAACATGATTGATGCACCGCTGGAGCTATTTCTTACCAAGGTGGCTATTCCCTGCCTTATTGCCTGGCTTGTCCCCGCCAAACTGCTTATTCCGGCTATTGCCCTGCTGCTCTTCGTTATTGGCTGGAACGTAAAAGAGCTCTTTCTCTACCTGATGTAACCCTATATGGCGGGCTAGGGCAGCCTCCCATCTCTAAACTATCACTTGGGTATTCTTTTCAGTACCGGGGGTAATATATACTAACGGCGCCTAACTGTTGCCCCTCCGCAAGACAGCCTGTACGGTCACATAAGCCATTAATAAACCCCAAACCCTTGCCTTCACTTAAGACTACGTTTACAAAAACCTGTCTGTAATGGATAAAAGGGCTCCTCCCTACCCGTAAATTAAAGCCCAGAGAGGTTGACAAAACCACACCTGCCCCTTAAAGTATGTCTACCGAATTAAACTTCCGGCAGCGGGTAACGTTATTGCCGGCTAAAACCAACCAAACAGGCAACCAGGAGGTGAATAAAATGAAGAGGCTTATCTTGGCCCTGGTAACCGTCTTTACCATCTTCACCTTACTTGGCTCAAGCTGTGTGGGACAGAGTGATGGCGTTAAGGGGCCTGTAAACGTCGGCTCAAAGATAGATACGGAAGGGTCACTGCTGTCCCAGGTAATCATCCTAATGCTGCGGGATAATGGCTTTGAGGTAGTTGATAAGTCCCAGTTCGGGCCGACTTCAGTAGTCCGGAAAGCTCTGGTAAGCGGCGAGCTGGATATATACCCCGAATATACCGGCAATGGTGCTTTCTTCTTTAACGAGGCGGCATCGGACGTGTGGAAAGATGCCCGGCAGGGCTACGAGAGAGTAAAACAGCTGGACATGGAGGCCAATAACATCGTATGGCTCAAGCCGGCGCCAGCCAATAACACCTGGGCTATCGCCATACCCAAAGAGCTGGCCAACACAGAAGGGCTAAAGACACTTGATGATTTCGCTGCCTATGTAAATGGCGGCGGTTATGTAAAGCTAATCGGCTCCGAGGAGTTTGTCACGAGCCCCATGGCCCTTACTGCCTTCCAGGACGCATACGGTTTTACCCTCACCAAGAACCAGCTTCTTACCGTATCCAGCGGTGACACGGCGCAGACAGAGAAGGCTGCTGCCGAGGGCATAGATAGCGTAAATGCGGCGATGGCCTACGGGACGGACGGCTCGCTCAGTGCTTTTGACCTTATAGTCCTGGAAGACCCGCGGGGTGTACAGCCGGTCTACGAACCGGCACCGATTTTACGCGGTGAAATATCTGATAAGTACCCGGAGATTGAGACTATACTCAACCCGGTCTTTGAAACGCTTGACCTGGTGACCCTCCAGACACTGAACGCCAAAATTGCCGTAGAGGGGCAGAACGCTGCGGACGTAGCCCGTGACTACCTCACGGCAAATGGACTGCTATAGCAGTTTCACTACTAAATGAAGGATTAACAGATGCTTCGGCAGACGCCCAACCACGATAGCGTGGCCGTTACCGGGTCGGTTATTGGTCTTTTTTCATGCCTGTTCGGGTGGTTCACCTTCAAGCCCAACCGTCTCGTGGCCGGGACCAGCTTCAGCCTGTGGGAGAGCGCCGGCTGGGGCATAGCCG
>Ga0075115_10001851_pt1 | contig 10137 bp, 9 predicted proteins | sample AntAceMetag02UKH_FD_69785 | JGI IMG/M metagenome (GOLD analysis project Ga0075115, IMG submission 69785) | Saline lake microbial communities from Ace Lake, Antarctica - Antarctic Ace Lake Metagenome 02UKH | ecosystem: Environmental > Aquatic > Non-marine Saline and Alkaline > Saline | place... | reverse complement strand
GGAAGATGAGATGCTGATATCTGGCAGTAGTGGATTGGCGATCAAACCAACTTTGATTTCTCTCCTTCCAGAGTTCAATTTCTGATTCAGAGAACTGAGGATGGTCAAATCCATCTATGAACATCTCCAGCAGCTGATCCAGATCGTCTGTAAGACATTTGATATAGATCATCAATCCGCTTGATCCCAGGTTTGCTCTTAAGGACACAACATGATCTTCCAGCCATTCACTGATCTCAGTGGATTCATACTTTTTGGAACCCTTCATCAGCAGATCAGCAGTCATTTCCAGGATACCGGCATTTTCAGTGGTTTCCCAGTCCTGAGTAATGGGGAGCATAAGTGAAACATTAACTACTTCTTCCTGATCAGTCTCATCATAAAAGAGGACTACATTATCATCGATCTCTATTTTTTGCATACTAAGACTTGTCTGGATGCTTTCCACCTTTCTGGCTGTTTCATCTTTTTCATCTTTCATTGGTTCAGCAATCGTGATCACTCTTTGATCTGTGAGTAAAATATTTGCTATTGCCGTGGGCATCTCATTTGGCTTGATCAATTCCAGGGCATTTATCTGCATTCCCAGCATATCAGGATTGCTCTGATTATAAATCGACCAACCGATCATATTTGCCTCGCGGTCAGGTCTGAGTTCAAAAAGTATGTGGGAAGCTTTAGTGCGATTGATGTAATTATCCAGTTCTTTCTGAGTGAACCCGTCCTGGGCAGCAATTTGTAATTCTTCATCGATAATAGAGATAATTTTATCAATATCTGCTTCTTCTTTGGGCTCAAAGCTGATAACGGCATCATTAGATCCATGTGAATCAGGGATCAAAGAGCAATATGCCCAGACGTTATTGACCAGTTTTTCTTCTTCCACCAGACGGTAATTAATGCGTGATTGTCTTTTGCTGAAAAGGATATCTAATGCTGCATTGAGTTCATTGGTATATTGATAATAAGCATCGGGGATGATGTAGTTAATATTGACTTTGGCATTAACGGTCTCAAATTCTTTGGTGAAGGTGTATTCTGTACCGTAAGGCTTCTGAACAGGCAGGAATACAGGGGGGTAATTACTTCGCTGCCAGTCTTCAAATGTTGCTTTTATTTTAGACATGGTAGCCTGAATATTCACATTTCCGGTAACAACAAAAATTATATTATTGGGGATATAATGCCTGTGATAATAATCCAGCAGGTTATCACGGGTTATCTGCTTAAACAGCTCAGGATAACCGATCACGGGATATTTAGCATTAGAATTTGGATGAGTAACAGAATTCTGCCAGTTGCTGATCTGACTTCTAACATCAGTGGAGCGCATGATCATCTCTTTGAGTATCACTTCTTTTTCACGATCAACTTCCGCCTGGTCAAACTCACAATAACGGATGAATTCGCCCACTGTGCTGATCATAGTATCAAGATAAGTATTTTCACCGGAAAGATAATAGGCAGTAATATCTGAGGTGGTATAGGCATTTGAGAGAAGTCCCAGCTGCTCTTCCAGCTGAACGTATTCGCTCTCGGTACGCATACTGGTAGTACCGGAAGAAACCAGATGTTCCAGATAATGAGAAATCCCGCAACCAAGGAACTGTTCTTCCTTGATTGCACCAGTTTTTACAAATGCGTAAACGGCAACGGAATTATTGGTAGTATTCTTTTTCACAGCTACCTGCATGCCATTATCCAGAGTTTCAAATAACAGGTCGTTTGCGGATAAGACAATCATACAGAAAAGGACTGCTAAGATTAACATCACTTTTTTCATTTTTATTCTCCTGAATTTATTTTTTCTTTATATTACTTGAGATTTGAGGGTGTTTTATTTGTCAATAAATTGTCTAAATCAACTTGTTATCTCCCGTTTAGACCGTTCAATTTCTACAACCAAGACCTTGCGAATGGTGCTTGCACCTTCGCAATGATTGATCAGTGATAGAGGCGTATAAACCTCTACCTATAAGCCAGTTAGAAGTGTAAAAATTTTGTTCAGAACGGACATTGCGAAGGACTAAAGCCCATTCGCAAGGTCTTAGTAAGGTAAAGCAAGTTCTACTTATCTTATTTTTGAATTACTTTCATATCAGATGCAGGATAAGGGACAAGTAATTTCTTCAGAGTTTGCGAATCTGAGCTATTGAGCCAGTTCTCCTCATCTTCCCTTTTCAGGATAACAGGCATCCTGTCATGAATAGGGGAGACCAGTTCATTTGGCTGGCAGGTAATTATGGTGCAGGTGGGGATAATCTCTCCCTGAGGGTTTTTCCATTTTTCCCAGATACCGGCAAATGAAAATAGTTCTCTGCTTTTCAGTTCAAAATAGAATTTAGTTTTATCAGGTTTTCTCCATTCAAAGAAACCATTTGCAGGGATCAGACAGCGTCTGGATTTAAAACCACCTTTAAAACTGGGTTTCACGTCAATGGTTTCTGATCGGGCATTGAATAATTTATAACCTATCTTATCATCCTTTGCCCAGAAAGGGATAAGTCCCCAACGGACAAAACCCAGATATTTTCTGCCCTGCTTGATCACGATCACAGGTATATTCTGGGAAGGACGGATATTTTCATTCGGATCGATCTCACCCATTTCCTGCAGCAGCTGATAATAATCCTTGATAGCCTGCACTGAACTATAGAGCGCAAAATTACCGCACATTGTCAATAATCCGAGATTTCCTGCAATGATTCATAGAATTCCGTGATAGTGGCATAATAGAGTGGTCCCACATAGAGGATAAAAAGTATCCCGCAGGTTATGACACTTAAAAATAACCAACCAATAAAACTGAGGATTAGCTTTAAAAATTCCGATTTATGTCCCTGCATCATATGTCTGCTGCGTTTAATAGCTTCCGTTGGTTTGAGATCAGGATTATCTGCCAGAATAAATAATGTCATGCTGTAGGAAAGGGCAGCTATGATGCCTGGAACGATCAGCAGGATCGCCCACAAGATAATGAATACAATCATCAACAGCATAGTGAAAAAGGCAGAAATCCAGTTATCAAAACCCTTGAAGATCAAAGATGCTTCGGGATTGGTTCTCCGGCTGAGAGCCAGAAAGAACATCGCCATCCCCAAAGATATGGGCCCTTGAAAGATCAGACGAAGACAGAAGATGAAAAATCCTCCGCTAAGATAGGTTTTTCCAAAGATGATGTCTATTGCAGCAAAAACCAGAAAGCCTAAAAGCACTGCTACAATAGCAGTTTCCCACTTACCTTCCAGATTACTGCGAGCACGAATTTTATAAAAAGCTGTTCTCATGATACCCCTTATAATTTATGAATGCAATATGTCACTACACCCCAGACAGTAAAATCTGTATCTTCTGTAATAATAATTTCAGGATAAGCAGGATTATCCGGCACAAGCGACCAATATTCATCAGTTATCCTTAATCTCTTTACTGTAAGTTCACTATTGAGTACAGCGACGATCACATTATTATTTACGGCATTCATTGCTCTATCAACTATCAGCACATCATCAGGGAAAATACCTGCCCCAATCATGGAATCACCTTCCACACGGATAAAAAAGGTGGCTACAGGATGCGAGATCAATTGCTCATTAAGATCAATAGTTTTTTCAATATAATCCTGAGCAGGGGAAGGGAAGCCTGCAGTTATATTGCTTCCCAAAAGCGGTCTTCTTAATTTTTTATGTTTCTTGAAGCCGGTGACTTCTTTGATATTATCTCCCAGCCTGAAGGATTTATTTTCCATAAAAAAAGGCTGCCTTAGCAGCCCGAAAATTCTCTATTTCAGCAGCAGCATTTTGCTGCAAGCTTTGCTGGTTGCTCCTTTCACCTCACAGAAATATATTCCGCTGGCTACGTCCCTGCCGTGCTCATCAACACCCTGCCAGTTAATGCTTGATAGCGAATTTGATGCCAGACCATTTAGATGAAATCTCTTAACCAACTGACCTTTTACGGAATAGATATTAAGAGTTACAGCAGTCTCACCATCGGGGACAAGGAAATTGATCGTAGTGCTGGGATTAAAGGGATTTGGGCTAATGCTTTGAATGCCCACCTGCGTTATTTGAGCAGGAATATCCTCTGTGATATCATTATTTATGACAACAATAGTTCCATCAGTAGTATTTTCAATCGAAGTAGCATTATATTTGAAGTCATGAATATCAAGGATCGTGCTATCAGCAATACCTGAAAAAGTAAGTCTAATTAAAACTCCAGAACCAGTTTGCGCTTCATAATGACTATAAGCAGCACGAAGACTTCCAGGTTCCGTTTCATTGACCAGCAGCATTCCATCAAGAAATATATCACCTTCAGCATAGTCCTCATAGGTGACAGCTTCTGAATTATATTCCATCTCAAACTGGAAACTTATCACATCAAAATCTTCGATCAATTCTGTAGTAGAAATATCGATTGTGATACTTTCTCCTGCATTCACACTTCCCGAGGATACAATGATCTCTGCGTCTTGAAGATCAGCGAACAGACTTATTGCTGCAAACAGGCATATTATAATAATTATTTTTTTCATGATCCCTTCCTGGTTTATTTTTTCTTACGCTCAGATCTGACTGGCAGAATTTTAATATCTGCATCATAGACCTGAGTCATAGTATCAGAGTTCATTTTAAATTTATCAAACTGCAAATGGGTTTCTCCGGGGGTAAGGGCAAAAAAGATCAATTCCACCAGAGTTCCACTACCTTCCTGAGGCTGCCAGTGACTGCACGCCACCTTAAGCATTCCTGTTTCTTTGCCATTAGCCATCAGCATGGCATTCTCAAACAGATCACCTGGTTTATGAGTGATATATCTCACAAGAGTGCTGTCATAATAGGCATCAAATTGAAAGGCTATAACCCGCATATCCAGAGAAATATCATTGGCATTAACATATATCCGCAGACTGTCTCCAGCATTGACGGTATAGGTGCCACCATCGATAGAAATATCTTTGATATCACCAGCCAGCAGCCATGTGAGCATCAAGACTGCCACAAATATTAAAATTTTCTTCATATAATAATACTCCTCTTCTTAATAGTTATTTTCTATTTAATACTGTCAACAGAAATTTTCTCTTCCTATTGCTCTACAGGAAATTCCGTAATCAATCCCACGAAATACTGCATGATCAGCGAGGCATCATAACTATCGATGTCCGAGCTGCCATCCACATCAGCAGCCATCAATCTGGCAGGCTCCCAGGGCAGGGGATCAAGCTCAGGCAAAGGATCAAATCCCACCACATATTGTAATAATATAGCTGCATCAAAAGCTTCCACAGCACCATTTTCATCAAGATCTCCTAAATTGATCATCTGCAATATGGCAAATTCATGTGGATCAAAGGCTGCTGCCAAAGGTTGATCAATATTATTGCCTTCCACATCCTGGGCATGAATATAATACTGGAAATTATCTGAAGCAGAAGGCACTGTAACGCTGGCTTCCCAGTTATCTGCTTCACTATTAGTCATCGACACATAATTCCACTCACCACCTGATATTCTCCAGGCAACATATATGGAATCAGCAAGCAATGCAGCCTGGCTGTAGGCAGATATCTGAGCATTGAACTGAAGATCAGAGCCACTATACTGCTGCTGCCAGTAAGGTTGATGCTCCACGTGCAGCATATTACGGTCTGCAATACCTTTGGTGCGGCAGTGCAGGGCATCTGTGCTTTCCCAGCTTCCAGTAAAGCCTAATATCTCGTAGCCAGGCATTGCAGCTTCATAGGATTCTATCGCCTCATCATCCCAGCTTCCGCCGATAATAGGCACGAATACTCTTTTATTTAAGATTAGTGAATTTGTGTAAGGTTCATTAGAGGGAGTGTAAACCCGGTAAACCTCATAAGGATAGCCCCAACTGCAATTATGGCTGGCGAAATAATCTGCGGTTGCTTCGATCTCATCATATTGAGCATGACTGGCAGGAACTTCTCTGATGAGCACTTTATCAACCGCCAGAAATTTCCCCCAGCAGTCAATATGATCTATATAGGTATTATTGGGATCAGGCAGCATATGATAGGTATCTATTCCCAGATAATCTGACATCAGGTCATTGATTTCCTGATTCGTCATACCTGGATTTTCCAGCTGAACCAGATCAGTGGAAGCAGAAATGCCATAGCCATCAGTCATATAATTCCCACCAGTTTGTTCCAGGGGCATACCGTATAAAGTAATGTCCAGGTAATCTGCCACTTCAATGGGAATATCATTGTCATCAGGGCGGGGTCTGTTATAGATAAAATTCACGATTGATATTTCACTGCCATCATAAATATACCAGGGTCCATAATCTCTGCACCAGTAACTATTACTGGGTGCTATCAGGAATTCGCAATTATCAAGATTCACGCCATGTGATGTATAGCTGCTTGTAACGCTGGCTTGAGCGGCTGTACTGCTTACAATAGTGACCACTTTATCCAGCTCAGACATACTGGCTATCAGGTTGTAACTTATCCCAAATGGTGACCTCACCAGTACTCCTTCCATCGGCTCAAATTCTGCTATATTACGGGCAAAATCAGGAGGGTCTGTCTGATAAAAATCCCGTGATACTTCCCTGCCTATCTCTTCTTTATTCAGGTAATGCCCCAGTTGGGGGTTCATCTCTAAATCAGTCTGGGCATATAAACTTGATATCATTATGATCAATATCATTAAAATTATCTTACGCATTTTATTCTCCCTGGATTAAATTCCTTTACTAAAAAATATATCCAATACAACCAGACCAAGTCCGGTATAATCATCCAGATTACCAAAAGCATCTTCCAGACCATGGATGAGTGCCTGCAGAAAGTCTCTGGGCAGTTTTACCATGATTAGCTTGCCGGATGCATCCCTGTCACCAGTGAAATCAAAAAAGCCCAAAAACAAAGGAACCTGGGAAAGGACTCCCTTCATACTACCCGTTTCAAGGATAGTCGCTTCTTCCACTCCATATTCCAGGAATATTTCTGATATCTCATCTAAAATATCTGGATCACGCACCAGCAGGATAAGTAATTTATCTTTACCACGCGGTGCTGCAGATAATGTATCAGGGCTATGCCTTAGAAATTCATCCATTAATCCGATTTTGCTTTCCTGCTGCAGAAGATGCTGCTCAATTTGCGGTTCCTTGAGTATACGCGAAACCATTGCCAGCAATTGTAGATGACCACTGCGGCTTTCCACCGGTCCCACGATAATCACAAATATTTTTACTTTCTTATGGTCTATGGCATCATAATCCACGCCTTTATGACTGATCCCGATGCCTACCACAAAATCCTTGATACCGCTGATCTGGCAGTGGGGAATAGCTATTCCTCTGCCAAATCCTGTGCTGCCCTGGCTTTCCCGTTTATGCAGATTTTTCAGGATTTCGCTTTCCGGCACGTCTTTGAGTATTTCATTACGTTTCACAAGCCTGGTTAATTCTTCCAGGATTTCATTTTTGCTGTGTGACTGCAGATTCGTTGTGCAGCATTCCAGCCTTAATACTTCAGTTAGATCCATTATCTTCTCCTCAAATTCTTCCGAATGGCCATTTTGGCCAGAGGTGGTCCAAATAATTCATTAAAAAATACACTCATCAATACGATATTGATCATTTCCGTGATTTGAAGCTGGATTGCCGGTGAGGCATCAGCTACCACGCTGGAACCTTGTACGAAAAGCACTAATCCAATTGCCACTCCTGCCTGGGGAAGAAGGGCAAGTCCCAGCCAATTACTGATACTCGGCTTAAGCTTTAATAAATGCCCCGTTGCATATACTCCGCAATATTTTCCGATCGCTCGCATAATGATAAACACCATTCCCGCTATCAGGGCAGTGGAAGAAGTAAATATCTTCAGATGCAGTTCAGTTCCTGCAATCGTGAAGAAAATGGCATATAAAGGTGGAGTGAGGGGCTGCAGGGCTTTCATGATCCTGATGTTTTTATGGCTGAGATTCACCAACAGCATACCCACGGCCATATTAGCGATCAGTGGTGATAGATGCAGGCTGATGCACACAGAGGTCGTCAAAAAAATAATACCCAGTGTGATGATCTTCATTTCGCCCATGTTCTTACTGTTACGAGTGCTGAAATGGATCAGTGTGCCGCCAGTTATTCCTAAGATCACTGAGAGAAGTATTTCTTTACCGGCGTGAATAAGTCCAATCCAGAAATTTACTTCGCTGCCACTGATCTCAGCACTGGCTATGGCAAAGGCGATAGAAAAAAGAATAACCGTCCCAGCATCATCAAGCGCTACGATACCATAAAGGTAATCCACAAATTCACCTTTTGCACGCAATTTCTCTACAATAACCACAGTTGCAGCAGGTGCTGTGGCTGCTCCGATCGCTCCAAGTACAAAGGCTATATAGGTGGAAAGTCCCAGCAGAATGAGACCTGCGGAGATCAAACCAAAAGTGAGAAACATCTGAGCCAGAGTCATGATCACCACTTTTTTGCCATAAGCACGCAGTTTGGTGAATGAAAATTCGCAGCCGATGATCACAGCAATAAAGGAAAGTGTGATCTCAGAAAGTATATTTAATTGATCAATATTTTCAGCATGGATCAGGTTTATCCCGGCTTCACCAAGCAAGATCCCTGCAAAGATATAACCAGTGATCGAGGGGAGTTTGATCTTTTCAGAAAGGTGACCCATGATAAAGCCCATGATCAGCAGCAGTCCTGCTGAGAATATAATATGATGTGCAAAACTTTCCCGGACTAAGTTTAATATTTCCATAAGCCTCTTCACGACATTATTTTTGCAGAACATTGACTATCGCTTATTTAAGTCAATTACTTTTTCCTGATTCCTTATTTTAACCACGGAATCCACTGAACACACCGAAAAATGTAATGTAAGATTTATTAGCCACGGATTACACGGATTTGCACGGATAGGAGAAGATGACCAAGTAAGCCAGGACTTTTGAACGGTACTCCGGGCAAGAGTTCTGGGCGACAGGGACAGACTGAATATGGGTGATCGAAGCAATAATAAAATTTAATGTGAAGATATTTAACCGCGAAAACCACGAAATGACACGAAAAAATGTAATATAAAAGAGTTTTTAACCACCATCCTACGCACAAGGCTATGGTTGGCAGAGAATTTAGAGAATGAATAAGCAGTGAAAAATACTTACATAGTAACCATGTTAACAAAGTCTACTTCATTCTCCGATCACTATCCATCTTCCTCTTCTCTATCCCCACTGTCACTGTAGTCCCGGGGATTTTTATAATTTCTCACTACATATCGATTCCATTATTCATTAGTTATTTCAAAGGAATGCCTTGAGATTTAAATTGACAATGATCATTGTCCACAGGTACTTAGTAATAGGATTATTTTTATGGAGGTGAATATGAAATTTCCCTGGTATATCTGGATACCGCGTATTCTGATCATTCTGGTATCACTCTTTGCCGCAATGTTCTCCCTCGACGTTTTTGAGGGGTCAGCGTCTCTCGGGCAGCAACTGTTGGGTCTGCTGATGCACAATATCCCCGTCCTCTTGATCCTGCTGACGCTGATCCTGACCTGGAAGCGCCCCCTGGTCGCTGGGATTGTGTTCGGCTCGCTCACGCTCATTTTCATTATCCTGCTTGCCATCTATTTCAAAAAGTTCTTCTGGTGGGATATGCTCATGTTCATTCTGCCATTGCTCATCTGCGTTGGTCTTTTCTTCCTCACACATTTCAAGGTGGTCAATCCAAAATCCACCGGCGAGGTGGCTTAACGCACGAAAAATTAACTTCACTACTTTCAGCGAGATTCGAGACGCGAAATAATGTAATAAAAGAGAGTATTTAAGCATCGAAAAAAAACGAATAAGACGAACCAGAAAGATTTTTATAGTAGTATAGCAATTTAGCTGGAATTGATTGTACTATGGAATTTTTACCGCGTAGTGGTTTGCTGTTTGTAGAAAAATAATCACCTCACAAAATCGTTTTCCCTGTAGGGGATATTTAGGGATGGCAATATTTGGGTAGTAAATGATATAAATGTAATGTGAAGATTTTAAACCGCGAAAGCCACGAAATGACACGAAATAATGTAATATAAAAAAGAAGTATTAAAGCATCGAACAAATACGGACAAGACGA
>Ga0075115_10001850_pt1 | contig 10137 bp, 11 predicted proteins | sample AntAceMetag02UKH_FD_69785 | JGI IMG/M metagenome (GOLD analysis project Ga0075115, IMG submission 69785) | Saline lake microbial communities from Ace Lake, Antarctica - Antarctic Ace Lake Metagenome 02UKH | ecosystem: Environmental > Aquatic > Non-marine Saline and Alkaline > Saline | place... | reverse complement strand
ATTGGTTTCATAATGGCATTAGCAGTAGTTCCCAGAAACGCATATCCTGGAAATTTAATCGTAAGCAAAACTTGGAAAATAGATAGGAATATTATGTAACCAATATTTCCTCGTAATCGAACCCAAATTTTTTTTGATATATTCATAATTTCCCCCTATTTCTTATCAATTTTCGCCTGTTACCCGCAAAAGTTTTTTAATATTCTATTTTATTACCTTTTCCACATAAACATAATCAAAACCCTTATCCTGCCAATTCTTCTGGAAGGTCTTGTAAGTGAAAAATGATAATAACGAATTATTGAGAAACAACAACACAGAAAATTGTGCACGACTTTTTATGTATATTCCTTTTATAAGAAAACTAAAGATGTAAGTTAACAATGAGTATAACGATTGAATTTTAAAAAACTAGCAGATCAGTGAAAGTTTTTTGCAACAAAAGCCTTTTGTACCTTGCGGCGTTAATAAGATCGATGTAAAATGGTGCCAAATGAAGGATACTCCTCCGAAGAATCTCTATCTTTTACTTTAATACTGAGATTTTTTAAATACATAATGTAGCTTCACTTTTCAAGCGAAACATTACGTTGTTTACTCACTGTTGCCCCAAAAGCCATTAATATTGCGCCCCGCCACTCTAGGGCAAGGCTACAAGGCTCGTATTCACTGCTTAAGATTTTTTTAAGATTTTCAATGTCATCATCCAATAGCCCGAGAGAATAGTTTGGGCATTTGAGAAATTCATCATCAAATCTTCTATCACTGTGCCAAACCTTGAAATAATAAACACCCTTGTCTTCAAATGAAATATCTTCTACACCAAAATCTTCAACATACTTAATTAAACGTGCACATATAGTTTTTAACTCGTCTGTTGTTATTTTTTGTTCCACAGTTTCTTTAGAAATTGATTTTGATATGGTTACGATAAAAACTCAACAGAACCTAAACATTAGCAATAAATTGTTTAACAAACGACAATCAAACCTAATTTACAACATCCACTTTTTTAGGTATATTAAAAAGGATGAAACTGGTTTACCAATAAGGAATTTTTCATGAAAAAAGTTATAACTATTCTCATTTTTTCAATATTCTTTTTATTATCAAAGAATATATTCCCCCAAGAAAAACTTAATCAAATAAAGGATTCCTACACATATAGACAAGAATTTTTGTCATTTAAAAAATCTGATCCCTACAAACTAATTTTTGACAGATATTTAAATTCCCCCGTAAAAAACATTCAAAGAGATATAGAAAACTATAAAAAAATACGCCTGTATCAGCGCCTAATCCGTACAATCTTTCTTGAACAAAATTCAATTGTCATTACACAAGAAACAATGCCTAAGTTTTATGTTTATATTGATAGAATGTGCAAAGAACACAATATAAAAACACCAACTATTTTTGTCACAACAAAAAAAGGTTTTTTTAATGCTTTTGCTCAAAAATTACTTGTATCTTCAGGTGCTATTCTTATAGGACAAGATCTCTTTCTTAAAACGTCCGATGAAGAACTAGAGGCCATAGCAGCACATGAAATAGGACACATTAAATATAATCATGTAAACAAAATAATCTTTACTTGCTTAGGCCTAAGTATAGGTTCAATAATAGCAGCAAACCAGTTTAAATTTTTTAAAGTTATGTCCCAAAAAGAACAAGATACAATTCGCGGAACATGCTGCTTCTTATCGTCATTAACAACATTGATCATCACTGGCAAAAAATTTGAAAGACAGGCTGACGCGTTTGCCTATAAAGAAATGGGCAAAGGAAAAGGAATTATCAACTTTTTCACTAATTCACAAAACAAAGAAAAACAAAAAGAAGTTGATTTTCAACAAACTAAGGCTAGGCTAAAGAAAAATTACGCAAATTTAACATTCGAAGACTATTATTATTTAAGAATGCGCTATACATGCAGACGTTTTTTAAACACATTAAATAAAGCTAGGCGTTGGATACATCATCATACCCCTCTTGGAGCTCATCCAAGCGATGAAAAGCGCATCGAAGCCGCTCAAAAATATCTTGCATCACAAGAAGCATAAAATTACAATAACAGTTCAAAGGCACAACAGGATGAGTGAAGTTATAACCCGATCCAACTGGAAGTTGGCAGGATAAGTGAAGTTATAACCCGATCCAACTGGAAGTTGGCAGGATAAGTGAAGTTATAACCCGATCCAACTGGAAGTTGGCAGGATGAGTGAAAAAAGGAAGGTTCTATGTTTGCAAATCGAACGGACGCGGCGAAACAACTTCTTCAAAAACTTGGCGAATTTAAAAACAATCCGGATGTTATAGTTCTCGCCATTCCACGTGGAGCGTTGCCTATGAGTGCTATTATTGCGCACGCATTAAATGCACCACTTGATATTATTTTAACAAAAAAAATCAGCGCCCCGTTTAATCCTGAATTTGCTATTGGCGCTGCAACACCTGAGTCATATTTTATTGATCCTGCGTATAAACGTGCAGAATTAGAAGATTATATTGAACAAGAAGTTGCCAACGTTCAACAACTTTTAAAGGAACGTGCACAAACGTATCGTGGTAAAAAGAAGGCACTTACAGTCAAAGATAAAATCGTTCTTCTCGTTGATGATGGGGTTGCAACTGGACGAACCATGCTTGCAGCAATTCAAGCATTAAAACAACAGGCCCCGCCTGAACAGGTCCCACCTGAACAGGCCCCGCCTGAACAAAATAATCCTGAACTGGGGCCAAAAAAAATTATTGTCGCAGTACCAGTCATTTCACCAGATGCAAAAGCACTTCTCGAGCAATATGCAAATCGTGTTATCAGTGTTATCACCCCTCAAGGACTGGGCGCCATTGGTCAATTTTATCGTGAGTTTCCACAAGTAAGTGATGAAGAAGCAAAACGAATTTTACAAGAATACAACCTAACCTGAACAGGTCCCACCTGAACAGGCCCCACCTGAACAGGCCCCACCTGAGCAGGTCCCACCTAAAAAAAAGGAGCAAAACCAAATGACCACTTTTTTCACTACATCTGTCGAACATTTAAAAGAATATATCCATGGAACGCATGGAAGTTACAAGATGCGGCGATTTAATGATGGTGAACTTTTTCTCAAACTTGAAACGGATGTACGCAACCAACCAGTTACCGTCATAACTGCTACAAATGCTCCAGCTAAACATATGCTCGAATTATTTTTTCTTCTTGATGCGCTGCAACAACAAACAACTAAGATTCACGTAATTCTAACTTACTTCGGTTACGAACGACAAGATCATCCAAAACCAAATGTTGCTCGTGCAGCAGAAGTCATTTGTAACTTCTTGAAACAATTTACTATCGAAAAAATCACTATCGTTCATCCACATAGTAAAAAGTTGCACTCCTACCTTAATTTTAGTGGCTTTGTTCCCTATGAACTTTATAAGGCAGTTGTAAAAGAGCAAAAGATAGATATGATTCTCTCCCCAGATCGAGGAGCAATAGACGCATGCAGACATCTTGCAGATGAAACTGATTGTGCAATGGATTTTATTGAAAAAGAGCGCTGTGGATTCGACAAAATAAAATTGTCATCACAGGCCTTACCTGCACAGGCCCTACCTAAGCAGGCTAAGCCTAGAATTGATCTAGAGGTTAAAAATAAACGGATTTTAATTTTTGATGATATTATCAGCACTGGAAGCACTATAATTCAGGCGGCACAATTAATGAATGAACGCGGCGCACAAGAAATTTTTGCTCTTGCAACGCACGGTTTCATAAGTAATCTCACTTTACAAAAAATTACTGAAAGCCCGATCAACCATCTCTGGGTTAGCAATACATTGCCGGTACGTATATCTGCAAACAATCTTTCAGTTATTAATATAGCACCGGCAATTACTACTCTTATCGTCAACTCGACCTAACAACCCTGCATTTGCTACAGGAGAATAAGCACAACTCTTTAATACCGTTCGTGGTGAGGAGCGAGCAATTGATGCGAGCATCTCGTACCATACGAACGAAAACAAATTAATTGCGTTCGCCCTACGAGGGCATCTTACGATGCCACCTCAGGGCGAACGAAGGTGAATTATGTTGTCTTTCTTAGATTAAACAAACATTCTTAGATCTAGTTCACGTTACCCTTATCTAGACTGAAAAACAGTAAGTGGCGCCTTTAAAACACTAAAAATGCCCGCTCCTATTGCGCGAATTTTACCAACAACAATCGCTGAGGTAAATTCTTTGTGAAACATAAAGAGAAGCAACGCACTTGAAAATAAGACACCTTCAATAAATAATGGTATCCATGCAATAATCAAGCCAATTCTGTACGCCTTAAAAGCAAAGGCTATCAGGGATAACACACAACAAAGCGCCGTGAATGCCATCACATATTTAAAAATGATGCAGATATTTACGTGACCCCAAATCAAGTGTGGGCAATACCAATGCATCGTTGCTGGAGAAAAGGCAAGTGCATACATTAAAAATAAGGCTATAAATGAAACTATTTTGTTCATATTTTATTTACCAAATAAGCCGCCGAGAGGCTTTGTAACTGCGTCAAAAGGCAACGCTACGGCATCCTTAACAACTTTTAAAGGGGCTGTTACAAGAGCCGTAATCTTTTCTTGAACAAATGCTGTAACCAAATCTTTACGGAAGAAAAACAAAATACCTAGCATAATTGCAGCAACAATTTCAGCGATCAGTGGTATTAATCCAACAACAATCGCCAAAGTATAAAACTTTAATGCATATGCAATTAAAGCTAAAATAAAAAAAATTGTTACAATTAACGCTAAGTATTCAGAAACGTGGAATATTTTTGGTACATCAAGTAAAGAGGCGGATTTCATATACAGAACAAAGCAAGGTATATAGGCAAGCAAAGATGTGATAATAATAGTTGTTAAGGCTGAACCTTTTCCCATAATAATACAACTCCTGTTTTTATAACATATAATAACAATAATCATATTTTTAAACGTTATGCAAGAATTGCACTAACAACACAAAGAAAACAATTAAGAACCTCGCAGCAAGCTACGAGGTGTAATGTTCGAATGGCTTGGTTTATCCTGAGCGAAGTCGAAGGGACTCCCGCTCACCATGAACGAGCCGAAGAATCGCTCATCCTGAGCGGGAGTCGAAGGATACAAGCGAATATGTATCACAATGAGAACCAGGCAAGCCCCGAGGAATTTAACCCGATACGATTAAGGACCCAAATGAAGAAACTAGTATTAATTATATTATTTCTTTGTACCATTAATGGAATGAGAAGATCGCCACGAAAAAATGACCTCTTTAAACTTTACACAGAGGACTCCTCAAAAAAAATTCCATACACATGCAAATCGAACGAAAGTCTTGCCGAAGGGTTAAAACGCTTTGACAAAGAACATCCAGGTCATAAATAACTCAATTCGCAAGATTATAAATCAGCAATTGCCTTATGAATTTTGTGCGTAACTTCTTTATATGAATCGCGACGCGAAAATTTCATTGGCTTACCAATCGACAAAGTCACCGTACCAATACCACGTGGAAACATAACACAATAAGGAAAAATCTTTTGCATGCCACGAATACGAATTGGAACAATTGGAACGTTCATCTGTGTTGCCATCAATCCTGCACCTTCTTTAAGCGGTAACAAATCTCCATTTTTGCTAATCTTTCCCTCAGGATATACAACCACATTATATCCTTGATCAAGCATTTGACCTGTATTTTCTAAACCAATCTTAATCTTTTCACCCTCTTGACGCGGTAATGGAAAACAATTAGATATAAGTTCAGCTAACCAGTAGAAATACTTGTGCTCCACATACACAGCATCTTGGGCAGCAGCAAAAGAAATATTCTTTAAAATTGAAAACGGCAAAATACGCAAAATAGCAACAGAGTCCCAATTACTCAAATGGTTTGGCATAAAAAGAACCGGCTGCTTTAAACCCTTAAGATTTTCTAGGCCCTCAACCTTAACACCCATAAATAAACGAGAAAACATAAAAAATATTTGCTGCAAAATAATCCGCAGAATTGATGCCCACCACGAACGAGGCCAACGAGCGAGTAATTCTTGTGGTTTTACTGGCTCTTTTTTATCAATTAACTCCTGCAGCTTCTTAACAGTCAACTTCGGCGTAATTGCTTCTTCATCAATAATCACATGAAATTCCTGTTCAATACGCGCAACTAATTCAACGCGCTTTAATGAATCAAAATGAAGATCACCAATAAGACGATTACTATTATTAATGTCTTTCATCGGAACATTCGAAACATAACTTAACAATCGCACCAATGGTGAAACCGCAGATGCTACTTTACCAACCTTACGTCTTCCTTCAAGATAATCACGAACCGCTCCCTTTTTTACCTTTCGTGTTGCTGAGCGAGGAAAGTCTTTATCGGGCCATACAGTCCAACCAGTAATTTGCTGATACGATGCTAATTGTTTATTGGCAATTGCAATAATCTTTTCAACATCAATTGAACTATCTTTAGTCAACAAAACCGCATGAATTTCAACGGAACCACCTGGCAAGTCGAGACCAAGAATGGTACTGTCTATAACGCCTTTAATATTATTTAACACATCTTCTAAATCTTCAGGAAAAACGTTTTGGCCACCCGGCCCTAAAATCATATACTTTTTGCGACCACGCAAAAATAAAAAGCCATCTTTGTCAAATTCACCCATATCGCCCGTCTTAAACCAACCACGCTTCAGCACTTTATTGGTTTGCTCTTTATTCTTATAATATCCGCGAAAAACATTTGGTCCTTTGACACTAATTTCGCCATCAGCTGCAATATCGACCTTTACATTTTTAATCGACTTACCAACAGATGCAAAACGATGTACATCGTACGTATTCGTTGTAACGGTTGGCGACGTTTCTGTTAAACCATATCCCTGCAAAATCACAACCCCTAAATTACTCCACCACATTTCAAGATCTGGTGAAAGCGGGGCCCCACCACTGGCAATCGTATCTAACTTGCCACCAAAACTTTTTAAAACTGAATGAAAAAGTAGCCGCGACAACCATTTCCATCCAATTTTTTCAGAAATACTCATCAAACGATGGAATGATTTATCTTTTTTCTTTTTATGAACTGCAGCTTCAATACGAGAACGAATAATCTGCAAAAATTCTGGCACACCTACCATTTTGGTTATACGGTACTGTTTCATCAACTCAGCAATCATTGCTGGTGAGTGCGCATAAATAATGTGCTCACCTTTATAAATTGGCAAGAGCATACCAGCCACCTGCTCCAAAATATGGCTCAATGGCAAAATGGATAGTACCCGATCCTTACCCAATTCAAAATGAAGCAAACTTGCAAGCGTTTTTACATTCGAAGCAATATTGTTATGCGTAAGCATGACACCCTTAGGATCGCCAGTCGTACCTGATGTATACAAAATCTGCGCAAGGTCATCCTTATTAATCTTTACCGATTTAAATTTTGATGGCTTCGAATCAGCTACAATCTCATCTAAAAATTCTGTGTCAAAAACATGGATCCCTTTGGGCAACGAACCTCTGAATAGTTGATATTTGAAAACGACACGCGCGCCAGTTTGTTTTAACGCTTTCATAACAAAATCACGCGTACTTTGAATATTTAATGGAACAATATGACACCCACGCATCAACGTACCAAAAAAAATAGCAACCCAATACGGTGAATTGGGCGCCATCAATATAACTTTTTCCCCTTTTTTTATACCAAGATCTTCAAGAAAAACAGCAACTTGCTTGGACAAATCATATAACTCTTTGTACGTTAAATTTAAAGTACGAAAACCACGCTTAATCGTAACAGCTTTTTTATCTGGATACTTACGAGCACCTCGCTTTAAAATATCAACCAATGTCATAATACTCCCCTTCTTTTCGCTAGCATTACACCTGATAGCCTACTATGAGCTCCCAACAAAAAACAATATCCACGAAAATATGACTTTTTTTTCTCACTTTGATATACTATAATAGTAAATATTTAGGGGAAAACAGGGAAAAAATATGAAAAAATTATTAGTGATAACACTATTATCAAGCTCGCTCTATGCAATGCAACAGGTTCCAGCAAAAGAAAGATTACCTAAAGAAATGGAAGACTTGCCCGAACCATTCACTCAGATTGAACCTGAATTACCAACAAGCTATGCTGATTATTCTCGTGAATGCAGAAGGCTAGAAGAGATTCGCGCTAGGGCAAAAGAGATTCGTAGGGCAAAAGAGATTCGCGCTAGGGTAGAAAAGATTCGTAGGGCAAAAGAGATTCGTAGGGCAAAAGAGATTCGCGCTAGGGCAGAAAAGACTCGCGCTGAAAAAATTGCTCAAGCTCGAAGAGATTGGTGTGACCTTCTAGAGTTATTAGTCGGCTAAAACAACGATCACTCTCTGTACCAAACAACACATGCAAAAGCATAATCTCCATCATGAGAAATACTGATATCACATGAAAACTTTTCTTCCTGTTCAGTAACACGTATTGCTGGCTTACCAGAGGGAAACTTATACACTTCTATTGCATGCCAAGAATCAAACTTTAACCCAGAGGCCTTTAAAAAAGCCTCTTTAGATGCAAACACACCCGCAAGAGACTCATAGCTTTGCGCTTGCGCCTGCTCGTATTGGGTGAAAATTTTATCTAAAAACTCTTGCCCTCCATGATCAACCGACTCAATAAACTTGGGAATATGTACGATATCACAACCTATATTAATCTTCATTCCTCCACTCTAACACAAGCTTATTGCTTGTCCGAAAGTTAATAAGCATATAATTTACTTTGCTTCGTCCGGAGTTTATACTAAGCAAAGACGAAGAGTTCGAATGCGAATTTCTAGTTTTCGGATAAGCTCCTAGTAAAATATCAAAATTCTCCGCTTATTTTATCAAAAAATAATTGGTATATTGATGATGCAACAAACTAAGGAATAAAATGAAAATACTCGCATTATCACTTATGCTAATTTCACTCTCAGGCTGTCAAAAGGAAAAAATAAAAATGACAAAAACGACCTCTCCTAAACAGGTTTATCCTGAAAAAGTCACAGAAAAAAATGTTAAACGTGTAGCTCCTAAGGGCCTTAAAACAAAAGTTATCACCGCCGCAAACAACGATGAAAAAATGCCCAAAGTTGGTAATACGGTAAAAGTTCACTATACCGGCTGGTTGACACAAGAAGATGGCAGCAAAGGACGCAAAATTGATAGCAGTATCGACCGTGGTGAACCTCTGGAGTTTACCATTGGCCTTAACCAAGTGATTAAAGGTTTTGAAGAAGGTGCACTGCTCATGAAAAAAGGCGAAAAGCGTTTACTTACAATTTCACCGGAACTTGGCTATGGCGAAAAGGGTGTCGGCCTATTCATTCCACCTAACGCCACATTAATATTCGAAATCGAATTAGTTGGCATTGCATAAGAGTCAATAGTTATATGGCCCAAATAAAAAGAAAATAGATCCATCCGCTAATTAAAATCAGATGGAAGAGTACGATTAACAAGCCGCGATACTTTTCAAGCCGATTCAAAAATACTGTACCAACTAAGAAGATCATAAAGTTAAGCACCAATATCAAATCAAAGAGATGGTCACTTAACATAAAGTATGATGAATCTGGCGACAAAGTCTCAATAACAAAACGGTAAGAAAGAAGTGCCGTAATAGTCGCAGAAACACCGGCTACTATTGAAGAATAATATTTCGTTGGATCAATGCCAAGCATAAACAATCCAACAAAGAAAATAACAAGCAATGGCAATAAAATAAGTAACAAATTTCTAAAGCCCGTCCCAATAAAATCAATTGCAAATATTACTCGTGGAAACGTCTTTCGCTGAAACGTCTTTCGCTGAAACGTCTTTCCTTGAAACGTCTTTCCTTGAAACGACTTTTCCTGAGCAACATCTTGCGTATTCAGTTCCAAGCTCTTGAAACCAGAAACAACACCTTTGTCTAAATATTGCCATCCATTAATGTACAATGTTTTTGAAACAGAAAACGTTTCGGGCTTAACATCAAAAAGTGCTGTATCAGATGAAAGGGAAAGATTATTTAATGTAAGATATAAACGATGACTACTAATAGGAAAAAATTTATAATTCAAA
>Ga0075115_10001848_pt1 | contig 10141 bp, 5 predicted proteins | sample AntAceMetag02UKH_FD_69785 | JGI IMG/M metagenome (GOLD analysis project Ga0075115, IMG submission 69785) | Saline lake microbial communities from Ace Lake, Antarctica - Antarctic Ace Lake Metagenome 02UKH | ecosystem: Environmental > Aquatic > Non-marine Saline and Alkaline > Saline | place... | reverse complement strand
TAAAAGGAGAAGAACCATGCCCGCTCATCCTTGCTCACGGTTTTCTTAATCAATTGACCTGATTCTTCCCTAATCCCTACTTCATAATCCATAATCCCGCTTTTATCCATTTTCCCTTCTCTATTTTCTATTCTCTTTAATCTTATCCGCGTCCTCACTGTAAAAAAGATGGTTTTTTTATAGTTTTTATCACCCACACCCCGCCATGAGAATCCGCCTAAAATGGAGAATAATTGGGCACAATGTATGTCGTATAGCTTCTTTTTTTTCTATACAATATGTAGTGTATTTGCCTAGATTTTTTCTGAGATATTCCTTTACAAAAATAACTATTTTAAGGTATAATTTATTTGTAAAAAATGCCTGTTGGGTTATGTGAAAATCCTTCCTCCTTAACCCTCCGATTTTCATTATTTGTGAGAAAATGATAAAGACAAAATATACAGCTGATAGTATTAAAGTACTTAAAGGTTTGGAGGCTGTCCGTAAACGGCCGGCTATGTATATAGGCAGTACAGGGCCTGAGGGTCTGCATCATCTTGTCTATGAAGTTGTGGATAACAGTATTGATGAGGCCCTTGCCGGATATTGTTCTAAAGTGGAAGTAACTATTCATGAAGATTCCCGTATTACGGTTGTTGATGATGGCCGCGGAATTCCAGTAGAAAGACATAAAAAATTCAAAAAACCCGCTGCTGAGATAGTAATGACAACCCTTCATGCGGGAGGAAAATTTGATAACAAGTCATATCAGGTATCAGGTGGGCTGCACGGAGTAGGGGTTTCTGTTGTTAATGCCCTGTCCCAGAAGCTTGAAATGGAGGTTAAAAGAGACAATAAGGTTTACACCCAGAGTTATGAGAGAGGGAAGCCTGTTACTAAGCTTACGCTAATAGGAAAGACAAAGAAAACCGGGACAAAAATTACTTTTCAACCGGATGAAAAGATATTTACGGAATTAGATTTTAGTTATGATGTTTTAAGTAATAGACTGCGGGAGCTTTCTTTTTTAAACAAGGGATTAAAGATCTCTATTGCTGATGAGAGAACTGATAAAAGGAATGATTTTCAGTATAGCGGAGGAATAAAGGAATTTGTTCAATATCTCAACCAGAATAAGACTCCTTTAAATCCCAAGACTATCTACTTTGAGGCAGTAAAAGATGATGTTATTGTCGAGATGGCCCTTCAGTATCATACCGGATATTCTGAAACTATTTTTTCATTTGTAAATAATATCAATACTACTGAAGGTGGAACCCATTTAAGCGGATTCAAGGCCGCCTTGACCAGATCGATAAACAGCTATGCGGGTGCTAACAAGCTAAAAAAAGATTTAAAGCAGAGCATCGGCGGAGATGATGCCCGTGAAGGATTGTGTGCGGTTTTAAGCTTAAAACTTAAGGACCCCCAGTTTGAAGGGCAGACTAAAACCAAATTGGGAAACAGTGATGTTAAGGGAATTGTCGAATCTATGGTGAATGAGCAGCTCTCGATTTATTTTGAAGAGCACCCCACTATAACCAGGAAGCTGGTGCAAAAAATGATGGACGCAACTCTGGCAAGGGAGGCGGCCCGGAAAGCAAGAGAATTAGCGCGCCGGAAAGGAGTGCTGGAGTCGACTTCGCTTCCTGGAAAGCTGGCTGATTGTCAGGAAAGAGACCCAGCCGGCTGTGAGATATTCTTAGTTGAGGGGGAGTCTGCTGGCGGTTCTGCTAAACAAGCACGTGATCGTCGTTTTCAGGCTATTCTGCCATTAAAAGGAAAGATCCTGAATGTGGAAAAAGCCAGATTTGACAGGATTATTAAAAGCGATGAGATCGGGTATATGATCTCCGCCTTAGGAACAGGAGTCGAACAGAGCGATTTTAACCTGGAAAAACTCCGCTATCATAAAGTGGTCATCATGACTGATGCTGATGTAGACGGTTCTCATATCCGGGCCCTGCTTTTGACCTTTTTCTACCGGCAGATGCCTAAAATTATTGAGCAAGGGCATATGTATGTTGCTCGGCCACCTCTTTATAAAGTATCCAAAGGGAAATCTTTTCGGTATATAGACAATGAGAAAGAATATGAAAAATATTTGAGAGATAAAATATCAAAGGAATTCCAGCTCAAAGTGAACCGGAAAGAAGAGGTTATTAAGGGAGATAAATTTAAGAATTATTTACAGAAACTAATCGCAAAAAGAAATTATCTTAACGTGTTCGAGAGACGACAATACCCATTTTTCTTTATTAGCATTTTGCTTGAATCCGGGGTTGATAGGGTTGGATATTTAAAAGACGAGAACAAGATGAAAAAACTCCTTGGCAAATTCGAAAAGAAAGATATTGATGCGAAACTTAGCAGGGATGAAGAATACGGTCTCTTTGTGCTGTCAATTACCTTTCCCGTGAATGGGATGACAGTCACCAGCAGAGTCGATAAGGATTTGGTAACTTCATCCAGATATCAGAGGCTTTACAAAGTATGTGAAGAATTGGAAGATTTTAAGCCTCCCTTTCAGATTATAAGCAATGGAGAGTCTGTTAAACTTAAGAGCGAAGCCAAACTGCTTGAATACATTAACCTAAAAGGAAAAAAGGGAATCAATATCCAGAGATATAAGGGGTTAGGAGAGATGACGCCCAAGCAGCTTTGGGAAACAACTATGGATCCGGAGAAAAGGTCTCTGGTCCAAGTAAGCATCCAGGATGCTGTGGAAGCGGATAAAATTTTCACAATTTTAATGGGTGATGAAGTCGAACCCAGAAGGAATTTTATTGAGCAGAATGCTCTGAAAGCGAAGAATCTGGACGTCTAATTTAAGGAGAATCCATGAGCAGTAAGCTATCAGTGATCAGTATTGAAGAAGAGATGAAGCAGTCCTATCTTGATTACGCTATGAGCGTGATCATAGGCCGTGCTATTCCTGATATCAAAGATGGATTAAAACCGGTACATCGCAGGACTCTCTTCGCAATGCATATTGCCAGTAATACCTGGAATAAACCTTATAAAAAATCAGCACGTATTGTGGGAGATGTTATTGGAAAATATCATCCTCATGGAGATACTGCGGTTTATGACACCATAGTCCGCATGGTTCAGACTTTCAGCCTCCGTTATCCTCTGATTGACGGACAAGGAAATTTTGGTTCAGTCGATGGGGACCCTGCTGCTGCTATGCGGTATACCGAGATCCGGATGCAGAAGGTCGCTCAGGAATTACTGGCTGATCTGGATAAGGATACTGTAAATTTTGTTCCTAATTATGATGAAAGTCTTTCTATGCCGGAAGTATTACCGGCAAAAATTCCCAATTTACTGGTCAATGGTGGATCAGGTATTGCTGTAGGTATGGCAACAAATATTCCCCCTCATAATATGGGTGAGGTCATTGATGGGATTATTTATCTTATTCGGCATCCAAAAGCCGATCTAAACAAAATTATGGAAATAATCCCTGGACCGGATTTTCCAACCGGGGGTTATATTCATGGGCTCGCAGGAATCAGAAGTGCCTATACAACCGGGAAAGGGATTATTACTCTAAGAGCCAAAGCGGTTATTGAAAGAGGAGGAAAGGGCGAGAGAGACAGGATCATTATTAATGAGCTGCCCTATCAGATTAATAAAGCCAGACTCCTGGAGGAAATAGCTAAACTTGTTAATAATAAAAGGATCGAAGGGATTGCTGATATCCGGGATGAGTCCGACCGCGAAGGGATGAGAGCGGTTATTGAGTTGAAAAGGGGAGAATTTCCAGAAGTTATTTTAAATAACCTATATAAACACACCCGGCTTCAGACATCTTTTGGCATCATTATGCTGGCTATTGTAGATAAACAGCCGAAATTGCTCAATTTGCTTGATGTGATGCGCTATTTTATATCTCACCGGCAGGAGGTAGTCCGCAGGCGTACCCGCTATGAATTAAAAAAGGCTGAACATCGGGCTCACTTATTGGAAGGCTTGACCATAGCTCTTGATAACTTAGATGCTGTCATAAAATTGATTCGTGCTTCCCGGTCGGTTGAACAAGCGAGAAATGGATTGATAAAAGAATTTCGTCTGACAAAGATCCAAGCTCAGGCAATATTGGACATGCAGCTTCAAAAATTGACCCGGTTGGAAAGAGATAAGATCCAGAATGAATATAATGACCTGCTTAAATTGATAAAAAAATTGAAACATATTTTAAGCAGCGAAGAACTTATCCTTAACATTATTATTGATGAGTTAAAACAGGTAAAAGCAGATTATTCTGATGAACGTAGAACAGAGATTATGGAAGAAGATATATCAGATCTTAAACCAGAAGATCTGATCAAAGAAGAAGATATTGCTATCACTTTTACAACTTCCGGTTATATTAAGAGAACCTCTCTTACCAGTTACAGGTTCCAGATCCGGGGCGGAAAAGGAAGAAGAGGGATTAATATGAAAGCAGAGGATGTTGTGCAGGCGCTTTTTATCTGCTCTACCCATAATTATCTGCTGGTATTTACCGACGAGGGACGCCTCTATTGGTTGAAGGCTATGTATATTCCGGATGTTGGGATAGCGAACAGGGGAAAATCTATTATGAACCTGATCAACTTTGCCCCAGGGGAAAAAGTCAGCTCTGTGGTAGCTGTCAGGGATTTTGCTGAAGATAATTATATTATGATGCTGTGTTCTGACGGACGGATCAAGAAGACGCGCCTCAGTGAGTTCCGGCATATTCGGAAGGGAGGTATAATCGCCATATCTCTTAATAAAAAAACTAAGCTGTTAATGGTAAAATTAACTGATGGTTATAAAGATATCATGATCGGAACCTTGCAGGGGAAAACTGTTAAGTTTCATGAGAAAGAAATCCGGCCCATGGGGCGTCAGGCTGCGGGAGTTAAAGGCATAAAGCTGGGCTCAAAGGATAAAATTATTGGAATGGTAGTTATTGGAGAGGATGAAAAGTATATATTCACTGCCAGTCAGAAAGGGTATGGGAAAAAGACGGATGTGGACAGCTATCCTTGTCATCACAGGGGAGGAAAAGGAGTCATTAACCTTAAAGTCAATACAAAGATTGGAAATGCGGTCGGTATTGTGGGAGTAAATGAACATGAGATGTTGCTTATTACTGAAAAAGGGAAGATTATCCGTATCAAAACTGAGAAAGTAAGGTCTATCGGCCGGGCCACCCAGGGAGTAAAAATAATAAATCTGGGGGATGATGACATTGTTTGCTCGATAGCAAAAGTCCGCGAAAGCTGATGTAGATCATTAGGAAAAGCCGTTTACCTGGAATATGAAGACTTGACCCCTTATTTTCCTCTCCTCTGTGTAAAATTAGGAATAGAAATGCTTGACATTATGCTTAAGGGTTAAATAGAATTAGTGCATCTTTGGACATGGAGGGTGCAATGACCGAGACCTTAAGTCAAATATTCCTTAATACTTTAAAACTATATCAGAAAGATGATTTTATGCTGTATAAAGAATCAGGGAAATATGTTCCTATTTCTACCCAGGAATTCGGTAACCGGGTTAAGAATTTTGCTTTAGGGCTAAAAGATATAGGTGCTGAGCCGGGTGATAAGTTGATTATCCTTTCTGAAAATTGCCCTAACTGGGTTATGACTGATCTGGCAAATTTGTGTATTGGAGGAATAACAGTCCCTATTTATACTTCTCTGGTTCCAGAGCAGATCAAGTATATTATTGATAATTCAGATGCTGGCGTAGTGGTATGTTCTGATCTTGAATTATGGAAGAAAATCGAAGCCATTAAAAATGAGCTTATAAAAGTAAAACATTTTATTCTCTTGCAGCCTGAAGCCCCTGAGGGAGTATTGACCCTTTCTGAAATCCAAGATAAAGGAAAGCGCTTGGACAATGAAGATCCGAAGCTATTTGACAAACTGGCAATGTCCGTTAAACCTGATGATATCGCTTCGATTATTTATACTTCAGGCACAACTGGAACACCAAAAGGAGTAATGCTTTTTCACAGTAATTTTGTCAGTAATGCAAAAACTATAAGTGAAATAATCGAATTCTCTGAGAAAGATACAGTGCTGTCTTTTTTGCCTTTATCACATGTTTTGGAAAGAATGGTGACATTCACTTATATGTATAAAGGATGCTCTATCGCTTATGCGGAAAGTGTAGAAACCGTAGGTGAAAACCTGGCCGAAATAAAACCTCATATTATGGTAAGTGTCCCGCGGGTATTTGAAAAGATTTATGCAAAAGTAATCGATAATGTGTTGGCAAGCTCGGCTGTTAAAAGAAAAATATTTTTCTGGGCAGTCGGGGTCGGGAAAGAATACGGCCGGAAAAAACTACTTAAACAGAGTATTTCCGGTTGGTTGAAATTTAAAAATAATATTTCCCATAAACTGGTTTTTTCAAAGGTAATTGAAAAAACAGGAGGCAGGGTGAGATTTTTTGTATCAGGCGGGGCAGCCCTCTCCAAAGATATTGCAGAATTTTTCTATGCTATGGGCTTGGTTGTGCTGGAAGGGTATGGATTGACCGAAACGTCTCCAGTCATTGCAGTCAATACGTTTGAGAATATTAAATTCGGTTCGGTAGGATTCCCAATTCCCGGAGTAGAAGTAAAGATTGCCGATGATGGCGAGATATTAAGCAAAGGACCCCATATTATGAAGGGTTACTACAAAATGGAAGCTGAAACAAAAGAATCAATTAAGGATGGTTGGTTCTATACTGGGGATATTGGCTATCTTGATGAAGAAGGATTTCTTGTCATAACAGACAGAAAAAAAGATATTATTGTTACAGCTGGCGGAAAGAATGTGGCTCCTCAAATGATTGAAAGCATACTAAAGATAGACCCTTATATAACAAGTGCTGTAGTTGTAGGTGATAGTAGGAAATTCGTATCAGCGCTTGTTGTTCCTGATTTTGAAAAACTGGAAAAATATGCTAAGGAAAAGAATATTTCATACAGCAACCATGCAGACCTGATAAAGAACGATAAAATTATAAACTTTTTTGAGGAAGAGATAGATAAACGCTTAGCCAATCTAGCATCTTATGAAAAAGTTAAAAAAGTGATTCTTCTTGAAAAGGATTTTGAAATTGAAAAAGGAGAGGTCACTCCTACTTTAAAAGTCAAAAGAAATTATGTTGAGAATAAATATAAAAACCAGATAGACACACTTTATAAAGAATAGGTATATTTTTTAACCTGGATTATTCAAGAGCCCAGGTTAAGAGTTATTTTTCCAGTAGAGAATTCTGCCACAATTTTCACATAGAATGATTTTTTTCTGTGCTATTAATTCGTTTAAAACCTGAGGTCTTATGCGGATTTGACATATTGAACAGAAATCGTCTGTTACAGGGGAAAGAGCAATGCCGCCATTTTTTTCAGATAGGTCATTGTATAGATTCTTTAGATTAGCGGGGATCAAAGGCGAGATGTTTTCTTTTTCTTTGTAAAGATGCTGCCTTTCTTCTTCCCTTTTTTTGTTTTCCTTAATTAGAGAGTCTTTTTCTATAGTTAGCTTTCTTTTTGTCTCCTCTGCGATTTTTTCAGCTTCCTTTATTTTAGCTCCGATCTCATCGGCAATAAGCATCTCTTCAAGTATCTGCTCCTCTATTACTTTGATCTTGTTTTGGGCAGTATCGATTTCTTTCAGGAGTGACCGATATTCTATATTGGTATTGACATTGTTAAGCTGACGTTTATATTTTTCTATCCGAATATTAATATCCTGTAAATTTGCCTCCAACTCGCGTCTTTTTTTCTGATTTTCACTTAGGTCTTGTTTGGCTGATGCGGTGGTTTCAATACTTGCTTCGATTTTGTTATCGATTGTATTGATTTTGGAGGGGGTTTTTTCGATAATTTCAGAGATTTCTATTATCAGTTCGTCTGTATTTTGAAGCTTTATTAGGCTTTTAAAGTCAATGTACACATTTTTTCCTTAAAAAAAAGTGGGCCTACCAGGATTCGAACCTGGGACCGACCGGTTATGAGCCGGGGGCTCTTCCGCTGAGCTATAGGCCCCGTTGCATTTTATAACAAATCTTAAATATCAAGTCAATCAATTAAGGGGTATATGAATTTTCATTATGGGAAAAGGATCTCAACTTTCGGCTGCGACTTGGGTGTCTTAATTTTTGTAATGCTTTAGATTCGATTTGTCTGATTCGTTCACGAGTGACTTTAAACTGATGTCCTACTTCTTCCAGAGTGTGTTCGTTTCCGTCTCCTAAACCAAATCGCATTTTTAGGACTTTTGCCTCTCTTTCTGTAAGTGATTTTAAGGCGTCATTTATTTGTCCCTTTAGATTGACATGAGTAACTGCATCCGGGGGTGAAGGGATGAATTTATCTTCAATAAAATCTCCAAGGTGACTGTCTTCTTCTTCCCCGATAGGTGTTTCGAGAGAAATGGGTTCTTGAGAGATTTTAATGATTTTTCTGACTTTACTAATAGGTAGTCCGATTTTTTGAGCAATTTCCTGGTTTGTCGGGTCTCTTCCGGTTTCTTGAACTAGTTCGCGGGAAATCCTTATAAATTTGTTTATTGTTTCTATCATATGAACTGGAATTCTTATAGTCCGGGCTTGGTCTGCAATCGCCCTGGTAATTGCTTGCCTTATCCACCATGTGGCATATGTTGAGAATTTATAGCCTCTTCGGTATTCGAATTTGTCTACTGCTTTCATCAGCCCTACATTTCCCTCTTGAATAAGGTCAAGAAAATGAAGTCCTCGATTGCTGTATTTTTTGGCAATAGAAACAACCAAACGGAGATTAGCAGAAACTAGCTCTTGTTTTGCCTGGTTGCTTATTTTCTTGCCGGTTGTGATAATCCGGAGGGTTTTTCTTAATTCATCTGAGTTAAGGCCTGTTTCTTTTTCAAAGTTTTTTAATTGACTGGTAATTTTATTAATTTTTTGCTCAAACTCCCGGGTCTTCTTTTCGCTCCGGGTCCTTTTCAATGAAAGGATCAGGTCTTCCTGTCTGGCTTCCACATTATTGATGATCTTTAACTTTTCCCTCAGAGTATTGATTATTTCTTCCTGATGTGAAGAGCGGATATTTGAATCCCGGATAAGGCGGCTGATTTCAATGATCAGGCGTCCTCGTTCTATTATATTCTTTTTTCCTCTGGGGATATTGTCTAATTGAATGCTTATTGTTTTGATTTTTCTGACCATAGAAAAGATCGCATTTTTTTTATCTTCAATTTTTTGCTCAGTAAAGGCCACATCAGTTAATTCAAATATTGCGAGCAGTATCTCTGGTTCTTCCTGTATTTTTTCTTCTAACGAGAGGATCTCATTCAGGATAAATTTTGTTTTTGAAAGGGCTTTTATTACAATTTTTTCGCCCCGTTCGATCTCTTGAGCTAAAGTTACTTCTCCTTCCTTGGTTAAGAGTGAGATGTTCCCCATTTCACGTAGGTAGAGTTTAACCGGATCCGTAGTTAGTCCAATCCCATCCAGAGATGGAAGGGCACCTTTTTTTCTTTTAGGAGTAACTTGTGTATTTTTATCCACAATTTTTATTCCGTAATCATCAATGGACTTGAGAAATTTATCAAAATCTTTGCTTCTTAACTTTTTACTTTGGAAAATTTTTTCGATTTCTTTTAAGAGAAGATACCCCTGCTTTTGTCCTTTGGATAAAAGATCAGTGATTTTGCTTTTTTGAATTAAATTTTCTCCTGTCAATATTTACTCCCATACTCTCTCTGGGATAATTCATATAAATGTCGATTAATATCCATTATCTTTTTTTGGATAGAAGGGATTTTATCAAGCTCATTTCTTTTAATTAGACTTGGAATCTGAGATTTTAACCTTGTTAATTCATTTGTCAAGGAAATTTGTTTGAGAGAACTAAGGCAGTCGCGCGCTTCTTCAATTGTAGGAGTAAGGCTTTCTTCGAGTAAAATTTCTGAAAGGAAACTGAACAGAGCAGGGTCGATCTTTTCTTTAAATTCAAAAAAATTCGGAGCTTTGCCGTTTTGAAAATAATCTTGAAAGGTAGTGAAGATCGATTCGCTTTTTATCCCCTGGATGTCAGCAGGGCTTATTTCTTTAAATAGAGAAGATGCAATCTGGCTATCTGTGAAAATAATTTGCAAAAGCCTTTTTTCCGCTGTTAGAAATGAGTTTTTGACCA
>Ga0075115_10001841_pt1 | contig 10161 bp, 8 predicted proteins | sample AntAceMetag02UKH_FD_69785 | JGI IMG/M metagenome (GOLD analysis project Ga0075115, IMG submission 69785) | Saline lake microbial communities from Ace Lake, Antarctica - Antarctic Ace Lake Metagenome 02UKH | ecosystem: Environmental > Aquatic > Non-marine Saline and Alkaline > Saline | place... | reverse complement strand
TGCACCCTGCTGTAAAACAAGCATTGCTTTTTCACGTTCATTTTGCTGCAGATACCATTCTGCCAGAACAAAAACGAGTTGTTCTTTATTGAGACCTCTTTTGTAGCCCTCGGACATTAGTAAAGAGGCCTCTTCTTTTTGTTCTGGAGGAAGGAGAAGACCAATTCGCTGCAAGTAAGCACCTTCAAGTGGATCTTTCGTCGTTGCTTGGAGGTAGTTCTGGAACGCATCTTCATTTTCCCCAAGATAAAAGAGCAGATTCCCTTTGTAGGAGGAATACTGGCCTTCCAGAGGGTCAAGTTGAATAACTCTATTTATCAAAGTAAGTTGACTTTTAAGGATCTGGTTAGAGAGTTTTGGATTGATATAAATCTTTGAAGCTTCCTTATAGTGCCGCTTTGCCTTAAAGATTCCGCTTTGTGTGCTGATGGTTAGAACAAGGAGTGGGAGAGCTATAAGGTAGGATAGTTTCCATTTTGGAGTGGCTTTCTTTAACAGCGTTGCTCTGTTGCGGAAATGGAGTCGGGTGTTGCCAGCTGATACCAGAAGGCCGCAAATAAAGAAAAAATAGAGGCCATTGGCTCCATTATGCATATTGAAATCAGTAATGCTATGGAGAAGTATGGCGAAAATTCCGGTGAGTCCAGCGATGATAAGCAGGACAGAGTACGGTTCACGTCGTAGGGAGAGTTTTTTAAGACCGTTCTGGAAGATTGTGATTACAAAGGATGCTGCAAGAAAAAAACCGATCAGGCCGCCATCGGTGACAAGCTCTATATAGTCATTGTGGGCGTGATCAAAAATAATAGATGTTGGTAAGTTGTTATATTGTGGGAACGCATGAATAAACGTGCCGAATCCTGAACCGGTAAAAATAAAATCTTTTATAAGAGGGCTACAGTCGAGCCATAGAGGCAGTCTGCCGTCTGTAATAACTCCTGCTTGCGTTGTGCTTGCATTGAATCGTGCCAGGATTGGATCCCAGCCAAACCAGGTTACCGTAAGGAGAAGAGCTCCAAAGATGGCGAGTGGCAAGATTTTTCCTGAATTGGTCAATTTTCTGCTGAATAGGATAAGAAAAAAGAACAGTGCCAGATTAGCCGCAATGATTCCACCTCGAGAAAGCCCGATAAATATAGATACCAAAATCAGAACTACACCGAATCCCAGGAAAAACTGGATATTGGATCCGGGGGAAGAGAGGATCGAGACAGCTTTGGATCGAAAAGATTGTTTGTCGCGTAATTTAGGTCGGTAGTAAAAGAAGAGTGCCAGCACAATCGGGAAGAGCATCTCCATAAATCCGGCATAGTGGTTTCGATATACCCAGGGGCCAACTGGACTCGCATTCTCAGGAGCTCGGCGAAACCAGTAGATTAGATCAGAAGCAGTGAATTTTTGGAGGATTGCTAAAAAGGCGATGGCAATTGCCAGGCCTGCGATAAGTCTGACGGTTTTCCCAAGAACTTCTTTTCGGCTTAAGAGTTGTACTGTGAGAATGTAGAAAAATGCATAGGAAGTGATTCGAAGGGCTTCAAGTAAGGTTGATTTTTGATTGACCGTGAGCGGAATCCATTGCGTACCGTCTTGTATCTCGAGTATGGGGGCGTAGGCCTGGTAGACTCCCGGAGCTATGGTATTAACGAACGAAGGTGGCAAGGGGATGACTTGCAGCCACATAAATACAAGTAGAAGAAAGAGGGGAAGTATTCCGGGAACTTTTAGATATGAGTGTGATTGGCTACGTGTTTCAATGCAATAGACAAGAGTTGTCAGGAATACAAGAGATTCAACAATGCCAATTGACCAGGTTTCTACGCTTCCAAAAGCGAGTGGGGCGAAGAAAAGAGTTCCAATAAAGAGGACGTAGGCAGGAGATCGCATGTTTTGTGTCCTGTTTCAGGCAGTTGGTTATGCTGTATGTTAAATCCTAGTTTTTTAAGCCATCGTCACTTTGTTTTCGGCGCCTTTGCGCCCCACAAGAACATGGCGAGTATCAACAATGAGTTTAGCATGTTTCAGGATAAAATCATAATCATAGGCACTGTGATCTGTGGCGATTAGTACACAATCGGCACCGGATAGTGTTTCTGGCGTTAAATCGGTTGATTCCATCTGGTAGGAGTATTGACGAACTGGTCTGAGTTTTGGGATATGAGGGTCGTTGTAGCTGACATCTGCACCTTTCTTTTGTAATAGCTCTATAAGTTTATATGATGGCGATTCCCTATCATCATCAATGTCTTTTTTATAAGCAATCCCAAGGAGAAGAATTTTGGCATTTTTCATGGCCTTTCCCTGTTCGTTCAGGGCTTCCATGGTGCGTTGTATGACAAAATAGGGCATTGAGGTGTTTACTTCGCCGGCAAGTTCTATAAACTTGGTGGGGATATCAAATTCTCTGGCTTTTGATGTTAGATAAAATGGATCAATTGGAATGCAGTGCCCGCCAAGACCAGGGCCAGGGTAGAAGGGCATAAAGCCAAAAGGCTTTGTGGCAGCTGCATCGACTACTTCCCACATATCGATACCCATTTCGAGACATAGGGGTTTCAGTTCATTAACTAGGGCAATATTGACACTACGGAATATGTTTTCCAGTAGTTTTGTCATTTCTGCGACTTGAGTGGATGATACTGCAACGATTTGTTCCAGTGCTGTTGCATAGAGTGCTTTACCTATGGCTGTTGATTGCGGTTCTATGCCGCCAACGACCTTAGGGATATTGGCCGTACCATAATTCTTATTGCCGGGATCTTCTCTTTCAGGGGAAAAAACGAGTGCAAAATCTTTACCTGCTTTCAGGCCACTTTCTTCAAGTATCGGCTGCAGCACTTCAACGGTTGTTCCGGGGTACGTCGTACTTTCAAGCGCTATAATCTGGCCCGGACGAATGACTTTGGCAATAGCTTTGGCGGTGGTTTCAATGTAGTGGAGGTTGGGTTCTCTGTTTTTCGTGAGTGGGGTGGGTACACAGATCAGCAAAGCATCAGGTACACTGAGCTTGCTGAAATCATCTGTGGCAGAAAAAAGTCCAGTTTTGACATGGTTTTCCAGGTCATGTGATGAAATATGTTTAATATAACTTTCACCCCTGGCTATACATTCGATTTTGTGAGGATCAAGGTCAAAACCAATTACTTGAACACCTTTACGAAGAAAGGTGAGTGACATGGGGAGGCCAACGTAACCAAGGCCAATAACTCCAAGGATAAAGTCTTTTTCTTCGATCTTTTTGAGTAAGGTTGTGAGGGCTTGCATTGATATCCTTCGGGCAAATTAAAAGGGAACGAGGATGGTTATAAGGTTTAAGGACACATCAAAAGGAGAGCAGCAAGTTATCGATACTATTCTTTGTCATAATACTCATAATAACCGTAGTATCCGGACTCTTTTTTGTTTCTGATAATTCCATTTACCACAATACCAAGGATGGGCGTGTGTATATCCTTAAGCTTCTTTAGCCCCGATTCCAGCATGTCATAGGTGGTTTTACCGGACCTGGCTATAAGGACAACTCCATCAACAACAGCACTGAGGGTCAGGCTATCCGTTACACGTTGGATTGGTGGAGAGTCCAGAAGAATAAAGTCGTAAAATTTGATCGTTTCCTTCATCAGCCCCTGCATTCTGCGTGACTGTAATAACTCGGCAGGATTGGGAGGTATGGGGCCGGAGCTAATAAGAAAGATTGGCTCGTCCGGGATTGGCCGGATCGGATTCTTCTTGGTGTCTCCGGTCAGGTAATTACTGAGACCATAGGAATTTGGGACATTAAACAGAGAGTGGGCACGTGGTCTTCGCATATCGCAATCAATGATCAGGACTTTTTTATTGTTCTGGGCAAGAACCCGGGCCAGGTTACAGGTTGTAGATGTTTTCCCTTCCTTCGGTGACATACTGGTTACTAGAATAGTACGAGGAGGATGGTCGGGTGATGACAGGAGCAGACTGGAACGAATAAGGCGGTAGTTTTCTGAGAGCGGTGATAAGGGATGCTCAAGAAGGTGGGACTCTATCACTTCATCCTTGCCCTGAAGCTCTTCGACGGTTCCAAGAACAGTCAGGCCAAAGCGTTGTTCAATGTCTTTACCGTCTTTTACAGTGTTATCGAGGTATTCTATAAAGAAAGCCAATCCGATACCGCCAAAAAGACCGAGAATAATACCCAGCATCAGGTTACGCTTTTTTTGCGGTTTTGAAGGTGCTGTTGGAAGACCGGCTTTTTTTACTACCCAGATTTTAATGTCCTGAGATTGTTCGGTGACACCGGCCGTTTTGATACTTGAGGTCAAGGCATCGTAGAGTACCCGGTTCATATCAGTACTCCGTTTCATTATGGAGTATTGGGTGAATCGCTCGTTAATGTTGAGCATCTCATTTTTGGTTTTGGCCAGCAACTGCCGGAGGTTTGTCTCTCGGGATTTGGCGAGTTCGTAGGCGTTACGGGTGGATTCTATAATTCTGTCTACTTCAAATTTTTTCTCTTTGTTTAACAGGCTATATTCAGCTTTGGCATTGATCATCACCGGGTGCTTATAGCCATACTTCTTTGAGAGATCCTTTATTTTTTGTTCAGTAGCAAATATCTTTTCACGAAGGCCCCGGAGCACCGTGTTGTCAGCAAAAATTGAAATTGTTTCTATATTATTATAATCTTTGCCGAGTGTTTTGATTTGGCTATAGAGTGATTCGTATTCTTTCTGTTCCGCCTGCGCTTTGGAAAGCTGGGAACTGAATTCTGCAAGCCTTTGTGGGTAAACAGCAAGTTTGTTCTCAACTGTTACCAGATCGTTGTCTCTCATGTATTGCTGAAGGGCAATTTCCGATGTCTCGAGTTTTTTCCGTTCCTCATCGGCCTTGCTTGTCATCCATTGCAGAGAATAATTGCTGGAAGCAAGTTTTATTTCAAGGATTTGATCCATATAAGCCTGGATTATTGCATTTGCAACGAGCCTGGCCATTGCCGGATTTTTATCACTGTAGCTGATAATAACAGTTTTGGTATTGGCAACGGGCTTAATGGACAGACCGCCCAGAATCATTCCCGCAATGATTTCTGCATCGGTTTTGGGCTCATCGGAAATGAGCAATCCGCCGCTTTCTGCAGCATTTGTTAAATCGTCCCTATCTGAGGCAAGAAGCCCCTTAATAAAATCTTTAATTCCAGTTTTAAATGATGACAGAAAGCTAAAGAGTCCTTCTTTTTCTTCGGCAAAAAAATAGTGCTTATATTTTGTGTCTAGCTTTAACTCGGCAACAACTCTCTTGGCAACATTTGTACTGCGGATTAATTCAAATTGGGTTGAAAGGAATTCCGGATCCCAGCGGTAGTAAGAATTTCCTTCGATAGCACTGGAGGAATAGTTGCGTTCAATAAGAACCTGTGATGAAGCTGTGAAAATCGGTGTGGCGGTGTAGGTGGCAATAAAAACGGTGAGAAATGTAATAACCAGAAATGTCAGAACTGTTGTCTTTCGTTTCAGGATAACACTGACATAATCACGGAGATGGATTTCCTGTTCTGGAGTATCTTGCATAACTTGTTGGGAAGATGGGGGCGTATTCATAGGGGTAATCAACTCGACAGGTTTTAGAAGAAGCTTTCGGGGATAACAAGAATATCATTGGCAAGAACTGAAGTGTTGTGATCAACATCTTTTAGGATGACCTTTTCACCATCTTTGATTCTCACTATTCGAACACTGGACTTTGAAGCTTTACCGGTAAATCCACCTGCTCTTGCAATCAGTTTCAGGACGGTCGTGTCATTGTCGCATGGGTACGCATCGGGGTCTGCAACTTCACCAGTTACATAACACATCCCTCCCTTTGCTATATAGATAGTGTCTCCATCGTGAATCTGGACATTCTGGCTGAGATCACCGCCTTCCATAATAGATTTTACATTAACTATTATAATTTCCTGACTGTCACCGGTAATTCGTTTAATGGTTGCGGTGTCGCCGGCATCCTGTTTCATACCTCCCGCCTGAGAGATAATTTCCAGAAAAGTTGTGGCACGCCGCAACTCAATAATTCCTGGTTTGGCTACCTGACCCAGAACAATCGCCTTTTTTGAACGAAATTCTTCAATGAAAATGTTGACTTGTGGGTTAATAATATAGCCATCTGCAAGGAGACGGGTAAGGTCTTTTGTTATTTCAGGTATTGTTTTACTACCAACCGGAACCTGTCCTATAAAAGGAATAACAATAGATCCATTGTTGGAAACCCGGACAGTTTTTTTCAGGTCTTCATGGTCATAGACATCAATTTTAAGGACATCACCGGGACCAACAATATAGTTATCGGCAAAGCTGATGGTTGAAAGGCCAATCAGAATTGAAAGACTAAGGGTCGCAAAGAAGAGAAAAGTTGTGAAGTGAAATTTCGAGTTTTGCATAACAGGATTTGGTGAATTTGTGCCTCAGAATATTTGGTTCTTTGGCGTATTGAAAAGATCCTGTTATCGAAATCATTCAAGTTGAAAAAGAGAATGAAACGGTGAGGAATGTCTGCGTAACAGGGATTTTTCAAACCAGGAGAAAATGTGTCCTGATTTGAAAAAATGTTTTCCTATTATAGCGCAGAATTTAAGCTAAGGGAAACGGTGTTTGTGTCATATTCAAATATTTCTTCCGTGGACTTTCGTTGTTCCCATGTATAGGCAAGTTCTGCCATAAGCCAGTCGCTGAAAATATACTGCAAGGCTGGTCGGACGATATAGCGGTCGTCGTCACGTTTGGGGTCAACAATTTGATTGTAATCGGCATTTTCATATGTCAGGTCAAGCATGCCGATGAAATTCTCGTAGAATTCCTGGTTGTAGCGTAAGGTTGCGCCAAGAACTCGTTTGTCCAGAGCAGTGGAACTATCGGTTTCGTCAATTTCATGATGCAGACCAAGGGCCAAATTTGTTTTGTCCGTAATCATGTATTTGACATCAAGCTCTAAGGCCAACCCGTCATTATTAGAGTTGTCGGAATCCTTACTGAATTCATTTACAGCATCGTCTTTATAGTCACGTGTCTGGTAACCACCTTTAAAACGTACCTGAGTTTTTGTGGATGCAACCCAGTTTATACCGCCATAAATGAAATTTTGATCATTATCTTTGAGCTCAGCCGTATCATAACTTATGTCAATATATCTATATTCCAGGAAAAGAGAAGTTCGAGGGCTGTGTGTGTAAATACCAAAGAGTGAGAGAGCATTATCAACCCTGTTCAGGAAATCATCTTCTTTTTCGTCATAGTCGAGGTAGAAATTTGAGTAATCAGCTTTCAAGCCGATTTTTTCAGTAATATCCCAACTAATATTACCTATGGCGATGTTTGAGTCGTAGCGTCTGAGACTGGGACCGCCAACACCAATAAAATTATTAATGTCAAAACGGTCCTGGCTGCGGGTGTAATGGTCAATAACCTGGAAGGAGAGGCCACTTCTCAAGTTCAATTTGAAAAAACCTTCGACGTTGACATCATAATCGTTAAGTTCTGAATCTTCGGAGTAGTATTTGAAATCCAACGCACCAAGAAGATATAAATTATAGCGCTCGAATCCCTGATACTCAGGGAGAGACATCGGGAGTCCACCGGCCGTGGAGTTATTTGGTGCAATGGCAAGCGGTACTTCTTTAGTTTTAGGGAATGCAAGCCAGATACCGGGAGAGAGAGTCGTTAGAAAGTTGCTTGTTTCATTTGTGAAGACGTTGAAAAGGTTATCTGTGTATTCACCGGCAATGCTTAAGAAAGGGTGAATGTAGCCACCGCCTTTTGTTCCAAAAAGATCACCATCTTCCTGTAGGATATTCTCCTCAGGCAGGAGCGATTCGGAAGATCCTGACGGACCCTGACCCATAGGAGCGTCTTCTGCAACAACAGCCATTTTGTCGATGACTAATGCATTTGATTCCGCGTTGTTAACAAGGAGGGACGAGAAGGCAAGAACACACGCCGAGGTAAGGAAAAATTGATTTTTCATGATTTGTCTTGGTCGAAGAAGTAAAAGGGGCATCTTTTAAAATCTTATGTACGGGTAACGCTCAAACAAAATCAGCTCTGTACGGAATTCCGAACAGAGCTAACAAGGTATTTCTTAAGGTGTAAATGAGGAAGGGCTTGCGAATAATCTTACAGTGGTGGTACCTGCAGCTGTTGGCATTCCAGCGAAGTTAGGCCCCTGGTTGACAGGAGTATATGCTTGACTGTCTGCTACAGCGTCACCGCATTCCGCAATACTTTTTTCAAAAGCAGCGACAAGAATGATGTCTGATATACCAGCAGCATCGGCTGCAGTTTTTATATCGTCACCATCACTGCCTTCGCAGTAGAGAGCTTTTAGTATGTGCTGAGGATTTATACCTGGAATTTTAAGTCCTTCATCGACAATGCTTGAAGGGTCCATTCCATTCTTAAGAGCTTCTGCAACGGCAACCTCAATTCCTTGAGTATCGTTGTTTACAGAAAAATCTTCTATCCAGTCTGCAAAGGCTGGTGCTGTGATAAAAACACCCAGAAGAGCTGATATGATTAATTTCTTCATGGTTTCTCCTAACATTGTGATGTAGATAAGTATAATTGCTACATCTTAAATGTAATGATGATGCGCTTTAAAAGCAATAACAAAATGCCTATTACTAGTATGATACTGATGCTTCTTTTCGCCGACCAAGGCTTTTTTTTACTGATAAACTATGAATCTGGATTTAGAAAAACGTTTATGATTCATCTTTTTTCACATCCATTTTCATCCGTACCCGGATGAGGTGTTGCGCTCAGGAGCTACTTGTGATCGGAAGATCAGGTGCTTGGGAGAATGCCAAGTACAGGTAGCTTTAAAGTCTGAGTCTTTCAGAGTTTTGGAAAGCAATAAAAATGCTTTATGTTATTGTAAAACTCCGGGCAGTAAAGGTAAATAGGCAAAATGCTTAATTTACGTTATTGTTGTACGTTTTTCGTTCTTTTGTCCTAAAAAAAGCTAATGTATAATAATACGATGTTTTGTGAGGAATGTAAATAGGTAGAAATACCTATTTTGTTGAATTATTTGATCATTTTTAATGTGTTAACTGATTGTGAAAAAAGATAGCAAACAATTGCAATGCCTCGATAACTTGATGCCTCAATTTGCCAGGAACCGTGGCTGGGAGGAACAGTTAGATTTGCACTCAGTCTTTACCCATTGGCATACGTTGGTGGCTGAAGATGTAGCGGAGCATTCTCAGCCGCTCAAGATTGTAAAAAAAGTTCTGTGGATTGAAGTTGAAAATTCTGCGTGGCTGCAACAGCTTCAGTTTCAGACAGTTGTCTTACTCGACATTCTTAATAGGTCACTCCGTCTGTCACAATTTAAGGGTTTGCGATTTGTTCTTGCGGAAAAGGAAAACAACGAAAAAGCAAAGAAAAAGCCCACTCTTCGTTTTGTGCAACCGCCTGCGGATGAAATTGCAGCGTTTGAACGTCAGGTTGCATCAATTCCGGACAAAGATTCAAGGGAAGCTTTGGTGCGCTTCTGGTATTTGTCGAAGGCCTGCCGTAAAGAGTGAAATCTGTATTGAACGTGTTCTTTCTTGATTCGATCGTTGATTCACAATAGAATGAATTTTTATTTGTCTAATAATCTCTTTAAAACATAGAATTTTTCTCGGTAAAATGATGCTTTACGATACTGTTTTACATGCTATTGGTAACACTCCGTTGATTCGGATCAATCGGTTGAATTCATTTGACACTCCGGTTTATGCAAAGCTGGAATCCAGCAATCCTGGTGGTTCGGTCAAGGAAAGGATATCCCTTTCACTCATTGAAGCAGGAGAGGCTTCCGGCGAACTTACCTCTGAGAAAATAGTTCTTGAGGCAACCAGCGGAAATACTGGAATCGGCCTGGCAATGGTTTGTGCCGCAAAAGGGTATCGCTGTCAACTCGTTATGCCGGAGTCGGCCTCCCTTGAGCGTCGGCAGATTATGCAGGCGTATGGTGCTGAAATTCTTCTTACTCCGGCCAAAAGAAGTACCGATGGAGCCATCGAAAAGGCTTACGCCATGGCCCGTGAGTTTCCTGATCGTTATTTTCGGTTCATCCGACTAAAGCGTACTTCGTTTCATGAAGGGCCATTATTTTCAGCTTGAAAAATTCATAATCTCTGAATCCATATGC
>Ga0075115_10001840_pt1 | contig 10172 bp, 10 predicted proteins | sample AntAceMetag02UKH_FD_69785 | JGI IMG/M metagenome (GOLD analysis project Ga0075115, IMG submission 69785) | Saline lake microbial communities from Ace Lake, Antarctica - Antarctic Ace Lake Metagenome 02UKH | ecosystem: Environmental > Aquatic > Non-marine Saline and Alkaline > Saline | place... | reverse complement strand
AACTTTCTTCCTGCAGTCGATGTAAGCGCAAATGGTGGCGCGGGATACGGTTCGAAGCAGCACAAGGGCGCGATAGGAATTACCTCTTTTGCATTTGCAGGTGGCTCTCCTGATAAAGTTCGCCGCCCCGCAATCTTCAAACCCGGCGAGACTGTCTACCTTGTGTTCTCAGTTATCGGTGGCAGCGAGAAAAACGATAAGGTTTGGCTGCAGGAGGACCTGACCGTGCGCTACCCTGACAACTCGACGGGTCTTTCGCTCGACAACATCATAGACTTCCATCAGAAGCTCGATAAACCCGGTCCGGTTGAGATGACCAACAACATCGCACTGCCCGACGACGCCCAGCCGGGTCGCTACACAGTGAGTATTGTGGTGCGCGACAACAACAGTGGCCGCCATCTAAACGAGCAGCGTTTCTTCTATGTATCGTCGGAAAAGCAGAACATCCGGAAGCCTCCGGTGAAGCAGCCTGCTAAGTAATTGATATAGCGATGTAATATTTCTCAGTTTTGACGAAACTTATACCCCCCCACCTGCCGATACTAATTATGAGGGGCTCGGGATACGTGGCTCGTAACAACCTATTTTGCTGGATGATTTGTTTTTCGAGCCCCGAGACACGAGCCCCGAGCTACATTGACCATGCAGCAACGGAAGCTGTATAATAGAGGGTACAATGTCGATGAAGAAAGTAGAACACAAACAAGTTCAGGGCAAGCAGCTCGCCAGACGCTACGATAAGTACACGCGTTCGAGGAAGGAACGCGCAAAAGCGACCTCCTTTCAAGGCAAGCTCTCGTCGTCCAAGGCGTCCACTCCAGCAGCCCTCGGGGGTGTAGGTGAACGCCAGGGCCAGGCTCGTCAGCAGTACAAATTTCCTCAGGCGAAGAATATCGCCAAACGGAGCATTTCGCTCAAACATGCGCAACGTCTTGCCAAATACGCGCCTCATATCCAGGCAGCTGCAAAGCGCTATAACGTGCCCGTAGAGCTCATCTGCGGCGTTATATTGCAGGAATCGGGTGGAAACCCTAAGGCGCGCTCACATTGCGGCGCACGGGGTCTCATGCAGCTCATGCCCGCTACCGCACGTCGCTTCGGAGTGAAGAACAGCTATGACCCCGGCCAGAACATCGAGGGTGGCGTTAAATACCTAAGATTCCTTATAGACCGCTTTGGCGGCGATCTCGAGCTCGTTTGCGCCGGTTATAATGCTGGTGAAGGCAATGTGGCCAAATATGGCAACAAGATCCCGCCTTTCCGCGAAACTCGCAATTACGTCCCTGCCGTTCTAGGGTATACCAAAGCCATGACATCGATTCTTGAGGCAACCCGTCCAAATGTCGCTACGACCAGTTTGCCTGATTATGCTCGTAGAGCGTAAGTGCCGTAATTCGTAACTCGTGACCCGAAAAACCCTTAAACAACAAATGATAAACTCTACTCATTAAGGTATCACTTTAGGCTTGTACTCACCTATTGACTTTAACGCTAATGTTAAAGATAATTATGTTATGAGTACTGCCGAACAACACTATATTGGCGATGTAGCCAAACGTTTGGGCGTCACTCAGCGGTCTATCCGCTACTATGAAGAACGCGGGCTGATCCATCCCTCACGTACGGAGGGCCGCTTTAGGGTCTATGCTGAGTCCGAGGTTGAACGCCTCAAGACTGTCCTGCTGCTCAAAGATCTGGGCATGTCCCTCGAAGAAATTGCGTCTCTGATCCAGCTCTGGCATGAAGGCATCTCGTCAGAAGTCGCACCTAAAGTGCGCGATGCCCTTCTCAGGCGGCTTTCTGATTTTCGTTCCATGGAGAAGAAGTATCGCGAAGGCATTGATCAGCTCAATGAGGTGTTGAAGGTACTGAAAGTATGTGAGTCATGTGGTCACGCGGTTGAGAAATCCACGTGCAAGAATTGCCTTGAAGGCAAGCACAAGGAGATCCCGCCGCTGATGAAAACATTGCTTTGAGGTATTTATGTGGAACTATAGCAAAAAGGTAATCGATCATTTTCTTCATCCCAGAAACGTCGGTGAAATCGAGAATCCCGACGGCTTGGGCGAAGTGGGTTCTCTCGCTTGTGGCGACATGCTGCGACTGACCTTCACGCTTGATGAAAACGGTCGCATCAAGGATGCAAAGTTCAAGACATTCGGCTGCGCGTCTGCCATCGCTTCTAGCTCAGCCCTTACAGAGATGATCAAGGGCAAGACGCTTGAAGAAGCCGAGAAGATCACCAATCGCGACATCGCTGAGTTCCTGGGTGGCTTGCCAGAGGAAAAGATGCATTGCTCGGTCATGGGGCGTGAGGCGCTTGAGGCTGCGATAGATAATGCTCGCGGCGAGTCCAACGGGAAGCCTCATCAGCTCGAGGGACGGGTCGTTTGCAAGTGCTTTGGCGTTACCGAGGACGTGATTCGCGAAGCGATTCGCATCAATAATCTTACGACAGTCGAGGAAATTACGCATTTTACCAAAGCCGGAGGTGGCTGCACGCTCTGCCATGATGAATTAAAGAAGATGCTCGAGGAAGAGCGTGGCATTGCTGCGGAGGCCAAGGAAAAGGAAGTAACGGTCGAAACCAAGGCCATGACTAATGTCGAGAAAGTGCATCGCGTGGAAGAGCTGCTCAAGAATCGCATCGCCCCTGCCTTGGCACAGGACGGCGGCGGCGTCGAGCTCGTCGACGTGGACAAGAACGTAGTCTACGTCCGTCTCAAGGGCGCATGTGCGAGCTGCCCTGCTTCAGAGCGCACGATGAGACAGTTTATTGAAAAGGAATTGCAGAAGGAAGTAACGCAATCGATCCGTGTAGAAGAAATGGTGTGACATGAAAACAATCTACGTCGACAACAATGCCACAACCAAAGTAGCTCCAGAAGTCGTTGAGGCTATGCTTCCCTTCTTCAATGACATGTGGGGTAATCCGTCGAGCATGCATACGTTTGGCGGCCAAGTGGCCAAACACGTTGAACGCGCGCGTGAGCAGGTGGCAAAGATCATCGGCGCTCAGCGCACCAGCGAGATCATTTTCACCAGCTGTGGCACTGAATCAGACAATGCGGCGATCCGTGCTGCTCTCGCTACTAACCCTGAAAAAAAGCACATCGTCACGACTACGGTCGAGCACCCTGCCGTCCTGAACTTGTGTCAGAATCTAGAAAAACATGAATGCGTCGAGGTTACATACTTGCCAGTCGATGCAAAGGGCCGTCTGGATCTTGAAAAATTAAAGTCGAGCCTGCGCGATGACACCGCCATTGTTTCGATCATGTGGGCAAACAATGAAACCGGCACGGTCTTTCCGATCGAGGAGATCGCGCAGATCACGCATGAACGTGGCATATTGTTTCATACCGATGCGGTGCAGGTCGTGGGCAAGTTGCCGATCGATCTCAAAAAGACGCCGATCGATTTTCTGTCGCTCTCTGGTCACAAGCTTCATGCGTCCAAGGGCGTTGGTGCGCTCTACGTGCAGCGCGGCACAAAGTTTTCACCGTATATAATCGGCGGTCATCAGGAATCAGGTCGGCGCGGTGGCACTGAAAGCGTTCCTCTCATTGTGGGATTGGGTGCGGCATGTGAATTGGCGATGAATAGTATGGAAGTTGAACGTGCTCACTTAGCAAGGCTCCGCGACAAACTCGAAGCTGGTATCCTGGAAAAGGTCCGGCGCGTTACCGTTAACGGTGATCGCGAAAATCGACTGCCCAACACTACCAACACCAGCTTTGAATCAATTGAAGGCGAGTCAATACTCCTCATGCTCAACGAGTACGGCATCTGCGCATCGTCCGGCTCGGCCTGCACCTCAGGCTCACTGGAGCCCTCGCACGTGTTGCTGGCCATGGGCATTCTGCACGAGAAGGCACACGGCTCCATCCGCTGGTCCCTCTCCCGCTACAGCACCGAGGAGGAGGTTGATTTCATCCTCGAAAAACTTCCTCCCGTGATCGAGCATTTGCGCAAATTATCACCCGTTAGCTAAACATTATACGATTGATGCTTGGCGCGCATAATGATTTGAACCGCCGCATGAGCGCATCCACACACGTCAGTGTGCCTTCCTTTGCTCGCCAGCTCGGCTCAATGATCAATTTTGTGCAGTTTTGTCAGCAAGAGCAGGCGCCGACAATCGATTCTCTACGGCAGTCGTGGTCGAACGTTGAGAAGAATGTGATTACCCCCAATGGACTGGCGGTTGATTCTCCTGTCATACCTGACATTCCAGATGATACGCGCGTTATGGATTCATACGTAAGTGACGTTTGTACATTGGCGCGCGGAATCTTCGACCCTCGTGTTGAGCAATTCAATCGAACAGACCTCACGCCCACGATCGTGTTGAGTCAAGGCCTTCACCGCAAGCAGCTCTTAGAACAGGCTGTGAATATGCGCTGCACCCGTGGCTTCGATGCTGGCATCTGTGCTCAAGGTGAAGCCCTTGATAACGGATATAGACGCATGGATTACGCTGGGAAGTTTTTTTGTTGCGGTGGGCCTCGGCGCCACCGTGAGCACTATCTTTGGACTTACCCAGAAGGATCTCGGCCTTGCACTTTTATCGGGTGCTGCTGTCGTTCTTAGTTTTATGGGCGCGGTACTCTTTTTCAATAAATTCTCCAACCTCCATGAAATGTATTTGCCTCCGGAACAGTGATACCTCCGCTAGCTCTCGCCTGTCACTTGGGTGACCCGTTACACCTACGAGGTGTAACAGGGTCGAAGTGACCACATCATTGAAATTGCGGGCTTATTTAGCCAGGCAGCTATTACACCTGCAAGGTGTATCGGGTTGAGTTGTCCAAGGGGCAAAAACGTATTAAAAACTTGACATTAGGGGGGTCCAACCTATAGATTCCCGCGTCCTTTTAGGAGAGGTGTACTTATGCAGCTTAAAAAGCAGAAAACAACGCGTACGACGAAACAGGATACAGAACGTGGCTGGAAGATCGTCGATCTTGAGAATCAGCCCCTTGGCCGTGCCGCATCAGTGATTGCGCAGATGCTTCGTGGCAAGGATAAGGTTACCTACGAGCCGCACATCGATAACGGTGACTTTGTCGTGGCAATCAATTCATCCAAAATCAAGCTTACCGGCAAGAAGTGGGATCTGAAGCTTTCGCGCTCCCACTCCGGTTACCCGGGCGGTCTGAAAGAATGGCCTGCCAAGAAGGTTATGGAGCGTCATCCCGATCAGCTGATCCGCGACGCGGTGTGGGGTATGATGCCCAAGAACACCAGCTTGTCGAAGCGGCTGATGACAAAGTTTAAGGTATATGCAAATGTGGAGCATCCGCACTCTGCACAGAATCCACAAAAAGTAGAAATTTAAGGATACCAATTATGACAGAGCGACTCATCAAGGATCAGGCAAAGGACAAGAAGAATATATTTTGGGCCAAGGGCAAGCGCAAAACGGCAATCGCCCGCGTTCGTCTCACACCCGGTACCGGCATCGTTACGGTCAACAAGCGCCCTTCCGGCGAGTACTTTGGTCGCGCAACGTCACGCATGATCATCCAGCAGGCGTTTGAGATCACAGGTACCCAGGAAAAGTTCGACGTTGCAGCCAACGTGGTCGGCAGTGGACTTTCCAGCCAGGCAGGTGCTCTGCGTCACGGTATTTCACGCGCGCTCCTTGCCATGAACCCCGACCTGCGCAAGCCGCTCAAAGCAGCCGGGTTTCTCACTCGCGATGCGAGAGAGAAAGAACGTCGCAAAGTCGGCTGTCGCAAAGCGCGTCGTCGTCCGCAGTACTCTAAGAGATAGTGAAGTGTGAAACGTGAAGAGTGAAGTGTAAAAGAATATAAACCAAAAACCCCGTGAGATATCTTACGGGGTTTTTCTTTGCGTTTTCTCTTCACATTTCACCCTTCACTCCTCACTGCATACATTTTTTCCCAATCTCAAGATATCTTCATTGACATGCATGCCTCCCAACGTCTATAGATCTCACCCATCATGCCGCCGCGGACCAAAACCAAATTTATCTTCATCACAGGCGGTGTTGTCTCCGGACTCGGCAAAGGAATTTGCTCGGCATCCATCGGCGCACTACTCGAAGGCCGCGGCCTGACAGTCGCACTCCAGAAACTCGACCCATACATCAATGTCGATCCCGGCACTATGAGCCCGTTTCAACACGGTGAAGTCTTCGTAACTGATGACGGCGCTGAAACAGATCTCGACTTGGGTCACTACGAACGATTCACGACGACGCGCACGAACAAGCTCAGCAATTTTACGACCGGACGCATCTACAATACCGTCATTCAGAAAGAGCGCCGCGGCGACTATCTTGGGCGCACTGTGCAGGTCATTCCACACATCACCGACGAGATCAAAGCAGCTATCATGAAAGCCGCTACGGGCGTTGACATCGTGCTCGTAGAGATCGGCGGTACGGTGGGCGATATCGAGAGCCTTCCCTTTCTTGAGGCCATCCGTCAGTTCCGCTTCGACGTGGGCAACGAAAACTGCATGTACGTTCATCTCACACTCATCCCATATATTAAAGCGTCGGGAGAGATGAAGACCAAGCCAACGCAGCACAGCGTGCAAAAGCTGCGCGAGATCGGCATTCAACCTGACATTCTCATCTGCCGCACTGAGCGCGAGTTGAATAAAGAGTTGCGCGCCAAGATCTCATTGTTCTGCAATGTCACGCCTGAATGCGTCATGGCCGCGCGTGACGTCAGCTTCATCTACGACGTGCCGATCATGCTTCACGAGCAAGGTCTGGATGAGAAGATCGTCGAGATCCTCAATATCTGGACGCGCCGTCCCGACCTCAAGGCATGGGAAGAGCTTGGTGAGAGCATCCGCGAAGAAAAGACGACCGTTACGATCGGCATCGTGGGCAAATACGTCGATCTGACTGATTCTTACAAGAGTCTGAATGAAGCGCTGACACACGGCGGCTTTGCCAACGACGTGCATGTGAATCTCAAGTACATCGAGGCCGAAGAACTTGAAGCGGCAGCAGACGATGCTCTGCTCAAGGAATGCGACGGTATTCTCGTACCCGGCGGGTTTGGCGAACGCGGGGTTGAGGGTAAGATCAAAGCCATTAAGTGGGCGCGCGAGAACAAGGTCCCCTTCTACGGCATCTGCCTGGGCATGCAGCTCGCAGTCGTCGAGTTCGCACGCAACGTCTGCGGTATAAAAGATGCCAACAGTTTGGAGTTCGATCCGGATACCAGCAATGCCGTCATCAACCTCATGGAAGAACAGAAGGCAGTGTACAACAAAGGTGCCACGATGCGCCTTGGCGCCTATACCTGTGAGCTTGCTGCAAACACTTTCTCCCTCGCGGCCTACGGTGAGCGTACCATTTCCGAGCGCCATCGACACCGCTATGAGTTCAACAACGAGTTCATGGATGTCATGAAAGAGAACGGTCTCACGATCGCCGGCATTTCCAAGAAAACAGAGCTCGTAGAAATTGTAGAGCTTGCCGATCATCCCTGGTACGTGGGCTGTCAGTTTCATCCTGAGTTCAAATCGCGCCCCATGGAGCCCCATCCTCTATTCGCCGACTTTATCAAGGCGTCCGCAGCCCACATGAAACAGCGCTCGTGGAACGAGCAGAAGACGCCTGCAAGCGATGTTGACGCCAACGCTGCAAAGTCAACCCCTAAAAAAGCCGCAAAAACCTCGTAAATACGCCGTTTGCTTGACTTCGCCCTTCCCCCACCGTAAAATTTGCAACATGGCTATTGAACTCAAGCAGAGTATGAGGCTCTCCCAGCAACTCGTTGTCACTCCACAACTGCAACAAGCTATTCGTCTCCTACAGCTCTCACGATTGGAGCTTTCAGACCTGGTGCAGAATGAATTGCTCGAAAATCCCGTTCTCGAAGAGCAGGATGAAGAAACACGGCTCAAAGATGAAGAGAGCAAGCAGTCCAATGCCGAGGCCCATGAACAGGCCAAGGACGAGGACCGCGGGCATGAGCACGAAATAGACGAAGTGGGCAATGCCGACGGACCGATGAAAGAGCCCAGCAACTTCGACTGGGAAAACTACATGGATACGTTTAACGCGCCTGGCTACGTCGCCGAGCGCGATTTTTCCGGCGATCAGGCGCCCACGTACGAAAACGTCCTCAAAACCACCGAATCATTACAGGACCACCTACTCTGGCAGCTCCATCTTCAGAACTTTGCCAAAGAGGACGAGCCTGTCTTCACCGAGATTATCGGCAATATCAATGACGACGGCTACCTCATTGGCACAACTGAAGAGATAGCGGCTGTTTGCAAGGCTGAGATCTCGGATGTTGAGCGCATTCTCAAACTACTCCAGCAGTTCGACCCCGTAGGCGTCGGATCGCGCGATTTGAAAGAGTGTTTAAAGATGCAGGCGCGCACGCATGTTAAGGACATCCCGCTCCTAGACAAGCTCATCGACGACCATCTCGCTGATCTCGAACGGCGTGACTTCAACCGTATTGCAAAGAAGTTGGGCATCACAGCGGAAGATGTATCGCAACTGTCACATTTAATTTCAGAGATGGAGCCAAAACCTGGACGTCCCTATTCATCCGAAACCGCTCAATATATCACTCCGGATGTCTATGTGCGCCAGGTGGGCGACGAATATGTCATCACCTTAAACGAGGACGGCCTTCCCAAGCTTCGCGTGAGCGGCTTATACCGCCGCGCTCTCATGAAGGGCTCAGTAGTCGAAGGGCAAACCAAAGAGTATATCCAGGAGCGGATGCGCGCCGCCATGTGGCTCATCAAGAGCATCCATCAACGCCAGCGTACCCTCTACCGCGTCACGAAGAGCATCGTGAGTTTCCAGCGCGACTTCTTTGACAAGGGCATCAGTCACCTCAAACCACTCGTCCTCAAAGAAGTTGCGGACGATATCGAGATGCATGAATCGACCATCAGCCGCGTCACGACCAGCAAATACATGCACTCGCCGCGCGGTATCTTTGAGCTCAAGTTCTTCTTCAACAGTGGGATCTCACAGTTGGAGGGCGGCGGCGTTGCAAGCGAGGCCGTCAAGCTCAAGATCAAGCAGCTCGTCGAGAAAGAGGATGCCACAAAACCCCTCTCCGACCAGGAAATCTCGGAGATGCTCAAAGAACACAATATCGACATTGCGCGACGCACGGTGGCGAAGTATAGAGAGACCTTAGGGATCTCCTCTTCGTCCAAACGACGTCGCATGTCTTAATAAGGAGTACGAAATGGATACGACCTACACTTTCCGCAACATGGAAGCGACCGATGCGCTTCGCGATCACACCGAGACCAAATTCGCCAAAGCAAAGAAATTGCTGATCAAGCCTGAGAGCGCCCATGTTATCTTCAAGGTAGAGAAGTTCAATCACATGGCGGAGATAACGGTGGTCGCCGATGGCGTGCATTACGTGGTGCACTCTACATCAAACGACATGTATACTTCCATCGACAGCGCTATCAAGAAACTAGAGAAACAGCTCATAAACAACAAAGAGCGCGTCAAAAACCACAAGACTGGCATGAACGCCTAAGGCACACTCGATGTTTAACGTACCCGTCATAAATCTGGTTCGTGATAAGCAGCATCAGCTGCATCTCAAACTTCTTGCCGGCAAGAAGGGTCTGGGCAAGAAGATCACGATTCCTCGTATCCAGAAACCAGGTCTGGCGCTTACCGGCGACGTCTCCAACGTACACCCGGGACGCATCCAAATCCTAGGTAAAGCCGAGATGCGCTATCTCACCTCGCTTGCTGCCAAGAAGCAAAAGAGCGTTATAGATCGCATCTGCTCGTTGGACATCGCCTGCTTTGTAGTCACACGAAATATCGAGCCGCCCGCCTCGTTCATCAAAGCGTGCGGCACATGCAAGATTCCCTTGTTCAGTACCAAGCTGCTCACGTCCACGTTCGTCAATCGTGCCACGCGCTTCCTTGAAGAAACGCTCGCTGCATCCACGACCATTCACGGAGTGCTGATAGACGTCTTTGGCGTGGGCATTCTTCTGGTGGGTCAGAGCGGCGTGGGTAAGAGCGAGTGTGCGCTCGATCTTATTCTGCGTGGCCATCGTCTTGTCGCAGACGATATCGTGAACGTGAAACGACAGCCACCCTCCACACTCTACGGCGTAGGCTCTGAAATCATTCGCTACCACATGGAGATCCGCGGACTGGGTATCATCAA
>Ga0075115_10001835_pt1 | contig 10196 bp, 8 predicted proteins | sample AntAceMetag02UKH_FD_69785 | JGI IMG/M metagenome (GOLD analysis project Ga0075115, IMG submission 69785) | Saline lake microbial communities from Ace Lake, Antarctica - Antarctic Ace Lake Metagenome 02UKH | ecosystem: Environmental > Aquatic > Non-marine Saline and Alkaline > Saline | place... | reverse complement strand
CTTGACCAGGTCAACCGTGACGCGCCCTCTCTCCACAGGCGTATCCAGACGTACGCTATTTAGCTGCTCCCCCAGCGCCTCAGCGACCCGCAGGCTCTCTTCGGCTTCATCTTTAAAAGTATCAACCAGTGCCACACGGGGTATGCCGGGTGACATATATTTATTAAAAGCCGTCATGGCCTTAACCGTATCACCCATGATAATAATAAGCGAGTGTGGCATGGTGCCCCTGGCCCCCACATCGGCCAGCCTAGCCCCGACTATACTTGAGCAGCTGGCACATCCGCCTACTATCGCCGCATAATCCATTACCCCGGCCACCGCGGGATGCACATGCCGGGCACCAAAGCTGATGATGGGAATGCCTCCGGATGCCTCTATACATTCTCTGGCCGCTGTTGCCCAGCCGCTGCCATGAGCCAGAATACCGCAAATAGCCGTTTCATAAAGACCATAGGCTTGATAAGGCGCCGTGATGCGCAGCACCACTTCCTTGCCATCTATGGTATCACCCTCGGCTAAAGCCCACACCTCACTGCTTTCCCCGGGCAGCACCCTGGCCAGCAGGGCTTTTACTTCCTCCAGGCCGCAGACAATACCGGCAGCACTGGCGAAGACCTCCATAGTGGCTACCGGATTCATCTTCTCCTTTTGCAATATCTCTATCGTCCGGGCAAAATATATATCCGCGGTCTCCCCGGAAAGCACTTCTTCGGCAGGTTCAAATTTTGAAGCTTCTACTTTAACCCCGAAGCTACTTATCCTGGCACCAAGAATAGTCTCCATGTGCTCCAGGGCAAAGCGGTGACTTTTTTCATTCATGGCAGCGACACAATCCACGGGAACCTCTACTTCACAGTTACGGTTCCTGGCATCGGCCACGGTATGTAATACGCAGATATCGGTACACACCCCGCAAATAATCAACTTATCCGGTTTAAGCTCTTCAAGCCTCTCAGCCAGATAAGTATTATAAAAAGCGCTGTAACGCTGCTTTAAGATTAACTCACCCGGGTAACTGCACAGTTCCGGGATGACCTCCGCCTCCGGGGTACCTTTTATACAGTGCGGGGGGAACATCTTGAACTCAAGGTCATCGGCATCATGGCTATCACATACATAGAATATTTTAGCGCCCAGGGCAAGCTCGCGCTCCAGAAGGCCCTGCACATTGGGTATGATGCGACGCGCCTCAGCCCCACAGTACAGCGGATAACCCTCCTCCAGGAAACCTCTCAGCATATCAATAACCAGGACGGCATTAGCCACGGTGTGCCTCCTCTGTATAGCCCAGGTAGCTCTTTAGCTCACCGGCTAACTGAACGGGATCACCGGATACCACGCTGGAAGCGTAAATCTCCATGGCTCCCACGTCTGAAGTCCGGCTGTCAGGGTCACCCCTATCCACCAGCCGGGCGATTACGGGGAAGCTATCCCAGCACTCCTCAGTTTCGGCCAGCGGCGGTGTCACGATGCTCAGATTAAACGATGTTATATTCTTCTTATCCCGGTAGAACTCAAGCACATCGTAAACACTTTCTTTGAATTGTAGACTGAGTTCTTTACCCATAATAATAATCTCATTGTCTTTAAACGGAGTTAAGCTGGTGAGTATGCGAACGCCGTCCCTTGTCAGAGCACAGCCGGTAGACTGGTGGGCTTCGTAAAGCCCGTCAAAGTAGCTGGAGCTATATTTTCCCTCATAACTCATGGCGGCACGCCTCAGACCCTCTAACTTGGCATAATGCTGGCCACCGGTTAACATCACATGCGCATGTCCGTGCAGTATGGAGGCACCGGCACGCCACAGGCAGTTCCAAATAAAAAAGGGGTATTTGTTTTCAGGCTGGAGAGCGTGCGCTTTTCTGGCCCACTGCCAGCCTGTGTCAATATAGTCTATTACCTGCTCCCTGGTAAAACCGAGCGGGTCTGCATCATTAAAAATCACAAGACCGTGCATGCCATCATACTTGGCAACATTGCTCGCCGTAACGCAGTACCTGCCTGTTACGCGACCAAAAACATCGGCCGGAGTGCTTCGCTCCGGTGAAGAGAACATATCATTCTCAGCCGTATACTTAAAATCCTTATGTATTGTATCTCTATCTTTCGCTTCTATAGGGCGGTAAGCCCGCAGCCGGTTAAACAGCGTACCCTCGCCGGTTACCAGATTGTTTACCTTGATAATCTTCTGGCTGGCAACAGACGCCACCGAACCAAAGCACTGGCTGACCCAGGGCTGCATACTTTGGGGAATATTTTGCTCACCCGTTGCTACCGTAACCTTGAATATCCGCTGGAAAAGTTCCTTTTCCTTAGCCGGTAGTGTATCTACGGTTTCTGCCAGACTATCAATACCTTTAACAACAAACATTACCAACCTGACCGGGCCTTTTGCCCTGCTTAAGTAATTAATGCCTGAAATGCCTGTCTCCGGTAAAAACCATGGCTATACCATGCTTGTCGGCCGTATCTATTGATTCTTGGTCCCTGATAGAACCGCCCGGCTGGATTATGGCAGTGACTCCAGCCTCGGCCGCCGCTTCCACCACATCGGGGAAGGGGAACATGGCATCAGAAGCAAGGACACTGCCCACACTTTTCTCCCCGGCCCTCTCCCTGGCTATCTCGGCACTCACGATGCGGCTGGGTTGTCCGGCGCCCATACCCAGCAGTATCTTACCCTTAACCAGTACAATTGCGTTGGACTTAACATGTTTCACCGCTCTCCAGGCAAAGAGGAGGTCGTCTATCTCATCTCTGGTGGCCTCCCTTTTGGTCACCGTCTTGAGACTTACGCTACTTTCGGGAAGAGAGTCCGAACCCTGCACCAGAAAGCCGCCCACTACTTTGCGGTAGTCAAAGTAACCTGCCGATTGCTTCCCGTAATCGGGGGGCAGTCCGGCAAGCAAGATGCGCAGGTTCTTTTTCCGCTTCAGGATTGCCAGCGCTTCCGGCTCATATTCGGGAGCAATCACTATCTCATAAAAAGTCGGCCTTATCTCCTCAGCAGCCGCCGCCGTAATTGCCCGGTTCGTGGCGACAATGCCACCGTAAGCCGCTACCGGATCGCCGGTTAGCGCCCGACGGTAAGCTTCGGCAATATCATCGTGACTCGCCAGACCGCAGGGATTGGTATGCTTAATAATGGCTACCGTCGGTGCGGAATAATCAGTAACCACACCCCAAGCCGCGTCGGCGTCCAGTATATTGTTAAAGGAAAGCTCTTTACCGCCCAGCTGTTCCGCCCAAGTAATACCGCTGTTCTGCTTATCTGCCACCCTCTGCTCGGCATAGAAAGCAGCCTCTTGATGCGGATTTTCCCCGTAGCGAAGCCCGTAGCGCTTTTTCAGAGCGACGGTCATCTCCTCTGGCAGCTTTTCCAAGCCCTGACCCAGATACTGCGCAATAGCCGTATCGTAGATAGCCACATGCTGAAAGGCTTTCTGTGCCAGCCTCTTACGTTCATCCATGTCCACGCTTCCTGACTTCAGCTTCTCCAGGACCGGCTTATAGTCAGCCGGGTCAACCAGCACTATCACGCTGGGAAAATTTTTGGCAGCCGCCCTTATCATCGTCGGCCCGCCTATATCAATATTCTCAAGAGCCTCTTCAAGACTGACCCCAGTTCGGGTAACCGTCTGGACGAAAGGATAGAGGTTAACCGCCACCAGATCTATAGCCGTAATATCGCTCCGCGCCAGTTCTTCCATATGACCGGCTAAATCACGCCTGGCCAGGATACCGCCGTGGACTGCCGGGTGAAGCGTCTTTACCCTGCCATCCAATATCTCAGGAAATCCAGTAATTTCAGATACACCCTTGACCGGCACGCTGGCATCGGCGAGCGCTTTCTTGGTACCACCCGTGCTGAATACCTCGAAACCCAGCTTACTCAACTCCATTGCGAAGTCAGCTACACCGGACTTATCAGAAACACTTACAATAGCACGCATCAGTATCCCTCCTATCTTTCCCTTATCTCATTTTAGCTGGTCTATCCTTAACCGGCCAGTTATCAAACCCGCGGAACCCGCTTCCCATTTTTCAGCTAGCCGGCACCTTTTTCTATGTCACTGATAATCACCCTCGCTTCACCCTCTTGCTCCTGTACCTCGCCGATTATCAGGGCACCGGGTAGCTTCTCAATGCACTGCCTCGCATTCTCCGGTGAGCATATTATAACGATGCCGATGCCCATATTAAATACATGATACATCTCGCTCAGAGTTATATTACCCCACTTCCGGATTAGCTGAAACAGCGGGGGAACTTCCCAGGCCTGGCTAAAAACGCTGGCAACCGTAGCTTCGGGTAAAACGCGGGGCACATTATCAATCAGCCCGCCGCCAGTAATGTGGGCAATACCCTTAACCAACGGCAACAGCGGTTTTAACTCATGGTAGTAGCACCGGTGTGGCTCAAGGAGTGCCTCACCCAGTGTCCGCCCCAGCTCAGCGTAATGAGTATTGAGCTGTTCCGCACTAATTATTTTGCGCACCAGGGAATAACCGTTGGTATGCAGTCCGGAGGAGGGTAAGCCGATTATGGCATCGCCTGCGGCGATATTCCTGCCATTTATAATCCTGTCTTTTTCCACCACGCCAACTATAAAGCCAGCAATATCGTAATCACCACCGGTGTATATACCCGGCATCTCCGCCGTTTCACCGCCAATAAGCGCACAGCCCACTCCCTTACAGGCGCTCGCCACCCCTTTAACGATAGACTCTACCCGTTCCGGCACCAGCTTGCCCATGGCTATGTAGTCCAGGAAAAATATGGGCTCGGCGCCACAGGTGAGAATATCATTGACACAGTGATTCACCAGGTCAATGCCGATGGTATCATGCCGGTCAAGAGCCATAGCTATTCTAAGCTTGGTACCGACACCGTCAACACTGGACGTGAGAACGGGTTTATTATAGCCGGCAAATTCAAAAAGTCCGCCAAAGAACCCTTCAGCACTCAGGACTTCGGGCCGGCGGGTATCCCGGACATGTTTATTAATTAACTCCTTGGCTTTGGCCGCGAGAGCGATGTTTACACCGGCATCAGCATAGGTTTCGTTAATCTATTTTACTCCTTGCCACAATATTACAAATATATAATGCTATTCTAACAGGTATTCTCCGATCCGCAACCTGCCCGTACGACTAAATAAAATATTATCTTCAAGCAGTATCTACTACCAGTCCGCCATTTCAAGCTGTACCGGTATCGGGTAATCACCGTTGAAACAGGACATGCAGAAATTTTTCCTAGGCAGACCCACAGCGTTTATCAGTCCATTTATACTCAGATATCCCAGCGAATCAGCCCCGATAAAATCTCTAATCTGCGAAATACTCTTATGAGCTGCAATCAACTCACTCCGGGTAGCCATATCCACACCAAAGAAACAGGGATAGCGCAGCGGCGGCGCGCAAATACGCATATGCACCTCTTTGGCTCCCGCCCGCCGGAGCAGCTTCACTACCTGGGGAGTAGTGGTTCCGCGAACTATGCTATCGTCAATTACCACGACACGCTTGCCATCCAGTAGCTGAGGTAAGGGATTAAACTTCAGTTTCACTCCCAGGTCACGTATGCGCTGGTCAGGCTCTATAAACGTTCTGCCCACGTAACGGTTTTTAAGTAGTCCCTCGCACAGCTGGATACCCGAGTAGTTGGCGTATCCGATACCGGCTGCCGTGGCCGAATCGGGCACTCCCATAACCAGGTCGGCTTCTACAGGATGCTCCATCGCCAGCCCCGCACCCATAGCCTGCCGTGCCGGATATATTAACCGGTCGTTAATGACACTGTCCGGACGCGCAAAATATATATACTCAAAAATGCACAGTGCCCTCTTCCCTGATTCCTCACAATAACTCTCAACACCACTCGCGGAGACTTCCACTATCTCACCCGGCTCAACCTCCCTGATAAAGCTGGCACCAATATGTCCCAGGGCACAGCTCTCCGAAGCAATAACCCAGCCACCATCAATAGCTCCCAGGCACAGCGGACGGACACCCAGTGCGTCACGTACGCCGTATAGATGGTCTCTGGTCATAATGACGAGAGAATAGGCCCCCTGCAGCCGCCGCATAGCATATCTAATCCTGTCTACCCAGTTTTTCCCCGGTGAAGACAGGATTAGTTTACCTATAACCTCGGTATCGGTAGCCGACCGGAAATTATAGCCATCTTCACGCAGTTCTTTATGCAGGTGTTCCGTGTTGATGATACTACCGTTATGAGCGATGGCAAAGGGATAGGGCCCATCGTCTATTTTTAGAGGCTGAATGTTACTGGTACCACCGGAGCCCCGTGTAGAGTATCTGTTATGTCCGATAGCAATGTTGCCACTAAGCTGTTCCAGTGAGTCTTCGCTAAAAACCTGTGACACGAGACCCATCCTGGCATATACCTGCAACCTTTTCTCATTGGCTGTAGCGATACCGGTGCTCTCCTGCCCGCGATGTTGCAGGGCAAACAGGGCAAAGAAGGTAAGCCGGGCTACATCTTCACCCGGAGCATAAACGCCAAATACGCCACAAGATTCCTGCAATGTAAGTGCCCTTTATTTAATATATGCTTGCTGTCTCGCAACCCGTTTAAAGGTCAACTGCCCTGAGTTTCAACCAGTCTACTATTACCGCCATGGCCTTGTCATTTACCCGTAGCCGATGCTCTGCCCCTTCTATTATGGCCAGCTCTTTGGGCTGCCTGGCTTTCTCATATAGACGGTAGGCATGTGCTGCGGCTACCGTTGCATCCTCGCTACCATGCACCAGCAACACCGGCCTGGGAGCAATTTCAGCCACGTAGTCTATGGGCTTTACCACCTCAAAACCATTAAACCATATTTCAGCGTCACGGGGAAAATTCTCATCTCGAATAGCACCGATGCTCCTGAAATGTTTTATAAGCTCGTCCGCTTGTACACCACCAAAAAAGTCAAACTCCGACGGACAAGCACAGGCAGCTACCGCCGACACCTTGCTGTTCCCGGCTGCTACATATACGGAAACGGCAGCCCCCCCGCTGAAACCGAGCAGATATATCTTTTCCCTGTTTACTTCGGGTAAGTCCCCTAAGTAGCCTACCATAGCCTCCAAGTCACCGGTCCATCCCTCTATATCAATGTTACCCCCACTCTCTCCGCAACCTCTAAAATTGAATATCAGCACCGCCAGTCCCTCACGGCAAATTTTCTCCGCCAGTAGGGCGTAACCCCTATCACTGGGGTCAGGAGCGTGCGCCGGAATACCATGACAGATACATACCGTGGGGTAGGTTTGACCCTCTGCCGCGTCGGGTAAATAAAACTGTCCGGCGAGATGGATACCTGCTGTCTCCAAGCTGATTTTTCGGCTAATCATATTTTATGTCTGCAATAGGTAACGCTATGCTAGTCCTTATAGCGACGCCTGACGTTAACCTCGTACCCCCTGTCCGTTAGCTCTTTTAGCAGTCCACTTACATCCTCACTGGCAAGATGAACCACCAGCTTTCTATGCGCCGTATGCACCGGCGCGTGCGTATATAGCGTGACTATTGCTATATTCAGCCTGTTTATCAACGATACTATCTCTTCCAGCGCCTTACCCTCACCACCGCCAAATACTTCAATGCGGGTACCCGGCTCACCCAGACCCAGTATCGGGTTCACTAGTTTATAGAAAAGGTCCGTGGTGGTAGATATGCCGATAATTTTGTCCTTATCAACTACTATCATACCTCCTATCTTGCGGTTCTGCGCCAAGGCTACCGCCTCTTCCACAGTAGTATCCGGTGTTACCGTTACCACGTCCTCCGCCATGATTTCCTTGACCGTGGTCTTGCTCAGTAAGTAGCTCAGCTCCCACATGGTAAGCGAAGTAGCTTTTGACGGGGACACCTGCTCCAGCCGTCTTTTAGACACAACACCCACCAATTTTCCCTTATCCACCACCGGTAAACGGCTCAGCCCGTGTTCATCCATTATTTTCCTGGCCTCGGCAACACTGGCACTGCTGGCAATAGTAACCACATCCGTTACCATTATGTCCCGAATATACATTTACCACTACCCCCTTTCCATTCATCTTTACTTACCGGCTATATATTCTCCACTCTTCCATTACCCGATACTAACGTTATACCGGTAGTAAATCATGTGCCAAGGCTGTTACAAGGAGTATCTACCTGGATATTCTCTATGATAGAAAAACAATAGCACAAACCGTCAACCTTGTGCAATTAGGTAATCTTACCCGCTAATAAAATACCGTTCGCCATTGCTCACACCGCACCGGTATTTATTATATGTGCCGGTAGGCTCTCTCCGGTGTGGCGGTATATTTCACCCTGACTTTGCCATCAGCAGATTATATAGCAGGTTGTGGTAGATTTACGAAGCCTTTTTTATTTCTTATTGGACTGTACTATAGTAAAAAGGGCAACAGTAATGCTGCCCCTTTTACTTTTCAACCTTATTTACTAATCTCCACTGGACAAACATGGGGATGTTTGCCATTCCATGCGTACGTTACAATATAACAAACTTCAAATGGACTTCATCACTATATCATATAGAGGTTTAATCTCTTGGTCTCTAACTGGAAAAACTTGTCCAGCACGAACCTTTATAACCATTAGGTTCTTTAAAGTTTGATTATCAAGAAGTGAAGACCGTAAAACAGGATTCTTAAGCTTGTCTGTGTATTTAACATCAATACGCAATTGGTTATGGTCTAGATAATCTCTGGCGATAACATAGGGTTTAGCCTGTGGTAATTCTGGGGAAAAACCTACATCGGATGTTATTTCGCCAAAGGCGTAGATTCCTGAGTTTCCCTCTTTGCCAGCAGCTTTCCAGAAAAATACTTTATCTCCCTTTAGTAACTGATTCCTGTATTGGTCGGGAACAGTGTATGTAGTCAGCGAAAGTGGGCCTAAGTGGGCCTTTGAAGTAACGGACACTTTAGAGGCCATTACCCTGCTCCCTGGCGGTTCTATTATAGTCCCTTCTTTCTGCTAATGTCCTGCTCTTTGCCTCCTTCCTTTTCCGGATTATTTCGAGATGTTTACCGGTGTATACGTCATAGGGCGTGACATCACCGAGCCCTTCGTGATAGCGCCGGTAGTTGTAGTAGTCTATAAATGCCCTGATGGCTTTCTCCAGTTCACCGGGCATCTCGTAGGGCATAAGGCTTAACTCTCCTTTTATGGTACGGTGGTATCTCTCTATCTTGCCGTTAGTCTGGGGATGAAAGGGTGCGGCTAAGATGTGCCTGATTCCCACCAACCTTAAGTAATCTCCGAACTGCCGGGAGATGTACCCCGGTCCATTGTCTGAGAGAAGCATTGTCCGGTCTTCCACCGGCACATCGGTCATACCGGTAGCGTCTATCGCCTTCTGTATGACATCAATGAGAGAGTTCGATGTCATATCGCACTTCAGCTCCCAGGCCACTATGAAGCGGCTATAGTCGTCCATCACTGTCACCAGGTAATACCAGCCCCAGTCTATAACCTTGATATGAGAACAGTCGGTGGCCCAGAGCTCGTTGGCTCTTTTCGTCTTGCGGTGGTACTCCTTACCTGCCTTGAAACCCACTATCTCCGCCGGTTTGATCAACCCCTCCCGTTTCAGGGCACGGAAGATGGTGCTCTCGGATACATACCAGCCATCGGTATCAACAATCCTCAAGGCCAGCTCACGCGAGCTTAACTCGGGAAATGCCCTGGCCAGGACAAATATCCTCTCCTCTTCTTTGGGCTTGAGCTTGTTCCAGGGGATTGGCGAACCGCCTTTCCTGTCCTGTAAACTTCCTCCGGTTTGCCGCCTTAGCCAGCGATAATAGGTGCTCTTTGCCAGTCCGAGTTGTGCCAGAGCCCTTCGCCGCGGCAATCCGGAACCAGCTACCAGGGATAGAATCTCGCTCTTTTCAATAACGCTCACCCGGGCATACCTCCCCTTTATTCCAGACCCGGCGCCGCCGTTTTTTTAAGTACGTGTACCTGGAGAGATAACTCGGCCACCAGTGTTTTAAGCCTGTCGTTTTCACGTTTGATTTCCTGTATTTCAGTCCTGGTAGCATCCCGGGTTATATCCCTGGTTAGCCTCTCCTTGCCTGCTTCCATAAAGTCCTTGAGCCAGGCATAGTAGGTGCTGGGGCGAATGCCTTCCCGGCGACAGAGGTCCCTGATGGGAGTGTCGCGGC
>Ga0075115_10001830_pt1 | contig 10209 bp, 11 predicted proteins | sample AntAceMetag02UKH_FD_69785 | JGI IMG/M metagenome (GOLD analysis project Ga0075115, IMG submission 69785) | Saline lake microbial communities from Ace Lake, Antarctica - Antarctic Ace Lake Metagenome 02UKH | ecosystem: Environmental > Aquatic > Non-marine Saline and Alkaline > Saline | place... | reverse complement strand
TTTTCCCAATAACACCAATACATTCTCCTGCAGCAACTTCGAAAGAAATATTGTCAATTGCATTGAATATTTCATATTTAACAGGTTTGAAGATTTTTATCAGGCTTTCAAAAACAGTATTCCTATTTTCATGTGGAATTCTAAATTTCTTTATAACGCTATTTACTTTTATCATAATTCTTCTACCATTTTCGGTTCTCTAATTTTAAAAATAATGTATCCAAATAAAAATATGATAATACTCATCGCCACAGTAATAGCAACAAATCGGATAGATGGAGCAGATTGTGTTATTAAGAAATCTCTGGATTCTGTTAATATCCTGGAGAAAGGATTGAGGAAATAAAATTTAAAGTAGTTTTCCGGAATCATCGAAATAGGATATATTATTGGTGCCAGGAAAAATCCCGCCTGCAACAAAACCGTCCATATCTCATTCAAATCTCGGAACTTGGTGTAAAAAGCGCTCAAACAGAAACTGATACCGAGAGTTAAAATGAACAAGGAGAAAAGAGGTATAAGATAATATAGATTTGTATAATGAAAACTGACTCCCGAAATCAACATGATTATAAAAAAGACTACAAGATTTAAGAGAAAGCTATAGAAGGCAGTTAAACATGAGGCAATTACCAGAATTTCTTTTTTGAAATATACTTTATTTATTAAAGATGCTTTATTCAAAATGCTTACCATACCATTCATCGTGCAAACGGAAAAGAAATTCCAAGATATTATTCCCAGCAGAACAAACAAGGAATAATTCTCAACCGGACTTTTCAGCAGTAGCGAAAATACAACAAAGAGAACCATAAGCATCAACAATGGATTCAACAAAGACCAGACAAAACCAAGTACGGATGAATTGAACCTGAGTTTAAAATCTACAAACGATATCTTCTTAATTAAAATCAAATCTTTTTTTGTTAACATAATAAATAATCACCTGAAATTCTATATCTTTTCATTCTTTCCAATAATATTTATTTTAAACTTAAATTTCTTTTCCAATATAAAGGCAACTTTTTTTCATTTAAACCTAAAAATATTCCAGCTACTTTTACAAAATTTCTCACCATCCAATAAGGGAGTTCAGTTGGTTTATTTAGCAAAACGTGCATAAATTCTTTGGAAATATATTCCATACTTCCTTTTTTAAAATCGCTATATTCTTCTTTTGTGATCTCACTCAAAGCCAACGCTGAATCGAAATAACTTTGAAAAATTTTTTTTATATTATGATTGTGGGAATGAATGACAACAGATTCCGATTCGTAAATTGTTTTAAATCCATGATCTGTTACCCGTTTTGCCCATTCCTGATCTTCTGTGGTTAGGATAGTGTCATTGAAACGATATTTCTGCAAAATATCTTTTTTGATGCAGGAACTCACATTGGAAAAGAACCCGTTTTGAATAGAGTTGTATTCTTTTTGCGGTCTAATAATCTTATCATTGGGAAAATAGTATTTATAAAAAAATCTTTGGATTTCTTTAGCTTCTTTTCTGGGAATCTGTTTGGAAAAAACACCTGCCGTAGCTTCATCTGAAAAGTTTCTTAATAAATTTGATAACCAATATTCATCGGCAGGAACAGCGTCTTGCGAGAGAAAAGCGATGTAATCCGCACTTGAGTATTTCAACGCCAGGTTTCTTGTTTTTCCGTGCCCAAATTCTTCCGGCATTATTTCATGTATTTCTGTCGGGAATGAGCTTGCGATCTTTAAAGTTTTGTCTATTGAGCCCGAATCTACAATGATCACTTCCATCTGTTTCTCTTTCTGTCCATATATTTTTTCCAAAACAGTTGCAAACTCGGGTCCTGCATTTTTCGTCGGAATGAATATCGATACTCGTGATTTCATATGATAAGTTTTTTTACTATTTTCCAATACGCATTGAAAAATGGATTTGCCAGTTTTCTGAGAAGATAAACATTCAATTCCTGAAATTCAATTTTGCCAACTAATAAATCAGCAATTTTTTTATCGCTTACCGTTCTTTTCTTCTGAACAGTTTTTCTCTTGTTGTGGATTTTTCGAAAGTTCTTTATAATATAGATATAACTTTTTAATTTAAACTTAAAATTCCCGGTAAAAAGCAAGAAGAATAATAGCCCTATTTCTTTGATCACAAAAGCAAAAGATATGAGCCATAATGTTCTAGCACTGAAATTCTTATATAGTGTAATTAAACGATTTCTTTCTAAAAAATATACTTTATTTTTCTTTGGAAAGAAATATTTATGGAAACAGGTCGATCTTGGTGCTAACAGATTTTTGTAACCGGAAAGCTGTATTCTTAATCCCAGATCGACATCTTCATGATACAAGAAATAATCTTCGTCAAACATTCCTGATCTTTCCAAAGCTTCTCTTGAGAACAATACGGAAGATCCACTTGAATAAGGAATCTCTTCAATTTCTGTTTTCGTAGAACTTGGCTGCAAATAATCTCCGCAGTAACCAAATCCCAGAAAAGTCAGATTATTTACCGCTGTGTTGATTTTGTCCGGATCATCATATAACAATATTTTTGATTGCACCGATCCTGCTTCGATATTATTTTCTGCTGCTAAAACCAATTCTTTCAACCAATTTTTTTCTACCACAGTATCAATATTTAAGCATACGACATATTTTGTTCTTTCTTCTTCAAATGCCTTTTGAATGCCTATATTACATGCTTTTGCAAAGCCATAATTAACAAAATTATGGATCGTTATAACGTTTGGGAATTCTTTCTCTACGAATTTTAGGGAATTATCTAAAGAATCGTTATCGACAAAAATGACGCTAAAATTCTTATAACTTTGTTGTAATAAAGAATTCAAGCATTCAGCAATATATTCTTGGCTGTTGTAAGAAACGAGAATAATAGAAACGAGGGGACTATTCATTTTTTTATATTTGTAATTTGAATATGTGTTTCTACAACCATCAGATTTTATAATTCACTTCTAAGTATTTTCCCAACGATACTTTCCAGTGGGGCATTACGTTCATTTTCAATAAATTCAACCTGGAATTCTCCAAAACAGAATAGTGTGGTTTCTTGAATAAGCCAGAAAAATCTTGCGATTTAACTTTTTTTATAGCCACTTCCATGTCCAAGGTCTGAAGAATAAATGTACCGAATTCATGCCAGTTGCATTCGCCTTCGGAAGTAGCATGTACGATTCCTTTCACCTTGTTCTCTAAAAATACATGAATCTGGCGTGCAAGATCTTCGGCAAAAGTAGGAGATGTATATTCGTCATCGACCAGCGAAATTTCATTAATCATTTTCGCAGACTGAATTATTTTATCAACAACATTTTCCGAATGTATTTTACTATTCCCATATAGTGCAGCAGTTCTTACAATAACATAATTTTTCGAATAATACCGGACAATCTTTTCTCCCAATTCTTTTGAAAATCCATAACAATTGATGGGATTTGTCGTGTCCTCTTCAATATAAGGTTTGTCATTTTGTCCATCAAATACATAGTCAGTACTGATATGACAAAGATAAATATCTTTCTTATTGCATAACTCAACAAGTTTTTTTAAACAAATTCCATTGATTAACACTGCCTGGGCAAACTCATATTCTGCAGCTTTCACATTGGTGTATGCACAAGCATTAATAATAATTTCTGGGTTCTTTTGATCGATTACTTCCCTTAAATTATATTCATTAGTTATATCGAACTCGGGTAAATCAACACCACTGAATTGTATGTTCTTATTTTCGAATATATTACATAATGCTGTTCCCAATTGTCCCTTCGAGCCGAGTATCAAGATTTTCATTATTTATTATATATAAAAAAATTTTGCATGTCATCAAAAGCCGGATGATTGGTATCTTTTTCAGAAACAAGTGGATTTGAAACTTTCCAATCTATTGCCAATTTTGGATCATTATATATAATCCCTCGCTCGTGTGCCGGAGAATAAGTAGCAGTACATTTATAAAACACGATCGCAGTCTCTGAAAGAACTGAAAAGCCGTGAGCAAATCCGGCAGAAATCCAAATGAATTTTTGATTATCCCCAGAAAGTTCAATGGAAATATATTTACCAAATGTGGGTGATCCAAAGCGTATATCAACAACAACATCGAGTATTTTGCCTTGGACTGCGTGAATAAATTTGCCTTGTGCATATTCTCCAATTTGGTAATGTAATCCTCGAATTGTTCCATATTTTGAGAATGACTGATTATCCTGAACAAAATTGACCTCAATCCCGATTTCTCGGAATTTTTCTGCTTGAAATATTTCAAAGAAGTATCCTCGATCATCACAATAAATATCCGGAGTTATTATTTTTACGCCTTCAAGCTCTGCATTTTCAATTTTCATACTAAGTCCTATCCGAATAATTCTTATTTATCCAGTTCTGATACTCACCCGATTTAATATTATCGACCCATTTTAGATTTTCCAGATACCATTTAACTGTTCTTTCAATACCTTCTTGAAATTCTACTGCATGTTTCCACTTTAACTCATTTTTAATTTTTTTACAATCGATAGCATATCTTCTGTCGTGTCCCGGGCGGTCTTTTACGTAAGTGATCAGCTTCTTATAATGATCTTTATTTTTATCTTTCAGCAATGCCATTTTTTCACATAAAATTTTAACTAATTCAATATTGGTACGTTCGTTGTTCCCGCCAATATTATACGTTTCTCCAATGTTGCCGGTTGTGATAATTTTCCAAATTCCCGAGCAATGGTCTTCTACAAACAGCCAATCCCTAACATTTTTTCCGTCACCGTAAATCGGAAGTGGTTTCTTCTCTAACATATTATAGATCATCAGAGGGACTAATTTTTCAGGGAACTGATAAGGACCATAATTGTTCGAACAGTTTGAAATGGTTACTGGTAAATTATAGGTGTGATAATAAGATCTGACCAAATGATCTGATGAGGCTTTTGAAGCTGAGTAAGGACTTCTTGGATCGTATGGGCTGGTTTCTTTGAAAAAACCGCTTTCTCCAAGAGAACCAAATACCTCATCGGTGGAAACATGGTGAAATAAGATATCCTTTTTATTTATGATTTGATATTTCTTTGCCAACTCCAACAGATTAAACGTTCCAATAATATTAGTTTGGATGAAAGTGGCTGGCTCATGAATAGAACGATCTACATGAGATTCGGCAGCGAAATGTACCACAACATCAGGATTGAATTTTGAGAAAACTTCTTCAAGATGTTGGAAATTACAAATATCAACCATTTCGAAAAAGTAACGAGTATTCAGAAATTTTCCTCTGATGTTCATCAAATTTTCAGGATTACCGGCATACGTGAGTTTATCAACATTAATTACATTTCCTGTAAAAGCAGAATTTTGGAACAAATAGTGAATGAAGTTCGATCCAATAAAACCAGAACCACCGGTTATTAGCATATTTGATTTTTCGTTATAATGGCTAAAATCTCTGTTCATCGTTTGAAGTTCATGATCCTTTTATTCTTATATTATGATACAATTTTTCTAAATATGACCTGTAACTGCAAATCGGTATATTGAGTATCAAATTATGTAATTTTTCTTTTGAGATATAATTCATCAAATATGCAACCTCTTCGATGCATGCGATTTTCAAATCCTGCCTGTTTTCTACCGCACCGATAAAAGTAGAAGCTTCCAACAGTGTTTGAGGAGTACCGGTGTCTAACCAAGCAATTCCCCTTCCAAATAACTCAACCTTCAGCTTATCCCTCTTCAGATATTCTTTATTCAAATCTGTTATTTCGAGCTCACCGCGTGTTGAAGGTTTTAGTTGCTTTGCAATTTCAATTACAACATTATCATAAATATATAAACCAACCACCGCATAATTTGATTTCGGCTTCTTTGGTTTTTCTTCAATTGAAATAATCTTGCCATTTTCATCGAAATCAATAACGCCATATCTTTGAGGATCTTTAACATAATATCCAAAAACTGTAGCTCCGTCATTTCTTTTTACAGCATCCCGTATAAAATCTAATTTTCCATAAAACACATTATCGCCGAGGATCATGGTAACAGGATCATCACCTATGAATTTCTCTCCCACGATGAATGCATCAGCTAAACCTCGAGGTTTTTCCTGGATTTCATAACAAATCGATAAACCTAATTGCGATCCATCACCAAAAAGTTTTTTATACAACTGTATCGTATCCCGATCAGAAATTATCAGAATATTTCTAATTCCGATCAACATCAAGACAGACAGGGGATAATATATCATTGGTTTATCGTAGATCATGGTGAGTTGTTTGCTATAGATCAACGAATTTGGATAGAGTCTCGAACCAGCTCCACCTGCTAAAATGATGCCCTTCATATTATGAATCCTGCTATTTATTTATCTATTTATATAACTTGATTTTTATAATAACATTTTCAGTCAATAAAAACATTGAAATAAAATCGAAATATTGGTTCGTGGAAACTCAATTTATTATTTCAATTTACAACTATTTCTGATTTCAAACGAATGAATTGAAGGTTTGGATGCGTTCGTTCTAAGAAATGCATGAAGAGAGATTCCATTTATATTTAAAAAATATGGAGTTAGATTTAGTCATAGATATGAAGATTATACAATTATTTATTGACCAATTTAATGAATAATCTACTTAAGTTGACATGAATCAAAAATGTAATGCAAGGAATATCTAAATGTTGCCCAAAATTCTTATCATTATTCCAGCTTATAATGAAGAGCACATAATTGCGGATGTCATTCTTGATCTTCACAAAGAAAATCCTGATTGGAATTTATTGGTTATTAATGACGGCTCAACCGACAAAACAAAAGAATTTGCCGAATCAACTGGATTAGCTAGGGTAATAAATCTTCCCTTCCAGGTGGGCATTGGCAGTTGTGTGCAGACAGGTTTTATTTATGCAAAAAAAAATAATTTTGATTATGCCATACAATTTGATGGTGATGGCCAGCACAAAGTTTGTGAAATAGAGAATTTACTTAAACCTGTAGAATGTGGCGAGGCTGATGTGGTTCTTGGATCGCGATTCTATATTAAAAATAAAAAATATAAGTCCACAATTCCCAGATCCATTGGTATAAAAACATTTAAAATCATAAATTCAATCCTGATTAAACAGAAAATAACAGACAACACATCCGGTTTTCGTGCATATAATAAAAAAGCCGTAAACTTTCTATCAACAAATTATCCAACTGATTATCCGGAGCCTGAAGCAGTTATTTTACTTGGAAGAAACGGATTTAAAATAAAGGAAATTTATGTTGATATGAATCAAAGAAGTGGCGGCAAATCATCTATCCGCGGATTTTATTCAATATATTATATGATTAAAGTATTTTTATCGATTTTATTAACTTTTATCAGACCGAGATTTCATAATAAAAAGCAAAACGAGGAGAGTGTATGAACAATGCTATAGTTCAGAACCGCATCCAATATATTGCGATTATTTTCAGTATAGTGCTTCTAATTTTTATATTTGAATTGATCCGTCGAAAAAAGATCAGAGAACAATATTCGTTGTTGTGGCTGTTCTTCAGTATTATTTTTGTAGTGTTATCCATTTGGCGTGAAGGATTGGATGCTTTTGCAAAATTGGTAGGAATCGATTATGCTCCTTCTGCGTTGTTTTTGCTGTTGGTTTTGGCAATATTTCTGATTCTTATTCAATTTTCTATTATCATCTCCAGGCTTTCTGAAGAAAATAAAAAACTTTCCCAGGAAAGCGGTTTACTTAAATTGGAAATTGATGAAATAAAGAAGAAATTTTCTTCTCAGAGTGGCTCTACGAATACAAAATAAATGAATCCAATAATTCAAATAGAACCTTTACCCAGAAAATAGTAATATGAAACAGAAGGATCATGCGCTTCATAATAAAAGTATAGCAAGAATATATCCGATTTTACCTTATGTGATAATAATTATTGCAGCATTATGGGCGTATTCAAACAGCTTTAACTGTGAGTTTCAATTTGATGATATTGCCAATATTACAGATCAATCAATTATTAAGGATTTGAAAAATTTTACCGATCCTAATTTGTGGACTAATATCAACTTCAGACCTCTATCGATGTTCTCATTTGCGATCAACTATCATTTAGATCAACTTGATGTGGCCGGCTTTCATATATTTAATCTCATAATTCACATTATCTGCGGTTTTCTAGTTTTTCTGTTGTTAAAAAAAATCTTGAGCATTTATCTTTTATCTAAAGAATCTAATTCGACTATCACCTGGTTATCATTATTTATTGCACTCATATTTGCTTTACATCCTATCCAAACCCAATCGGTTACGTATATTGTACAAAGAATGACTGCACTTGCAGGATTATTTTACTTATTGGCGGTTTATCTATATCTTATTGGAAGAACAAAGCACTCACAGAAAGGATTTTCATCCTCAGTAATTGTATTATATTTATCTGTCTTAATATCAGCAATATTATCACTTATGTCAAAACAGATTGCAGTAACGTTACCTTTGAGTTTATTATTAGTCGAGATCTGCTTTATTCGAAATAAGAAAGGAAAAGTTTATAAGAAATTCATATTGATTTCACTTTCCATCTTAATTCTGTCTTTTTTAGTTGTCACTATTAGCGGCAACCTTCCGCGAGAAACAAAACAAATTTCTAGATTAAATTATCTTATTACACAATTCAGAATTATGACCAAATATGTTCAACTATCTATTTTGCCGATCAATCAAAATTTGGATCATGATGTGAGATCTTCAATAACTTTTTGGCACTTTAATGAAATCGCCAGTTTTCTCCTGATCAGCTTTTTGATATTTTTAAGTATAATTTTATATAAGAAAGAGAAACTCATAACTCTTGGGATTGGTTGGTTTTTCATTACTTTGATGTTGGAATCCACTATTATCCCAATCAGTGGTATGATGTATGAACACCGCCTTTATTTGGCAGTAATGGGATTTAGCGTATGTTTGGTTGCAATTATCTATCGACTCTTACTGAAACGAAAAAAATTAATGATTATTACATTAATCTTAATTGTGATAGTATATGGATTTTCAACCTTCCAACGAAATAAAGTATGGAAAAACAGGTTCACTCTATGGTCAGACGTTATAAAAAAATCTCCTCTAAAACCAAGACCATATTACAATATGGGCAATATTATGTCGGATGCCGCTCATCACAAAACCGCTATAAAATATTATACAACAGCTATAAAATTAGATCCTGATAATGTTGATGCTATAGTAAATTTAGGCAACAGCTGGAATAGCATGGGTAATACTGATAAAGCAATAATTTATTATGAGAAAGCATTGGAATATGACCCCAAATATACTAAAGCATTAAATAATATAGGTATTATTCTATCTGATAGAGGAGAACTTGAAAGGGCAAAAGAATATTACGAGAAAGTTTTACAACTTAAACCAGATTCTGCTGAAGTAATAAATAATCTTGGCATAGTATGGGCGCGAAAGGAGGAGTATTCCAGGGCAATGGAATGTTTCCAAAGAGCACTTGATTTACAACCCAATTATGAAAATGCTAAAAAAAATCTTGAAATTGTTGAAAAGTTTATGAATCTAAATAAATGAAAATTCTATTCGTATTAGACAACTATTATCCATATATTGGTGGTGCTGAAACTCTTTTCCGTAAGCTTGCAGAAGAGTTGTCAAAAAGGGGAAATTAAGTAAAGGTAATCCGCCCTAGAACGATCAAAACTACGGTCAAAAAAGAGACTATCAACAATGTACAAATAGAAAAATTTAATGTGCAAAACCGATATTAATATACTTTCTTATCACTCCCCACAATATTAAAGGCAGCAAATTGAGCAGATTTTATTCACACAACGACTTATAATTCTGCACCTATTGCCTGGTTAGGGGCACGATTAATAGGCTGGCTGTTGATGGTGAAAACAAGGATATCCAGAAACTGATACTGATCCGTTAATATTTCAATCCATAAAAATTGATTGCACTTTTTTCAGTTAAAGTCCGACCGATAAACTAGTATCGAAGGTACATCGAATTGGTAAGTAAATTAATCTAGGAACCGGAAGGCTTTTCGTGGCAGTAAAAGAGAACGAATATATTGGGTTGACTTTTTAAAGGGCGGGGGTGTTCCTCATCCCCGCCTTAAAATCTCAGGTTATATTTTCCACTCTCCCAATTACAAAAAACAACTACATCGTATCAACAG
>Ga0075115_10001829_pt1 | contig 10212 bp, 5 predicted proteins | sample AntAceMetag02UKH_FD_69785 | JGI IMG/M metagenome (GOLD analysis project Ga0075115, IMG submission 69785) | Saline lake microbial communities from Ace Lake, Antarctica - Antarctic Ace Lake Metagenome 02UKH | ecosystem: Environmental > Aquatic > Non-marine Saline and Alkaline > Saline | place... | reverse complement strand
TCCAGCCATTAGGAGCACATGCATTGTAGGAAAGATTTTTTCCATCAATTTCACGAATTCCATCGCCATTTGTATCAACAATACCTGCATCATCTAATAATTTTTTAGCGCCGGCAATATCACTACCAGCCCATTGAAGGTTCGCAACTGCATTATGATCAAATGTAGCTTGCTCACCAGGTGTAGGATTCATCAAAGAACGGGGAACATCCTGGAAGGTAGGTGATTGGCCAGTCATAGCATTTGCATTAATAGCATCGTAATCAACTGCCATAGCAATTGCCTTTCGAACAGCTACATTATCAAGCCCAGCAATATCCTGATTATACCAAGCGGTAGGCATATTTACACAAATACCATAAGGAGCTTCGTTTATGTAAGTAGAAATGGGAAGATTATCCTTTAACCAAAGATCTTGAATGTTAGGAATAAATTGCTGATCAACATCAATCTCTCCAGCTTTAAAGGCTACTTCGGTTGCTGCATTATCAGCATACATTGTGTGAGCAATATATTTAGGTGCAGGAAGTTCGCCCCACATAGAAGCATCTTGACCCCAATAAGCATCATTACGTATAAAGACAACTTTTTGATCATCAGCATAATATTTGCTGTAAGGACCAGAAAATACTACATCTTCACCTGGATCTTTTTTAACAGCAGCAGCCTCATTATTATTACGAGCTTCGACTGTCTGAATCCAATCTTTTTGTATTACATAGCTGGAACCAAGGTAGCTAACAAGCATTAATGGATTAACAGCCATACCAGCTGCAGTCAGTTTAGCTTTGATAAGTACTGTTGAAGGATTAACAGCTGTTACAGATTCGATGTATGGTGAATTACCAACACCCTGACCGTTTACATATTTAACATTAGAAACAAAAGTATAAGCAACATCTTCTGCAGTAACAGCAGTGCCGTCACTCCATTTAGCAGCACTATTAATCTTTACTGTCATTTCGGTTTGTGCTGCATTCCATACGTAATCGCCATCAGCTAATAATGGTGTCATACTTCCATCAAGCAAGTTATACATGTACAGTGTTTCGAACATTAATGTACGAGAACCACCTGCACTCTGTGCAAGTGCTAAAGCATTGTTCATATCATCTGAAAGTGGGTTCCAGCCATTAACTGCGCCCCATTGCTGACCACCATAATACAGTGTCGCAGATCTAGGAAGTTGATTCGGATTCGCATCCGGAGCGGCATTGGGACTCTCATCCTGAGCGGCTCCTGCGAATACAAATCCTGCAGTAAATGCCAGTAATAGAACCAATCCTAAAACTCTTTTTAATTTCATATTTTTCTCCTTGAAAAATAAGGCTTTTTTAGCCCCTATTTTTTTTAAACTAAATCAATTGTAGGATAGAAAATATCAGTTGTCAACAAAAACAAATTGAATTATTAAAAATAATTATAGCTTAAAAACTAATATAGGATTAAATTTTGAGTTATGTTTTATTTAGTTGTTAATAAAAACATAGACATGAGCCTTTTTCATGTGTTATTGTTTTGTATGTATAAGAATCTTAACTTATTTGACAGGTTTTTATAAAGTTTTAAAGAGAAAGAGATGAAATTATGAAGAATAACCAGATTTATTTAGGAAAGACTGTCCTGAAAATTAGCTCTGCAGGGGTTGAGGGTGAATTTGTAAATATTCAGAATGAGAAATTTTACAAAATTACAAACTATGATCACATGGCAGACTTTTTTATGACCATAGTTAGTGATTCTGATCATTGGATATTTATTTCCAGTAATGGTTCATTGTCTGCGGGAAGAAAAAATCGGGATAATGCTCTCTTTCCTTATTATACCGATGATATGATCCATGATTATTGCGGAATTACTGGAAGTAAAACAATTGTCAGGGCTGAAATGGATGAAAAAATCTATTTATGGGAGCCCTTTGCCAAAGAAATGGGGAATATCTATCAAATAAAGAGGAATCTTTACAAGAGTGAGTACGGGAATAAGATTATTTATGAAGAGATAAATAAGGATTTGGGAATTGGTTTTCAATATGGCTGGTACAGCAGCGAAAAATTCGGAATTATTAAAAAATCTGTAATAAGCAACAGAAACAATAAAGCGGTTAGCCTGGAGATTCTGGATGGTATAAGTAATATTCTTCCCAGTGGAATTAACTATGATTTTCAGCATGAGTACAGCAATCTTCTGGATGGCTATAAAAAGAATGAATTATTAGAGGATACAGGACTGGGACTTTTTCTTCTTAGCTCTATACCTGTAGATAGACCGGAACCCAGTGAATCCCTGACTGCGACAACTGTCTGGTCAAAGGGTCTGGTCAATAATAAGATTCTTATTTCCAGTAATCAATTGGATAAATTTAGAAAAGGATTGCCCATATATACAGAAACTGATGTCAGGGCTGCAAGAGGTGCATATTTTATTTCTGCCAGTCTGGAATTTGAGCAAGACCAGAGTTATGAATGGATTATTGTTTCCGAGATTAATCAGAGTTCAACTGATGTTGCTAATCTTAACACCTTACTTGGGGCTAAGGATTTCAATCTTGAATCAGTAAATATTGATATTCAAAACGGAACCACCAATCTTATTAAGAAAGTAGCCGGTGCCGATGGATTGCAGATCAGTAATGAAGAACTTTGTTCAGTCAGACATTTTTCAAATACCTTGTTTAATATTCTACGGGGTGGCACTTATCCTGATAGTTATACTGTCAATACAATAGATTTTAAGAAATTTGTACATCAAGCTAATAAAAGAGCAGGATTTGAACTTGAACCTTTACTTGCCAAACTACCTGGAGAAATTTCAATTCAGGATCTTATTAGACAAGCTGCTGTTTCGAATAATCCAGATTTCATGCGAATATGCTATGAATATCTGCCCTTGAGTTTCAGTAGAAGACATGGGGATCCAAGCCGTCCCTGGAATATTTTTTCAATCGAAAATAAAAACGCCGATGGCACAGAAAAATTGGATTATCAGGGTAACTGGCGTGATATTTTCCAAAACTGGGAAGCTTTGTCACTGTCTTATCCGGAATATATTGAGAATATTATTAGTAAATTTGTCAATGCCTCCACTCCTGACGGATACAATCCCTACCGTATTATGAGGAATGGAATCGATTGGGAAAGCCCGGATGCGGATGATTCCTGGTCCTATATCGGATACTGGGGGGACCATCAGATTATTTATCTCCAGAAGCTTCTTGAAATCTCAAATAGCTATCATCCTGGAAAACTTAATGAACTACTTTCTAAGGATATATTTACTTATGCGAATGTTCCTTACCGAATTAAGTCTTATAATGATATTAAGAAGAACCCAAAGGAAACTATTGAGTTCGATTATGAATTAAATGAAAAAATTAAAGGGTTGGTTAATGAGGTCGGGAGTGAAGGGCGTCTCCTTCTTCAGGCTGATAGTGAAGTTTGTCATGTTAATTTAACGGAAAAAATTCTTGTTACACTACTTGCCAAATTGAGTAATTTTATTCCTGAAGCTGGTATCTGGTTAAATACCCAACGTCCTGAATGGAACGATGCCAACAATGCCCTGGTAGGTAATGGTGCCTCTATGGTGACTCTCTATTATCTGCGGCGATTCCTTCAGTTCTGGAATGAAAAGTTTTCTGAGATACCTGACTGTACTTTCCCGGTATCTGAGGATCTGAAAATCCTGTTTGATAGGGTACTAAAGCTTTTTTCAAATAATATCTCCATCCTGAAGATTGGATTTTCTGATAAAGATCGCCTATTATTTGCAGATACTCTCGGTGAAGCTGGAGCGCTGTATCGTAATTCAATTTATAAGAACTCTTATTCCGGATCAAGGGATACTGTTGGTTCGGAAGAACTTACTGCGTTTACTCTTCTGGCATTGAAGTATATTGATCAGTCAATAAGTACCAACAAACGTAACGATGGACTTTATCATACGTATAATTTGATTTCATTTAACCAGGAAGGGGTCTCTATTCGTCCTCTGTATGAAATGCTTGAAGGCCAGGTAGCAGTCTTAAGTTCTGGTTATTTATCCCCTGAAGAAAGCCTGAACGTTCTTGACTCCCTTAAAGAGAGTAAGTTGTTCAGGGAAGATCAATACAGTTATTTGCTTTATCCCGATCGTGAACTTCCAAGATTCATAGAAAAGAATACTATTCCAAAGGATCGTGTCCAGGAATCAAAACTATTAATGACACTGATCGCCCATAAAGATTTATCAATACTTAGTATTGATACGAATGGACAATACCATTTCAATGGAACATTTAGGAACGCTGAAGTCCTTTACAGTGCTCTATGTTTATTGGACAGTACGAAATACGGACCTCTTGTAAATGAAGAAAAAGCTGAAGTACTGAGTTTATATGAAGAAGTGTTTGATCATCACTCTTTTACCGGTAGGTCGGGTACTTTCTTTGGGTATGAAGGGCTGGGAAGTATTTATTGGCATATGGTCTCAAAGTTCTTACTTGCTGTAGAAGAATGTTTTTTCAATGCAGCTGATGGACCTGCTGAGCCGGGAATTATTGGTAGATTAAAAAAACACTATTACGAAATAAAAGCAGGGATTGGATTATACAAATCTCCTGAACTATATGGTGCCTTCCCAACGGATGCCTATTCCCATACACCTGGTAATGCAGGTGTCAAGCAGCCAGGGATGACAGGTCAGGTGAAAGAAGATATAATCTCCCGAATGGGAGAACTTGGGGTAAGAGTTATAAAAGGAAAAATTATATTCGATACCGGACTTATCAATGAAAATGAGTTTCTGGACAATGAAAAAAAGTTCACATACTTTTCAAATGAAGGCAAAAAGAAAGAGCTCTTATTAAAACCAAACCAACTTGGTTTTACCGTGTGCCAGGTTCCGGTAGTCTATACCTTGAATGGTACTAAAAAAATAACTGTCTCCTTTAAAACCGGGAAAAGAGAAAAAATAATTGGGAATTCATTAGACGCACAGATGAGCAGCCGGATTTTCAATCGCACTGGTGAAATTGAGCTTATTCAGGTTGCAATTTAATGATATATTTTATACGGGTTTAGGATGAGATTGAGCAGAAATACTAAAATTAATTTGATTAAGGAAACTAACGATGAGAGTCGTTCAAAACAGCAATAATATTATTAGAGTTCTCAGATCAATCTGGTTGAAGCCGGGTATTAGTAGGATAGAAATATCCAAACAGATAGGTTTGGACAGATCTACAATAACAGTTGTGGTTAACAGGCTTACAGATTTAGGGCTTATAGAGGAAATTGCTGAGTCTCTTACTCCCTATAAGGGGGGGCGAAAACCTGTAGGTCTGAAGCTTTGTGATGAAACTGGCATATTGCTGGGTCTTGAGATACAAACTGATTATTTTGTTGCAATCCTCATGGGCTTAAATGGAAAAATTATTAATACTATTAAGGGTGAATTTAAAGAAGGCAGGAGTTTTTTTCACACCTTCCTGGAAATATATAGAATTGTATTTAAGGAAATCGAAAAAGCAAAGCTGCCTCTCCTTGGTATAGGTATTGGAACTTCCGGTATTATCAATCCCCATAAGGGTATTATCAGTGATTCCAATCCATTGGGGATCCATGAACCTGAAAATTTTTCTGAAGAAGTAAAGGCTTTTATTCAAGTTCCTGTTTTCATAGAGAACGATGCAAACTGTGGATGTTGGGGAGAATTGGCTAATACAAGGAATGATCGTCCCCAGGACTTTCTTTTTGTTCTTGGAGAATTCCGAAAAGCCAAGTTCTTTGGAGACAGAACCCATTTATTGGCTATAGGAATAGGAACGGTAATTGGAGAAAGGGTTCATCATGGAAAAGAATTTTCAGCAGGTGAATACCAGAGTCCACAATGGGTTCCAGGCAATAAGACTCAATTTTCAATGACAGATAATGAGCTTTCTTCAATGAAATCAGATAGAGATATTATAAAAAGGATCAAAGGTGAGTTATGCCGGGATGTGGCATTTCTTGTTAATATGCTCAACCTGACTCAGGTAACTATCGGAGGAGATTTAGCTCACTATATAGATGACTTTGAACCCTGTTTAAGAGATGAAATTCAACGAAACTGGTCCTATGAAGGGCATGATAATTTTGTGATTCGTGTTGCTCCCATGGGTACAGATACCATAGCTTTTGGAGCCGCTTCCATGCTTAGGGAGCATCTTTTTCTTACCTATGAAAATACTTCAGAAAATCCATGGTCTCAAAAAGTCGGTATAGAGCTCCTGAATAGTTTTTCTGATACAATCAGCAAACATAGACTGCCTTAGTCCTGGCGCAAAAAAGCAGAATTGATAAAAAGCAGGGTCATACTTATTTACGTCCTTTTTTTCGGGATACAAGAGCCCATAGTATCATTAGGAAAGCCAACGGTATGAGTATGAGATTCCCAACAGCACCGGGAACGGTTCTGGAACAATAGAGTTCCCCTAAAGGTTTTAGCGCTTTCCCAATGACAATACGCATAACATATTCTATCAGTATGAATACATACATCAATCCCATTATGAGCTGTGATAAACCCCAGAGGGCAAACATATTGTAGAAAACTGCACTGTGCTTTAGATTAAAATATCTTTTCGTTTGAAGATCCTCAAAGCCATTACCAGTGACAGCGTTGAAACAATGAGAAAAAGAAGTACTCTCCACCAGGTTAAACCAAATCCCGGAGCGCTAAAATTCGTATCCATCCAGGTAAAGGGGCTGATATAGCCTACAGCTTTAGCCAGGGGTGATAATGCAGCGGCCATGGCCGAGATGGAGTTGAGAAAATAGAAGAAAAAGACCATTCCCAATGCGGCTCCCAGAACAGAATGTCCCCGTTTGACCAGCAGTGACATAAGGAGAACTAGGGATCCGACAGAGAGAATAAGCAAACAGACATAGGTGCAGAGTACTCCCAGATTTCCTATACTAAATTTTCGGAATATCCTCTTTTCCATGTTTTCGGGAAGACCCAGAAGTTTTATGGCTTCTGACATTGACCCGGGTTCAGAGCGGAACTGATCCAAGGCAACTGATGGATCAGCCTGAAAAAACATGAGGAATAATTCTGGTGACTGGAAAAAATCCTCTTTCATTTTGCGGTACTCTTCACGCTCTCCGCGGATATTTTCGAGAAACTCCTCTCTCTCCTCGGTGGGAATGGAAAACAGGGACATATACTCTTCTGGGTTTGTAAGAACCCCTTCAAAAAAGGCTTCAGGTCCCGCCATAGCTTCTTCAATCAAACTGTTCATATCTTTCTCATCGAGATTCATTTTTTCCATTTCGCCGCGGTTTCCTTCCAGAAGCTCCGAGGCATAGGTAAGGGAATAGCGGGGGAAATTTTCATCAGTAAGCTTGAATGCTTCATATATAGCATCAGGATGTTTTTCAATCTGATCTATTATGATGTTTTTATCGCGTTCAGAGATAAGAGTCAGTGGGGGGGAATCTTTTTTTACTGCTTCCAGTGCCAAAACACTGGTGAGAAAGTACATGAGACAAAGCAATATTATGTAGGTAAGAAGAACCGCTGATTTGCTAATAAAAATGGTGCTTCTCGTTATGGGCTTCGTATAGAGGAAATCTGCTGTTTTATCCGATTCTTCTGCGGCAAAAAGTTTTCCCGCTAGAACCGAGGCAAAAATAGATCCAAGAAGAACATTGTACATGGAATTATACGTGACGTAAAAACCGGTCAGGCTTCCCAGGCTGGATATGTCTGCTCCGAAGGCCGCCAGCATCCCTTTCATCATGGGATTTTCAAAGAGAGTATCCATCTGCGTCAGGAGACCGTCAGCAGTGATGGCTGGATAAAAGAGCATTCCAAAAAAAAGTATACCGCAGATTGAGGCTGTCCAGATGATAAATGCTTTGAAATTTCTCTTCAATTCCATTCTATAAATGACCGTGTTCATTGTTCCTCCTCCCCATTGCTGTAGTAATACATGAAAATCTCCTCCAATCCAGGATCTTCAAGTACGGCATCTTTCAGAGGCATCGCAGATAGGCGTTTTAGAAGAGCCCGGACATCCCCGCCGTAGAGTCCTTCAGCTCCTCCCGCTGTAACAGTGATATGAGAAGCACCAGGCAAAAGTTTTTCAATATCCTCGGCTGTTACATATGAGCCGCTTTTGAAAAGCAGCCGGAATCTTTTAAGATAGAGCTGTTTCAATTCATCCATTCCACTGATTTTTATTATTTTTCCTTCGCGGATAATGGCCACTCTGTTGCAGAGTCTTTCTACTTCCGACAAGGTATGTGAGGATAAGAATATAGTGCATCCCCGTTGCTGTTCCCCTCGTAATATTTCGTAGAACCGCGACTGGATTAAAGGATCCAATCCGCTGGTCGGTTCATCAAAAATCAGAAGATCCGGACGGTGGATAAGTGCCTGGATAATGGCTACCTTTTTTTTATTTCCCGTAGAAAGATCGCTGATAGTTCTACTTAGATCCAGTTTAAGTCTTTCACTAAATTCCCCAATTCTTTCACGATTAGAGACTCCATACAGATCAGCCGAGTAGTTAAGAAGCGACCTGACTTTCATTTTTTCGTAGTAGTTAAGTTCCGAAGGGACAAAGCCTATTCTTTTTCTCAATTCAGCACCCTTTGAAAGAGCATCTTCCCCGAAGAGCCTGATTTGACCAGAATCGGGGAAAAGAAGTCCCATAATTGTGCGGATCGTCGTTGATTTACCTGCTCCGTTCGGTCCTATAAATCCGAACACATCACCCTCCTCTACCGAAAAAGAGACCTGCTCAATTCCTCTGGCTTTACCATAGCTCTTTGTCAGGTTTTCCGTTTTGATAATAGGGATCCTCTGTGCTGTACTCATACCGCAACTCCTTGTTTCCATATGACCGATTTATCACATATAGTCATAAAGAAGGTAAAAAAAACTCATTTTTCAATAATTCTTTCGATAGCGGAGTCGAGAAGAAGATCCACCACTTCGGGAAAAACCTCTATTCCGATATCTTTTTTGTGCAGAAAGAGAAAGAAGATAGCTCTGAAAACACCAGAAATCATTTGGGGGTTATCGATTTTCAATTTCCCTTTTTCCCGCCAAATCTCCACAAGCTGCGATGCAAAGTCAACATCTGCCTCCATAGCCTGTTCCTGCTGCTCTGGTGTAAATTTTTGCCAAAGGTATTCAAACTCCTCTTTCCCGAGGAGTCTCTGGAGAAAGGGATCGTGATCCACTTGGTCCATAATATTTTTTATAACCGATTTCAGAAGCTCCCTTTCGAATCCGGTTTTTTCATTTAGAAGGGAGTGCATATACTGATGCTGTTCTGTTTCGTAATGTCTTATTGCAGCGAAGTAGAGATCTTCCTTGGAGGAGAAGAACTGGTAGAAAGCACCTTTTGATATCCCTGCCATTTTAGCAAGATCCTCAATGCTCGTTTTTTTTATACCATATTGTCCGAAAGCTATTTTCCCTGATTCTATGAGCCTGAGATGGATATTTTTCTTTTCCTGATCAGTAAAACCTCTGGGCACTTTTTTATCCTATAACTGTATGACTATAAATGTAAATATGGTCATAGTCTAATATGAAACAAAAACAATGTCAAGTTTTCTTTGCAGACCCATAGCAAATAACTTCAACTTTAATACATACTATTCTGATTGATTATTCATCCATACATGCAAAGAATGCAAATACTTTTTTCAGAGCCCCAGCTTTCCCGATACTCACTGGATGACCAGATCCATATTGCAGAACAACCTCCCGTGTACAGTTGTGGTGATATTAGTGTCCAGAGCGATGAATTACGTGATATTGCTCATAAAGACAGGGAGCGCACATGAAAAGCCTGGATACAAACATCCTACTGTATGCCATAAATCAAGATTGTTCTGAGCCTCAAGTGTGCAGAGTTGTGGTAGAGAAAGCATTGTCAGAACCGGATTCCTGGATAATTTCTGATCAAGTCTGGTTTGAACTATACCGGCTGCTGCGAAACCCGCTCGTTTTACAGAAGCCATTGAATAGCGATCAAGCTTTGGAATGCATTCAGTGGTATAGAGAATCATCCGGCTGGCTGCAATGTGCATGGGAACCGGCACTCATGAAAGAGCTCTATCCCTTCTGGAAAAATTCTGCTTTTCCAGCACGAAACAATTTTGATTTAAAATTGGCCATAACCCTCAAATATCATGGTGTAAAAGATTTCTACACAAGAAATACAAAGGATTT
>Ga0075115_10001826_pt1 | contig 10225 bp, 6 predicted proteins | sample AntAceMetag02UKH_FD_69785 | JGI IMG/M metagenome (GOLD analysis project Ga0075115, IMG submission 69785) | Saline lake microbial communities from Ace Lake, Antarctica - Antarctic Ace Lake Metagenome 02UKH | ecosystem: Environmental > Aquatic > Non-marine Saline and Alkaline > Saline | place... | reverse complement strand
AGAAATTTCTTTTTCTGCCAAAATTGATTTGCTCAAAGAAGAGGAGTTAATTGTTAATTATCTTAAAGAAGAAAAACGAAAGTTCCTAAAGAAACAAGAGGAAGAAAGACAAAAGTTCCTAAAGAAACAAGAACATGAAAAACAGAAAGTCCTAAAGAAACAAGAAGAAGAAAAGAAAAAGACGCTTCTTAAGCAGAAGCAAGAAGAAGCTCGTTTGCGCGCCCAACGTACCATTTCTTGCGGTGACCTTAGCCTTTATGCTGATTTAGAAAAAAAAGTTTTGAGATTTTACTATAAAGATAGAGAAATTACCAAAGGAGAAGGGCTGCACAGTTCTTTTTTAATTAAAAGCATTTGGCATAGTTTATCTTCTTGCGAGTGGCAGGTAAAAAAAGAAAAAAGCAATTTTATTTTAAATTTCCATTGGAAACAGTTAAAGCTTAAGCAATCCTGGAAGCTCTCTTTTAAAAATAGCGCACTTCATTGGCAGGTTGATTTTAAAGCTTCTCGGCCGCTAGGGCTCAAACTACTTAAGTTTGGTTTACTTCTTAATTCTAAATATAAGAGTTTTTTCTGCGGCCGTCAGCAAGGCTTTTTTCCCGATAAGTTTGCTGATTGGCAGGATATGTTTTTAACAGAGCCGCAAGCAAGGCTCTGCGGTTTAAGAAAACAAGCCGGTTTTCCGGCAATTGTCGCAGAAAATAAGCAAGGGCTCTCTTGTATTATCCAGAATAGCGATGAAGAAAACTCTTGTCGTATTTTACAATTGAGCCTTCCTAAAGAAAAGCTCAATCAGAAAGAAATTTCTTTTTCTGCCAAAATTGATTTGCTCAAAGAAGAGGAGTTAATTGTTAATTATCTTAAAGAAGAAAAACGAAAGTTCCTAAAGAAACAAGAGGAAGAAAGACAAAAGTTTCTTTTTGCACAGCAAAAAGAAGAAGCTCGTTTGCGCGAGTCTAGAACTATTAGTTCTGGGAATTTAAGTGTTTTTGTCGATGCAGATAGTAGGTCAATAAGACTCTATCATAAGGATGTAGAGCTTACTGCGAGAAGAGGAATGCACTCCATTTTTTATACTTCCGAAGAGGGTTATGACTTGGATCATTGTAGATGGGATATAAATAAAGTGTCCAGCAATAGGATTATTCTGAATTTGCACTATGAATCTATATCTCTTTTGCAGATTTGGGAATTGGCTTGTGAAAAAGATGACTCTTTAAAAATTAAAATTGAAGTCGATGTGCAGAAATCGATATCATTTGCTAATCAGGATATGAAAATAGAATTTAGTGACGTATTTAAAAGCTGGGCAACCGCATATGAGCAAGGTAACTTTGATATTAATGGCTATATAAACAATATAGGCCCTATTAAGCTAAAAGATAATAAAATTTCTAAAATTATTTTAGAATTCAAAGATAAACCAGATTGTGCGAAATTATTTTTTGTTGCTTTTTCAAACTCAGGAAGACAAATTATTGATATATATAAAAGAAAGGAAGCAAATAAGGACTATGTTTGTATTAATACTTCTTTAACATTACCCAGCAGAAATGGTTTAACTAAACCCGGTAAATATATATATTTTGACGGGAAAATTGCTTTAGGTAACGATTTTGCAATAGAAAAAGATATAAATTCAACAGGAGTCGCGACTGTAGAAAAAGGGGATATAAAGTTTATTTTTGATCGCGGCAGAGGAATCATATCATGGAAAGGTAACGAATTGACTGCAGGATTAGGTGTTTATAGCTCAATACGTTCTGGCGGAATTTGGTACGATTCGTATCAGGCAACATGGGAAGTCAAACATAAGGATGAAAACAAGATAACAATTGTTGGAGGTTGGCCGCATATACCGGTTTCACAAACATGGAGATTAGAATTTGTTGGTAAAAATACTATTTTTTTGGATATAGACATGAGAATCTATAGGTCAATAGAATTAGAATTTGAGCAGACTAACATTATGCTCCTACCCGGCTATAAAAAGTGGATTGCTCCAAATTCTGCACAAGGAGAATTTATCGATGATTACACTAAGGCTTATGACATTCTACCTTTTAGGTTTTGGTACGGTAAGGCCGATAAACTTTCAGCTTTTGCAGAAACCTTGCCGAGAGTAACTTTTAACTGTAGCGGGAGCCAAAATGAAACAAGAGGTATTATAGAAAATACAGATAGTCTATATGAAGCAAGATTGCTTCAATATCAGAAAATAAACCAATCGGAAGTAAATCAGGGTGAACGTCAATACTTTAAAGGGGTTATAGAAATTAAGGATAATGAGTAATTATCGAAAATTTAAAAAGCATCTAAAGAAACGTAATCTGTTCTATGCTATCTGGCGTGGGATAAAGTATCTTGTGTTTATAGCTAAGTGGCGAAAAGGAATTTTTCAGGATTTACCCTTAAATAGGATTGCAAAAGGGAGACTGAGAGCATCTTGTTCTTCTTGCGGAATAAATATTTTTTGGAAAGGCAAAGAATTAACTACGTCTCCGGGCCTTAATATAGCGGTTAACACACTAGGTATATGGACTGATTCCTCGAAGGCTCAATGGAAAATATTGTCTCAACAAACAAATTTTTTAAAAATCAAAGTCATTTATAAAGAATTACCTCTAACCCAAATTTGGTTCGTAGGGATAAATAGCCAAAACGAAATAGAGTGGCGGGTACAGAGTAATGTAGAGGAGTGGATGCATATAGATGAGATTCGCGTGTTAACAACGGTTCATCCTTATTATAAAGTTTGGATTAGTGATTATTGCTATGGAGATTTTCCTCGCTTAGACAATTACTGGCATGATATATATCTTAAGAATCAACCCATGTCGCTAGTTGGAGTGAGATTCTCCAGAGGGGATAATTTTTTACCTTCGTTAGTTATAGAAAATCGGAAAGACGGTTTACTGCCTCTAATACAAAACTCTCCTTTATCCAGTCATGCGCATATTGTTGGAGCTAGGATCACGAATTTAAATGACACAAATAATTTTGAGCCCGGGGAGTATTTTATTTTGAACAGTAAAGTGAATATATACGAAGATGAGGGTGTGCTAGATGAAAAAATAGAGACTATACGCCAAAATTATTTAAAAAACTGTATAGGTAAAAATAAGTTCGAATAAGAGGAAAAATGTGAAAATATTACTTCTAAATTTACCTTGGCAAAGAGGCGGCAATTGGGGTGTCCGTGCCGGTTCGCGTTGGCCACACATCAAAGATATTAGTGAAGGAGAGTATCTTCCGTTTCCTTTTTTTCTAGCATACGCAGTTTCTTTATTGCACAAACACAATATAGAGGCTCTACTTATTGATGCAATTGCAGATAAGATTTCCGAGAATGAGCTTTTTAAAAAAATTACAGAGATTAAAGCGGATTACATTGTTATTGAGACCTCGATTCCTTCTTTTGACAATGATTTAAATATTGCAAAAAAGATATCAGAAATGGGGCCTTCGATAGTACTTTGCGGCCCAAACTCTGAAATTTATAAACCGGAATTTTTAAAAAAACATGTATTTATTGATTTTGTTCTATGTGGAGAGTATGAGTTTACTCTACTAGAGTTAGCGAGCACACTTTCAAAAGGCAAAGATTTGTCTAATGTTAAAGGTTTAATTCATAGAGATAAAGATAGCATAATAAAGAATCTACCAAGAGATCCTTTTAATATAAATGATTTACCTTGGCCTCATAGAGAAACATTACCTATGGATAAGTATTTGGATGTTCCCGGGGAGATGCAAACTCCAAGCATACAGGTATTAGCATCAAGGGGGTGTCCTTTCAAATGCCAATTTTGTCTTTGGCCACAGGTTATTTATCAAGGTAGTCATTACAGGGCTAGAGAAGTTAAAGGGGTTGTAGATGAAATGGAGTATTTTGTGAGAGAAAAAGGATTTAGGTCTATTTATTTTGATGATGATACGTTTAATGTCGGTAAAAAAAGAATGCTAGAATTTTGCCAAGAGATTAAAGATAGAGGGTTGAACAGGGTCCAATGGGCGATAATGGCTAGGCCTGATTTGATGGATAAAGAGATACTAAAAAATATGAAGGAAGCAGGATTGTGGGCAGTAAAATATGGAGTAGAATCCATGAACCAGGATTTAATTGATAATATTGAAAAGGATATGGATTTGCAAAAGGCAAGGCAGATGATAAAATTTACGAAAGAGTTGGGAATAAGAACTCATCTAACTTTTACTTTTGGGTTACCTGGTGAAACAATGCAAACAATTGAGAAGACTATTCGAGCTATCAAGGAGCTTGATCCGTTTTCAGTGCAGTTTTCTATTATGACCCCTTTTCCGGGGACTAAAGCGTATGAGATTTTTGATAAAAACGAATTAATTGTTTCAAAAAATTTTTCTTTATATGATGGGCATTTTAAGAGTGTGATCAAAACAAAAAAATTAACCTCGACAGATTTAGAAAACGCTAAGATTAAAGCATACAGAGTTTGGCTGGATCATTTGAGGCGGAGGAGAGGTTTGATAGGTAATTTGAAAAGATTTCTACAGTATATCCGTATGCATAGTTTAAGTTTCGCCTTCCGTAAGGCTTTAAGGTATTTAAGATATGTCGTAATAGATAGAAAGAAATATATAGATCTAGATTAATTGAGTTGTAATAAAATCAATTTTGTAAATTAAATATGAATATTGTTAAGAGAGTTTTAAATATAATGTCGAAAAGAGAGATTCGTAAGAAAAAAGAGGTGGTTGACATCTTACTTATCCAATGTCCTCCTTGGGATGTTTCTATGCCTCCTCTTGGCATAGCTTATCTTGCAGGTTATTTAAAAGAATATGGCTACTCTGCTTACCCATTTGATTTAAATATTACATTATATAATTTAGCAAAAAGTGCGAATAAATATTTGTGGGAACAAAAAAGTTATGATTATTGGGTTAACAATGAATTATATGAAAAAACATGGAATCGGATTAAGAATATTACACAAAAAGCTATTAAACAGGTTCTTAAAAAATACAACACAGAATATGTGGGTTTATCAGTTAACTTTGCGAGTATAAAGATTGCGGGTGAAACAATTAAGACAATAAAGGCTATAAATAAGAATATTAAAATTATCTTAGGCGGATGGGGCTGTGTTAATGAGCATATGCGAAGTTTATTTCCCAAAGATTTAGTTGATGTTTTTGTTGTCGGGGAGGGAGAGAAAACGATAGTAGAAGTTATGGGGAAATTAAATGGAAAGATAGATAAAAAGAATGTACCAGGAGCTCTTTTTAATAAAGAAGGACAGACCTCATATGAACTCAGGCGTTCCATAATGGATTTAGATAGTATACCTTGGCCTAAATATAGTGAGTTTAATTTAAATCTTTATACTTCTAAGGCCATACCATTGTTTACTAGCAGAGGCTGTATTAGCCAATGTACTTTTTGTAATGACTGGGCTCTTTCAAAACCTTATCGGTTTCGTAGTGCTAATAATATTTTTGAAGAGATTCAACATCATGCAAAAAAATACAACATAAGTTATTTTAGTTTCAAAGACCTTTTATGTAATGGAAATATAAAGGAGCTAAATTTATTATCTGAGTTGCTTATTGATTCGGGTTTACAGATTCATTGGGATTCTCAAGCTATTCCTCGTCAAGCAATGACTCATGAACTATTGTGTAAACTTAAAAAATCAGGGTGCGGAGCGTTGATATATGGGGTCGAGAATTTTTCTAATAATGTTTTAAGAAGAATGGCGAAAACATTTACCAAGGAAATTGCCGAAAAAGTATTAAAAGATACCTATAAGGCAGGAATAAATGCATGTATTAATATTATAGTAGGTTTTCCCGGGGAGACCGAAGAGGATTTCGAAGAAAATTTTGATTCGATAAAGAGGAATCGCAAATATATTACACATATTGGAGCAGTTAGCGTATGCTTGGTAAATAATGACAATGATTTGGATATTAATCCTGGTAAATATGGATTAGTTTTACCGGAAGACTTAGCTATAAGAGCTAAGAAATGGTATACTTCTGACGGAAAAAATACTTACGAAATAAGAAGGTCAAGGGCTGAAAGAATTATTAAATTAATTAAAAAACTAAAGTTATCCCATACGACGGCAACACTATGAGCATAGAAGTGAATGATCTTGTTTTGAAAGGGGTATTAGATGGTTCAAGGGCTTTCGTTGGACCGGAGACTGTTCAATTTGATATAACTAACAGATGTAATAATAATTGCTTATGCTGTTGGAGAAATTCTCCTCTTTTGGGTGAGCCAAGTGAAGAAAGTAAAATAGAAAAAGAATTCGAACTCCCTTTTGCTTTAATAAAAAAGACAATAAAAGAGCTTAAAAAAATGGGGACAAGGAATTTGTTTTTTGCTGGGGGAGGAGATCCATTTGTTCATCCTGACATAATAAAGATATTAAAATACGCCAAAAAATACAAAATGAAAATTTTTATAAATACCAATTTTACATTAATTGATAGAAAAAAGGCTAAAGAGTTAGTAAAGCTTAAGGTTGACCATATTCACGTAAGTGTTTTAGCTGGAAATTCTAGAACTTATTCATTAATACATCCGAATAAGACAGAAGAAACATTTTATACAATAAAAGAAATTTTAAAGTATATTGCTCTCGTAAAAGAGGACAGAAAACAACACCTTTACACCCCTTATCCCCACATAAATCTTTATTATGTAATTTTTAACAAAAACTATAAAGATATCAATGAGATGGTAGATTTAGCCATCGACGTAAAAGCTGATAGTTTGGAATTTACACCTGTGGATGTTGTTTCAGGCAAAACGGATTCTTTGCTATTAGACGCTGAACAAATTAATTCAGTTACCAATGATGTAAAGAATAATATCGAACGCTTGAAGGAATATAATAGATATGAATCGGTTAAGATTAACATTGAGCAATACGAAAATTTTTTAAGAAGAATTAATTCTTCTTTTGCCTTAGAAGGCAAATATGAATCAAATACAGTGGTTAAGCAGCCTTGTTATGTAGGTTGGGCGTTTGCCAGAATAAAGGCTGATGGAGAAGTGGCTCCCTGTTTAAAGGCAAATCAGATATCAATAGGTAACATATACAAAAATTCATTTAAGGAAATATGGAATAGTCCTCAAGAGCAAGAATTTAGAAGAAAATCATTCAATTTAAGTTTCAATGAAGGGTATTTTAAGGGTATGGGTAGCAACTCTAATTTAACGTTCGATTGCTTGAAGAGTTGTGACAACATCCAAATAAGTTTAAATATGCATGAAAAGTATAAAGACATATTGAGAGGGTATGGGAAAATTAAATAAAATTATTAAAGATAAGAATCAGCTATTACTTATGGCCGGAGTTTTCCATTCTGCAAAAGCTTTTGTTTCTCCGGAAGTTTTACATATAGATTTAACAAATATGTGTAATTTCGATTGTATTGCTTGTTGGTGTCGGTCTCCTTTACTTGGTGATAAGGCTATGCCGGTATGGGAGCGGAAATTAACTCTTCCCTTAGATTTATTAAAGAGCGTTCTTGATGAGCTATTCAGTATGGGTGGCTTAAAGCAAGTGAAACTGGTCGGTGGAGGGGAGCCCTTTATGCACCCAAATATATTAGAAATTATTGAATATATTAAAAAGAATGATAAAAATGTTCAGATAGATATAAATACTAATTTTAGCCTTGTTGATGAAAAAATAGCTGAGGAATTAATACAATTAGGAGTTGATTCTTTAACTGTGAGTATTTGGGCAGGGTCTCCTGCAGTTTATTCTGCACTTCGTCCTAATCAAACTGAAGCGACTTTTCATAGAATAAAAGAAGTTTTAACATTTATTCTTCAACGTAAAAATAAACTTAAAATCCATCATCCTCGTATAACAATACATGATGTTATTTTAAAATTAAACTACTATGATGTATCCGCGATGATACAATTTGCATTAGATGTAGGCGCTCATGACATACAATTTGTTCCTATGGATCCCGTTAAAGATAAAACCGAGAGTTTATTATTGGACGATAATGATAAAAAAGAACTGCTCGAATTATTATATGGAATAAAAAAACGCTACGATTCAACATCTTTTCAATATATAGCAGAAGACAAAAGAAGGGTTATTCTTAGCGATTTCGATGGATTTATAAACCGTATTGAAAGATTGAATATTAAAAGCGGAGCCTACGATGAAGATATTATTGAAGAAATACCTTGTTATGTAGGCTGGTTATTTGCAAGAATTATGGCTACAGGTAATGTAGTTCCTTGTTGTAAGGGGCACAGAATGCCTATGGGTAATATCAATAAGAATAGCTTTAAAGATATTTGGCGTTCAGCTGTTTACAATAAGTTTAGATATAATGGTATTAATTTTCCTAAACGGCATGCTTATTTTTCCAAGATGGGGAATGATGCGGTTGCAAAGACAGGTTGCTATAATTGTGATAACCTTTGGCAAAATATCTCTATGCAGAACAGGATTAATCTATTAAAAAGTAAATACCCCCGTTTGATTAAATTCTGTAGCTTTTTGTTACAAAAAGTACTTTAACTATGATAGCGAAATTTTTTAATAGAGTATCTTTTAGAGAGGGAAGAAGGAGATACTTGAATTTAAAGGGTATTATTTCAAAGCAATATGCTTACAAGGGTCCGGATATAATTCAAATAGATCTGACTGATAAGTGTAATAGCCGTTGCTTGGTATGCTGGAATAACTCTCCTGTTAAGGAAAAAGAAAGAGAGGCTTCTTTTGGTAGTCTTGATTTTTCTAAGGTTAAAGACTTCATAAGAGATGTTGTCAAGCTAGGAACCAGAGAAGTCATTTTTTCAGGCGGAGGAGAACCATTCTGTTATCCTAGAATTTGGGAAATATTAGAATGGACAGAGAAAAAAGGTATAAAATTTCATATAAATACTAATTTTACTTTATTAGGGAAAGAAGAAATCAACAAGCTTTTAAATTTCAAGAAGTTGACTTCTTTAACGATTAGTATTTGGAGTGGAAAGTGTGGTTTATATTCAAAACTTCATGGTAGAAAAGATGATACACTCTATAAACTTATAGATAATATTAAGTATTTAAATCGTGTTAAGTCTTCTAACCTTTATGTAAAAATAGCGACTATTGTTAGTAATATTAATTATTTGCAATTGAGAGATCTGTTGGATTTAATGAGTGAAACCGGGTGTTCGAATATAGAATTTGGAGTTTGCGATGTAATCCCAGGTGTGACCGACTCATTTTTATTAAATAACCACCAAATAGATGCATTAAAGACAAACTTTAGCGAATTGTTAAAATATATTAAGAAAAAACGGCATAAAATTAAAATTGTTAATAAAAAAAGATTTTTAAAAAGGATTTCTAACCCTAGTGCTTGCCACGGAGAATATGATAGTTATGTTGAAAAAACTCCTTGTTATTCTGGTTGGATTTTTTTGAGATTAAGAACTAATGGTGATTTTAATTCATGTTTGAAATCTCATCGTGTTCCTATTGGAAATCTGTATAGGGAGAGCATTTTTTCAGTATGGAATAATTCGTTGCAGCAAAAATTCAGAAGGGAGTCCTTGTGTATACCTAAAAATTTGGAGTATTTTAAATTTATCGGAAACGGTAACGATAATACTGTCGGTTGTAAGCGTATTTGCGATAATGTATTAGCAAATGAATATTTGCACAGGATAATAAAATTCTTAGTGTGGTTTTGAGCGTTTTGATACCAAAATGAAAAGAAATAAAAGGTTTATTATTATAGTTTTCCTTTTTTTTATAGCTTTAGCTATGGATGCAGTTTTTTTTATATTAAAAAAAGTTAGACGGATTACTTTTTTCCCCGGAGCTTAAGATGAATATATTGATGCTACACCCTCATGATATTTATTCTTTATTAGAACCATGGACTATTCGTATAAAAAGAATTGCGAGTGAGTTTGTAAAGAAAGGGCACTCAGTTAAATTGGTCTATTTTCCGCAAGATAAAAAAAATATCTACAAAAGGAATATAGATAATAATGTTGAAATGATTTCTATGGATAGGAGAGTAGGTATTTTTAGTTTATTCCGAAACATTATCAAGATAGTTAAATTAGGGCGAGAGTGTGATGTGGTTCATTTTCAAAAATGTCACCATACCGCTTCTCTCCCAGCATTAATTACAGCATTTATTTGGAATAAACCTATTCATTATGACTGGGATGATTGGGAGACAAAAATATTTTATTATT
>Ga0075115_10001825_pt1 | contig 10228 bp, 10 predicted proteins | sample AntAceMetag02UKH_FD_69785 | JGI IMG/M metagenome (GOLD analysis project Ga0075115, IMG submission 69785) | Saline lake microbial communities from Ace Lake, Antarctica - Antarctic Ace Lake Metagenome 02UKH | ecosystem: Environmental > Aquatic > Non-marine Saline and Alkaline > Saline | place... | reverse complement strand
GACGGCTCCAGATTCTACTGGCATGTCTACCCCAGAAACGGCGCCCTTACCGGCCCCCCTTCCGATTACCGCACCTTACTCAACGGATGCTAACACTATAAAGAGAACACCAGTCCTTACTCCATCTGGTATTTATGAAAGAGAGGACAGTACAGACCGAGCTAGTGGGCTACTGCAGAGGTGTTCCCGAAACCATACCAGTGGACAGAATGATATATTATTGAAAACCTTTTACCGATTAGAAAACAGTCACGGAAGAGTAAATCTGCGTCGGAGATTATTCTGAGTAACTGTACGAGCCGCTATGAAACCAGATAATACCTATAATGGTGCTTCTATGGTTAAACAGGTACCCTTATTAATCTCGCTTTCTATACTGAGGGTGCCGCCCAGCAGTTGAGCCCGTTCATGCATTCCGGCCAGACCAAGTTTATCTATCCGGGCCAAGTCTCCTACCGGGGTAGGCATGGTAAAGCCTCTACCATTGTCACGGATAGTAATTTTAATACTCTGCTCGAGGAAGTCTACTCTAACAGAGGCCCTGGTCGCCTGCGAGTGCCGGCGTACATTAGCCAATGCTTCCTGGATAATACGGAAGAGCATCAGCTCGGCTTCCGGCGGCAGCTGCCGTTGCTCCCCTTTGATTTCGGAATCCACCATAATCCCGTAGTTCTTGGCCAGGTCCGAAGCCAGCCATTTTACTGCCGGAATAAGTCCCAGATCGTCCAGGATAGAGGGCCGAAGCTCCTGACTAAAGCGGCGCACACCCTCCAGTATCCGTCGTACCTCTTCCCTTATGTCCTCTGCTGACAGCTCGGAGTTACCCGATGATAAATCTTCCAAATAGCGCGATACCACTACCAGGGACTGAACTGTTTCATCGTGTAGCTCTCGCGCAATCCGTTTGCGCTCGTCTTCCTGCGCCTGGCTGACCTTCTGCGCATATAACCTGAGGTTTTCCTGGATTTTCCGTTCCTTGGCGATATTTTCGGCAGCAGTATTTTCCAGCTCTTCCATGTAGTGCTTGAGGGACGACCCCATTTTATTAAATGTATTTGCTAATTTACCCAGCTCATCCTGGCTCTTTATCTCCAGCTTATAATCAAGTTTTCCCTTACCTATTTGCTCGGCACCCCGTTTGAGGGCGAGAATGGGACTGGTTATGGTCCGTGATAAAAGCAGAGCCAGGCCGGTTACAACTATAACCAGTACAATAAAGATAATAAAAAATGCTTTTTGCAGGCCGGAAACGTTACTATTGATATAATCACTGCTCTCCGCAATGGCAGTGCTAATATCTTTTTTAGTCTCTTCGGCTGGTGCGGAAAACTCCTCTATGTATGTTGTCGCCCAGAGAGTCAGTGTTTCTTCTCCGGAATTATTGATTGGTATGACGCTCGCATATTTTTGACCGATTGAGCCGTCCACTTCCTGCCAGTCGTAGTAACCGACACTGGCCCTGCCCCCTGCCGACGATTCGATAATTGCCCAGAAGGAAGGTAGTTTATCCTTCAGGGGGCTTATGTCCTTTTCCTGTCCCGGAAATTTATGAATGATTATAATATTGTTGTCCGGGTCAATAAGAGTAGTATATCCGGTTGTGCCAACCGGCTGAACGGCGATTTCACGTAGTGCCATATCATTTCTCATGTCTTCCGCTGTCATTGCGGGACGGGTTTTAAGGTACATTTCCACCTGTTTGGCAACGTCCTGCGCTTTCTGCGTGATTATCTCTTCCCCCATCCTGTTTAAATGAGCTACACTGTCTTCAATGGCGCTTTCACCCAGAGAGGCGCTGGTTTCCAGAGCATAGTTACCCAGTTCTCTTATACTATTAATGGACACGTACCCGAGTACGCCCATAGATAGCACGGATAGCCCCAGAAAGGTGAAAAGAATTTTGGTGGATAAACTCAGTTTGGACCAGGCTATACTCTTTCTCATAGGAACCTCTTCGGGACACTTCAGCCCAGATCTTCAAAGGAGAGCAAGCCCCTTTTAACACTCTGTGAAATAGCCTGTGTACGAGAGCCTACACTGAGCTTGTGGAATATATTGTTGATATGACCCTGGACGGTACGGATGCTGATGCTTAACGTATCGGCAATATCTCTATTATTCATCCCCCTGGCGGCCAGCTTTAATACTTCCATCTCCCGCTCACTTATCTCAGTATTTGCTTTCGCGCTATCGGCCTGTCGGGAACCGAGCACTATACGCTGTATAACCTTGCGCGCTATGGTAGGATGCAACACCGATTTTCCGTCATGAACAGACCTTACCGATTCCACTATCTCCCGGCTGTGAATATCCTTGAGGAGATAGCCCGCGGCCCCGGCTTCCAGCAGAGCGAAGACATATTCGTCATTATCATAAGCGGTAAAAATCAGTATGGCTATAGACGGGAAACGGGGTTTAATCCGCCGGGTAACCTCGATGCCGCTGAGCTCGGGCAGGGAGATATCTAAAATAGCCACGTCAGGTTGCATCTCTTCAATCAGCTTTATAGCCTCCTCTCCATCACTGGCCTCGCCAACCACTTCCATATCAGGCTCTCTCTCTAACAGGGCACGAGTGCCTTCTCTAACCACAGCGTGATCATCAGCTATTACTATTCTTATTTTATCCATACTTACCTCTTAACAAGAGTATAACCCAGTTGACAATCGGCTTCAATATTTCCCCCCTCAGCAGGGTACAGAGACCTATTCTAGCAGGTATTGTTACCCCCTTTTTCACAAGTATTTATACCTGGCGTAATCAATCTGAAGTGGGTTCAACAGTCGTCTAAAAAACAGGTTAGCTAGCCGATGCTAGATCAAATACAACTTGATATCCTGATAGTAGAGTGATGAATGCCATAATACATATGAAAAAGAGCATATCCTACCAGGGGAAATAATAATAATTGGAGTGTGCTAATGGCTGTACCTGAAACTTATGGGCAAGATTTAGGGTTTGTTGGTGAAGAGGAAAGGAACCACCTCTTCCGTGAAGTACAGAAGATGCTGGACAAGCCTCAAACCAAGCTCGGTAATCCGGGGGCAGTAGGTCTGGCTGCCTTCGGAGCTACTACAATATTACTGCAACTGCATAATCTGGAAATTGTAGGTGTCGGCGTGGTGATGTGGTTGGCCTTCTTCTTCGGGGGCTTGGCCCAGTTCATCGCCGGGTTCCAGGAATTTCGCACCGGCAACAGTTTTGGCTCAGCAGCTTTCGTGACCTATGGAGCCTTCTGGGTTGCCCTAGGTGGCATTTTCCTGTCCACACAAATGGGTCTCTTTAATATTACCGGTACCGATATCGGCTGGTTCCTTGTCGTATTCACTCTGCTCACTGCTATTTTCTTTGTCGGGGCTATGAAGCAGAACGGTGCCATGGCCCTGGTTTTCCTGACCCTTTTAATAGGTTTTATTTTACTGGACATTGGGCACCTGGTTCCCAATGCCGCCGTTTTTAACAAAATCGCCGCAGTTGAACTGATAATCTGTGCCTTTTCAGCATGGTATTTGATGGCACATGTCATTCTAACCCCACTCAAAATAAACGTACCGGCTGGCAAACCATGGTCCTAGTCATCACTCTGCAATAAATAAAAGGAGGATAAAATGAAAATCTTAATTCCGTTAGATGGTTTCAAGGAAAGCGAAGCAGTAATACCCTTTGTTGAGAACCTGGTATCTGAAACACTATGGGAGAAGAAGTTTGAGATTACCTTACTCCATGTAATCCCTTCGTTCCGTCCCTTTGACGTACCACCGGTTTACTATAATGAGCGAGAGCTTGTAGGAATGATGACGGAATCAAACAGCTACCTCAAGAAGGCCGGCGAGTGTCTGGAAAGTAAAGGGGCCTTAATCTCCGTAAAGACAGTAGTTAGCAGGGATAGTGCGGAGGAAATCGTCAAAGCTGCCGAGGAAATTAATGTTGATTTGATTGCCATGGCAACGCACGGCCGGAGCGGAATTTCAAGGTGGGCCATAGGGAGCATTGCTGATAAGGTACAAAAACGGGAGAAAAGAATCCCCGTAGTCACGGTGAAAGCTACATACGAATGGGAACATAACATCCCGTTAGTCACGGTGCAGACGCCAAGCGAACAGCAAGAAAGGATTCCGATACACGCATAATTAAGTAAGCCAGATAATCTGAAAACACTTTTTACCAGAATACAGAATAACCGTGATAGAAAACTATAGGAGCCCCGGGTGACCTCGGGGCTCCTATAGTTATACAGGGATTATAGTCTTATTATTCTAAAACGCAGTAATTTTACGGCCGGGAGACTGGTTCTACGCATAAAAGAATTGAGGCGTATTTAGCTGGGCACCTCCACCAGCAAGGTAGTCCCTTTACCCGGTGCTGACATAACCTTAAATTTGCCACCGAGCAGCCTGGCCCGTTCCTGTATCCCGGCGAGACCGAGTTTACCACTACGCGGCAGGTCATCAACTCTTCCCGACAGCTCAAAACCGCCACCGTTATCACTGATAATAGCCTTTATCCTGTCTTTGGAGAACTCCAATGTCACCCCGGCCTCTTTAGCCTTGGCGTGCCTGGCAATGTTGTTCAGCGCCTCCTGGACTATACGGAACAGCAGCAGCTCAACTTCAGATGAGAAACGCCTCTCTTCCCCGATTATCTTCAAACTGGCGACAATACCGTTATATTCGTATAGGCTCCGGGTCAATGATCTCAACGCGGGGATTAAACCCAAATCGTCTAGCACCGATAGGCGTAGAGCCTGAATGAAGCGGTGCAAATCCTGAGCGCCGCGATTGACCTGAGATTTCAGGTCTTTGAGAAAGAGTATATCATCGGGGGCAAGATTTTTCTTCTTCCTGGTGAAATTATCCAGCTGACGGGAAAGGGAGCCCAGTACCTGAGTCGTATCGTCATGAAGCTCCCTGGCGATACGCCTCCGCTCCTCTTCCTGCGCCCGGGTAATCTGCTGCAGGTAGTAATGCAGGTTCTCGTGCATGCGCTTATCTTCCGTTACGTCCCGGGCAATGTTCTGAAAGCCTTTTACTTCACCATCTCTGGTAATCAGGTTGGTGGTAACCATGCATATCGCTGCCGAACCATCCTGTCTGACCAGTTTCTGCTCATAAGGAAAATTAATATCCTGACCTTCTATCAGCTTGACTCTTGTTTCCCGAGCCAGATTCAAGCTTTCATCACTGATAAATGACTCTATGTTCTTCCCCAACAGTTCTTCTACAGAATAGCCGGTAAGCTCAGCGGACGCCTTGTTGGCTGTTTGAATATTACCTTCTAAATCATCGACCCATATAGCATCATAAGCGCTTTCAAAGAGGGCTCTAAAGCTTCTCTCCGATTCATGCAATGCCTCTACCGCGCTCTTGCTGTTGGTGATGTCCTCCAGAGTCTCTATCGCTCCTATCACCACTCCCCTGCTGTCTCTGATAGGGCTTGCCGTAAAATGAAGCCACCTGCCATTCAAACCGAGAGCCGGGAAATAGTCTTCGGCTTCATAAGCACCGTCAATCAGGTAAGACCTTCTGCATTTCCGGGAATAGTAGGCTTCAATTTCATCGGCAGACGCCCCATCTACTATCAAGTCGGCCAGGGTTGGCCTCTCTTCGGCGTAAAATGCCCGCCATTGCTGGTTGGTTCCGATAATCTTCTCTTTCTTTATACCGGAGAGTATTTCAATCGCCGTATTCCAGTGAATAACCTTGTGCCGACTATTGATTACAAATGACGCAATGGGAGAACCATCAATAATCCGTGCCAGCATTTCTGAACTTAACGAACTGAGAGGCATGTAGCTAACCCTATCCCCTTATCTTGAGCTCAGGGGAGCTAAGACAACTCTTCTATGGTGAACAACTCTCTGGCTATGCCCTGTATCACGGCTTCGGTGCGGGACCCGACTCCAAGTTTATTGAAAACCATTCTCAGGTTCCCCTCAATAGTACGTCTGCTCAGGTGAAACTCCTGGGCAATGTCCCCATTGCTCATACCCCTGGCGGCCAGTTTCAAGACATCCAGCTCACGGTCACTCAGGCTAGAATAGGATACCGACGCACGCGGCATTTTTCTGCTGTCTCTAAGGTGGTTTATAACTTTTAGAGTGATTTTAGGGTCAAGTATAGGCTCACCGGTATGAACAGCCCTGATTGCGTTTACCAGACCCTCGCCACTGGTAGTCTTCAGTAGATAACCGGCAGCCCCCAGCTCTAAAAGCCCGAAAACGTACTCATCGTCATCATAGGCACTGAGTATCAGTACAGCGGTAGTAGGGCAGACCTGCTTAATCTTCTTCGTGGCTTGGAGGCCGTTAAGCCTGGGCATGGCGATATCCATAATAACCACATCGGGCTGCAGCTCAGCAACCATCCGCACCGCCTCCTCGCCGTCGTAAGCGTTACCCACCACCTCTATATTGCTTTCGTCATTTAGCAGCCGGCTTATGCCCTGAGATGTTATTAAATGGTCTTCAGCTACAAGTACTTTAATCACATTCATAAACTACACACCTTCCCCTATTATACCCGAAAATTCCATATCTAGCTAATATTTTTGCGTTAAACACCCGGGTAATATCCGCCTATGGCTTAATTTATTGCGGATATTACTGCCCATAATCAGGTAAGTTTTGTGATTGTAATACAGGTGTTAAAACGGGTAGCAGCAGGTTTTCAAAGTAGTAAAATTCTTTACAAGATGATATCTTGAGTAGTTGCCATCACATTCCAATCATTATTTTACCGTTATGTTAAAAAAAACGAATGTGAGAGTAAGCGACCATAGCTGAGCCTTAATCCAGGTATGATTGAAATATGCCACTGGTTAGATGATGGAGAAACTATAAGGAGATGAATTGAAGCCATGGAGCATCGACTAAGCCCTGACGGTCAGGAAGAGAAAATACAAAAGTTTGTCACCAAGTTCGGCATTATTATGTTTGCTATATACACCATCGTGTATTTCGCCTTCATTATAATCGCCGTAACCAACCCTCAGTTTATGGGGAAGGATGTTGGTAATCTCAATGTCGCTATCACATATGGCTTCGGCATCATTATCCTGGCGATTATACAGGCGCTGATTTACAGCTATATTTGCGGCAAAAGAGAGAACGCGGAGCGCTCAGGTAAGGGGAAGAGTAAATAATGAATTATAAGGCCGAACCCTTAGCCATCATCATATTTGTATTCTTTGTACTGTCCGTACTCGGCATATCTTACTTCTTTTCGCGCAAAACAAAATCTGCGAGCGGCTACTTTGCCGCCGGCGGCAATATTCACTGGGGAGTAAATGGCATCGCCTTCGCCGGAGACTATCTGTCTGCTGCCTCTTTCCTCGGTATAGCCGGCATGGTAGCGATATACGGCTATGACGGTTTCCTCTACTCCATTGGTTATCTGGCAGGCTGGATGGTAGCCCTGTTCGTTGTCGCCGAGCCGTTGAAAAAGTTAGGGAAATATACCTTTGCCGACGCGATTGATGCCAAATTTAAATCGCGGGGCGTGATACTAGCCGCGGCAATCAGTACTCTCGTTGTCTCTCTATTCTACCTGATACCACAGATGGTCGGCGCCGGCACGCTGATAACCCCTTTGCTCGGTCTGCCTTTTGAAGCGGGCGTTATCATGGTCGGTTGTGTCGTCATCCTGATAGTCGCCACGGCAGGCATGGCATCCACCACATATGTTCAGTTCATAAAGGGCGGTTTACTGGTAGTATTTTCTCTGGTTTTAGTATTCCTGCTACTTGGCAGCGGGTTTTCAACATCACCCGACCAGAAAGACTCTACCTATCATGAATTTATAACCTTAGAACTGGCTGATACCGGTAGTGATGCTATTGCTCTCAAAGATACTTCCTACGAAGTGGTTAAAGAATTCCAGGTTGGGGAAGAACCCAGTGCTAAAACATTCGTTAAACTCGCCAAGGATGATATTGAAACCGTCTGGCAACTGGACGCAGACAATAACATACTACTGGAAACACAGACAATTACGCACCGTGCCGACGGGCCGGATCTATACAATGGTGCCCCCAAAGAAGACGGCAGGTTTTATCAAGTCGGGCATTTAAGTGAAATTGAGGGGCAACCGGCAGTAGAAACCGGCGGCCTGAACCTGTTTAACTTTATCGGCAAGATTAAGGATAGTACGGTCATCCGTTGGAGTCAACAAAACCTTACTGACGGCACAGATAGAATAACAGTATACTATCAGGTGCCGACAGAGGGTAAAGACGTATTAATTCCCGGCCTGAAGTTCAAGATTGACCCGGCACGGGGGGCCTCCACCTCAGACCAGATTAATTTCATATCTCTCATGATTGCGCTGTTCCTGGGCACGGCTGCCCTGCCCCATATCCTGATTCGTTACTATACCGTGCCTACCTCAGCCTATGCCAGAAAATCCACCATCGTCGCCGTTGGTGCCATTGGCCTGTTCTATCTGCTTACCCTCTATATGGGACTGGGAGCCATGACACATGGTGTCATTGACCTCACCAACAGCAACATGTCGGCACCGCTGCTGGCGAGAGCTTTTGGCCTGGGCATTTTTGCGATAATCTCGGCAATCGCCTTTTCTACCATCCTGGGAACCGTCAGCGGTCTTATCGTGGCATCATCCGGAGCTGTGGCCAATGACCTGCTGCACAAGTTCTTCAAGCTTAACATGGATGACAACAAGATGGTCTTTGCCGGCAGAATTACGGCTGTAGTGGTAGGCATTATCGCCATGGCACTGGGTATTGCTTTCAAGCACATGAATGTTTCCTTCCTGGTGGGCTGGGCTTTCTCTATAGCAGCATCCGCCAACTTGCCGGCGATTATCATGGTGCTGTTCTGGAAGAGAACCACTTCCAAGGGTGTAATCGCCTCGATAGCGGTCGGGTTGTTATCAGCCCTGATCCTTATTCTTCTGTCACCGGACACCTTTAGCCAGGTTTATCAACTACCGGCTGCCAACGCACCAATGCCATTCAGCCAGCCAGCCATTATCTCCGTGCCATTAAGCTTTATCACTCTTGTCGTCGTATCGTTATTTACCAAGAAGGATAATGTCACGGATAGCACTGTTTAGGAAATGCATAAACAGGACTTGCTGATGTTTTGGACAAAACATCAGCAAGTCCTATCTCCGGCACTTATAGTTATCCTCATATAATACTATTTTGGGGGGGACAATATGACAGAACGAATGCTTATTCCTCTGGATGGTTCAAAGGTAGGTGAAGCGGCCCTTTACTATATTGCTCGCCTGCTGGACAAGTTAGAGCCAGGACATATGCCGGAAATAATTCTGTTCCACGTGGTTCAGCGGCAGATTGAACATATTAATGTAGAGGGTGGGGTTGTTGACATTTACGACAGTTCACAGGATATAGAGAGTGTTATAGCTTCGGCAATGATATATCTGAATAAGTCTGCCGAGACTCTTATAAAGAAGGGGGCTACCGTCACCTGCAAGATAGCGCTTAATGATACGGGTGCCAGCTCGGCTGAAAAGATTATAGACGCTGAAACTGAACTTAACATAGATATGGTCGCCATGTCCACTCACGGCCGGCGCGGGATCAGCCGGTGGGCTTACGGCAGCGTCACCGGCAAAGTGCTGAGTAGCGGTCACGTACCGGTACTGATGGTACGGGTGAAAAAAGATGAACTATAAACATGCTACCGATGCTTAAAACCGGATGCGCGGGCTAAACCGCTTTAGAAATTATTCTGACTGCTCAAAGCTTTTATGTAAACACCACACATCCCAGTCCCTGTCTTAGTTTAAGGCATCTAGTTACAGAAGGGGCAGACAGGGAAGTTGCATTCTCCACAATTGAGGCACAGCCCACCATGCCCCAACTCAATAATATCCTCCCGGGTGACCTTATCATCAGCTAGAACTCTAGGCAGGATAACGTCAATGATCGTTGTCTGGTTAAATATAACCGCTCCGGGTGCGCCAAGGATGGGAATGTCCCCCAGCATTGCCAAAAGGAACATGGCACCGGGCATAACCGTAGCCCCATAGTTAATTATTTCGGCCCCGCTTTTCTCAACCCCTTCCACAGTAACATCATCCGGGTCTACAGAAAGCCCACCACAGATGAAGATAACATCACTACTGTTAGTGGCATACTAAAAGGGAGCCAGTTTTAGAAGAAAACGGCATTCGAAAAAGGGACCACCTGAAAATATGAATTCCGGTATGCTGGAGTTAAATGCCAGGTACCGGAGGGAAGG
>Ga0075115_10001820_pt1 | contig 10247 bp, 2 predicted proteins | sample AntAceMetag02UKH_FD_69785 | JGI IMG/M metagenome (GOLD analysis project Ga0075115, IMG submission 69785) | Saline lake microbial communities from Ace Lake, Antarctica - Antarctic Ace Lake Metagenome 02UKH | ecosystem: Environmental > Aquatic > Non-marine Saline and Alkaline > Saline | place... | reverse complement strand
AACTTCGTTTTGCATTTGGACCCCTCCTTTGTCTGGCAGTTTGAATGATTATCAATCATTCTGGCTTATCAGAGCCGGTTTCCCCAGACAAGGTTGGGTCCATTCCATTATTGCGCGTGTCCGCCGACGCATTAGTGGCGGAAGGAGCTGAAGCGACGAAGCAATCTCGTCTTTTCTTCCTGAGAAGGGGGACATTCCTTGCACAATTCGCTAAAAATCGTTTTATAAGAGCATAAACACTAATGATATCAGTAAATTGGAGTTCCTCCCCCTGGGTCTCTCAGAGAATACGCAACTTTTCCCAATAATTGCCGATAACCCAATGAACCCAAGCACTAAGGGGATTTGATGGCAACTATTGGTCGCAACATAAACATGCTGCAGCTCCGCAGTATGTTTCAGCCAGGCTCTCATGGGATGGATACTCTGGGGAGTGGCGGCGTCCTCGTCTATGATGGGATGTCTTCCTTTCAGTCTGTCATCTCGACCGAGCGTGGCGAGCGGAGGGATCCCTTGCTGTTTAGGGTGAACTGTCTCTGGAAAGTCGACTGGCAGCCTAAGCAACTTACCGATCAAATTACGCCTCTAATCTTGCAAGATGATCTTCAATCACCATCGGCCGAAGCGACAATCACCCTGGACGTCGACGGCACCGAACACGTTGTCCAGAATGATTTCCGTTACGAAGCTGCTGGGAAAAGGACCGACAGATCTCCTGATGATTGGGATGCGACCCCCGAAAATCTCAAGGAGGCCCTTCAGCATATCGTTGAGACACAGCTTGATGGCGATCCGTCGCGCGTACGAGCGAGCAGAGAGTTTAGACTCGCATCATTCCAATTGCTCGATGGTAGCGTGGTCAACGGCCAACAGTTTTTTTATGCACTTGTTTCCTTGGAACGTCCTGATGTGCCTCGATCGGAAATGTTTACGGTAATTTCTGTAAGCGATGCTGCTCGCTTAGCGCGTGAGAAATACCTGGGATATCAGGATTGGGATGCAAATCCAGAAGCGCTGAAACAGACATTGGAATATATTCTCGTTAATCATTTGGACAAAGATCCCGGACCCATAACAACCAGCCCCGCGTTTAGAAGCATGAGCTTTTCACTTCAGTATGGCGGCGAAATCACCGGGAATCAGATACTCGGTGTCATATCTGCGTTTGAATATCCCGATATGACGCGTGCAGCTGCACTTAAAAAACTTGGTGGAGTTGAAGCGGCGCGTCTTGCGCGCGAGAAGTATCTTGGTCGCAAACCATGGGATTCAAGTTCTGAAAGACTCAAGGAAGCACTGCAGCATGTGGTCGATACGCAGCTGGATGGCAATCCCTCCCGTGTAACGAATAATCGCAGAACATTTAATGCACTGGAGTTTCGTTTGCCGGGTGGGTGGCGGGTGAGTGGACTGTCATTGTTAAAAGCCGTTGCCTCATTTGAGCGAGTTGATCTGAGTAAGGGACAAGCATTCAAAGAAATTGGCGGTGCTGAAGCAGCTCGCCTTGCTCGCGAGAAGTATCTTGGTTTCCTACCTTTTGATGCGAGCTCCGAGAAACTCAAAGAGGCGCTTACGTATACCGTCGATATGCATCTCGATGGCAATCCATCACGCATTACTACGAACCCGAGAGGCTTCCTGGCTGTTTCATTTACTCTCCCCAGTCGCGAAGAGATAACGGGCGGTCAACTATTGCGTGCTGTTGCCCACTTTGAACTGCCGGATATGGAACGGGCGGAAGCGTATGCGGAGATCGGAGGCGCCAATGTTGCTCGGCTCGCGCAAAAAATATATCTCGGAAATCAAGCGTGGGAACCTCCTGCGAAAACGGAACCTTTCGGGCATCCCGTATGGGCCGAAAGCCCGCAGCAGCTGAAGGTGGTTTTTGAGTACGTCACACAAACCTATCTCGATGGCGATCCGATGCGGATTGGAACAAAAAAATCCTTTTCAGCATCGAAATATCGTCTTGCCGATGGCTATGAGGTGACTGGGCGCCAGCTTCTGTTGGCTATAGCTTCGCTGGAGCGACCCGATCTAGCCCGCACGAAGGCATATGACGAGATAGGGGGAGCGGAAGTTGCCCGCATAGCTCGCGAGAGGTATCTTGGGTATCAGCATTGGGATGCGAATCCAGAGATATTTCAAGAGACGCTCGAATACATAGTAGCTACATACCTGGACGGTGATCCAAAGCGGATACATTCAGACACGTCCTTTATTAGTGCAAAATTTATTCATCTCGACGGATACGGTATCAGCGGGCAGGAGATCTTATCCGCGATTGCCGGTTTCGAACGACCGGATCTGGCGAGAAGTGTAGCGTTAAGGGAAATCGGCAGGGGAGAAGCGGCCCGCTTAGCTCGCGACGAATATTTGAACTATGAATCATGGAATACGAATGAGGAAAGGCTCAGATCCACCTTGGAATATATTCTTCTGAACTATCTAGATAGTGATCCATCGAGGATAGATACGGGTGATGACTTTGCGCGATGCAGATTTCGCCTGTCCGATGGCAACGAAGTGCTGGGTGGACATATCTTGTCCTCAGTTGCATTCCTTGAGAGGCCGGAGTTGGGTCGATTCAAAGCTTTTAAGGTCATTGGTGGTGCTGAGGCAGCTCGGCTTGCTCGTGAGAAATATCTTGGTTTCGAATCGTGGGACTCAAATTCCGATCTGCTACAGGGTTGGCTACAATATATTGTCGAGACGCAACTGGATGGCGATCCGTCGCGGATAACAGCAAACCCTAGAACCTTTGTGCGACGCAGGTTCAGCGCACCCGATGGTGATGAAATAACAGGTGGGTAGATATTATATGCGATTGCCGCACTTGAACGTCCTGATTTAAAAAGAACAGAGGCCCTGAACGAAATTGGTCATGGTGAAGCAGCACGGCTGGCGCGCGAGAAATATCTTGGTCATCGGCCTTGGGATGCGACTCATGAAACGCTCAAGGAGACACTTCACTATATTCTCATCAACCAGTTGGACGGCGATCCGAACCGGATAAACTCATCATTCGAGGCATTTACCGGTCTGGCGTTTGTCTCTCCTGCGGGAGAACCGGTAACAGGCAGGAAGCTATTATCGGCTGTGGCCATCTTCGAACGGCCAGACTTAGGGCGTGGTGCGGCTTTCAGGGCCATAGGTCCGGCTGAATTGGCGCGCATTGCACGTGAGAAGTATCTGGGATTTACGGGACCTGACATTGAGGAGATCAAAGAGCTCCCTGGTATTTCGCTGCTTGCCGATACGCCCCTGGAGCTCATGGAGCTCATTCGTATCCTCTTGCCCAAGGGCGAGCGGATGTCGCTTGCTGAGTTTATGCGCAGCTATGCGATGCTCAATCTCAAGGAAGTGTCGCCCGAAGGAACGGGCGGCGGCTCCGGTCACGCGGGTATTGCGGATGGTTTTCTGGGTGCGCTCTTTTTACGGCGCGAGCTCTTGGCGGAGCTTGACGAGAATAAGCTCGATCGTCTGCACGAGTTGTATGTCCACGCTCTCTATCGTGAGCACAGCATTGGTGGCGAGTCACTGATTGCGCAGCTTGAGGATCAGAGATCACGCAGCACGGATGCTCTTATGCAGCGCTTCTATGATCGCGCTATCGAGCATTTCCAGGGGATCATGTCCCTTGAGCTCATCAACATCAAATCGCAGCCGTTTATGCATCAGCGGCCGGCCATCAAATATCTCACCGAGCACGACCGCGCAATCCTGGCAGACGAACCGGGATTGGGCAAGACATTGGAAGCATTGGCCGCGGCAGAACTCTCCGGTTCGAAGCGCATTCTGATCGTAGCTCCCGCGCGTGGCACGAGTACCTGGGTTGATGAACTGAAGAAGCATTTGGAAAATGTCCCCCCATTTATCGAGTTGCGCTCATCCGATAAACGACACCTTCTTTCAGGCGACGAAGAGTTTCGCGCAAAGCTCGATGCGGCGAAGTACATTATTGTCAACTACGAGGCTCTTCGTGAGCCGACCGATAGGAAGGACAGCAATCCACTACTTGCCTATCTTAGAAACGGTTCAGGAATCGATCACATCATCGTGGATGAGAGTCAAAACATCGACAACCCGCGAGCCACCGTTCAGCAGGCGGAGGCGGTGCGGAGTCTGCGGCCTCAGCGAAGATGGCTCATATCCGCGACGCCTTATCAGAGCAAACGTGCGCATCTCTTTACCGCGCTCAACTACATCGATCCTCAACGTTTTGTCTGGGAGGATAATGGGAACGGCGGCGATGAGTGCATCTCCTATGAGAAGTTTAGGAAGATCTACCTCAAGGGTGATGAGGATTCGCTCAAGATGTTGAACGGGCTCTTGCGTCAGTACATGTTGCGCCGTCGCAAGGATCAGGTCCTGGGTACGGTGGATGAGACTCAGCCCCTTGATACGCAGCGCGGCCGCATACCCACGATGGATTATGTGCCGCATGAGCAGCAGGGTGTGTTTGCGTTGAGTGAAGAACAGACCCTCATGATGCGTGAGATGATCGCCGACTTCAGAGGGTGGGCGGTGCGCTACAATGAATGGGTCGAGGCGTACAATGATGCATTGCCCGAAGGTGTCGATCGAAGAAAGAAACGTAACCTCATCAATCTCGAGAATATCAACCCCCTAAGCAAGCTTGGCTGGATCAGGCGCATTATCGCCGATCCTGAAATCGCCGGTCTCAAGGGCGAGTCGCCAGTTTATTCCGCGTTGGATAAAATCGTTGAGCAGTATCGTGCGGAAGGCAAGAAGCTCATTCTCTTTGCTAACCACACGCGTGTCATCGATGCTCTCCAGGAGCGCTATAAGGATCATGGCGTGGTGCGCATTGACGGCACGGTGAGCAGAGACGAGCAGGACGAAGCGCGTCGTGCATTTAACGAGGATGATGATACCACGATCGTTGTGGCGCATCCGCGCAGCGGCGGTGTGGGCATTAATCTCCCTGCCGGTGATGCGGTTATTTTCGTGGAACAGCCTGCAACGTATGTCTGGCGCTATCAGGCGGAACATCGCGCCAATCGCGCTAATCCCGATTACATCAAGCCGAGCGTGAAGGTAATCAGCATGGTGGGGACGTATCCTGAAGGCTTCGTCGATGAGGTCGATGAGGAGGTCAGGCAGTACTTCGCGGGCGGGACTATCTCCGAGATCGAGGTAGAGCTCATAGCCAAGCATAGGCTTGAGTATCTGTTGGTTTTGGACGGCTATGTGGATCGCGCGGATTTCGAGCTGAACATGCGCGGAACGCTCGCGGGTGCACTCGGCTGGGCGCGCGAGGAGCTGCCCGCGCGTATCAGACGCAAGCCCCAGCTCTACGATGTGCTCGAGGCCCTCTATGACCGTTGGAAGGAACTGCCGCATCGAAGACGGACGGAACTTATAAGCTTGGGCGAAGGCATCCTCGCGACTGATATCAAGGAAGGTGACGTCCACCGTATCATCTCATCCATCGCGGGCGGGCATGATGGGGATGCCGATCTTGCCAGTAGCGTATTCAACATCCGCAATAAGTTTGTCAGACAAAACTTCCTTAAACGACTCTTCATCGAACTTCCGGTCCTTCATGAAGATGGTATCGATATAGAGGGATACGTGCAGGATCTTGAGGAGATTCCGGGTGTCGTGCGCCGTTTGATCGTGCCGGTGCTGTTGGCGACGCGTCCTTGGGAGGGAGACGATTCTTTTGATGTCATGAAGCGATTGACTGCTGAGATAGCGGGACTGCGCGGAACACCGCGCGAAGCGCTTGCTGAGCGTATGGCGGTGGCGCTTGTCGCCGTGGGCGATGATGCGGATATGCGCGATTTCATCGCGCGTCATGAATCAATTCTCTTGGATACGGATGTTCCCCTTCAGGATCGTATACGGATCTTTTCGGATCTCTCGATCCTCAAGGGTGTTACGGATCGCTACTTGAGGAATGTGCTGCGGGCGGATTATGCGAGTTTCGATGAGCTGAATACGCACTTGGAAAAACGCGCGACGCGTCCGGTGATGAGTGCGATGAAACTTCCTGACACGCCTGAAGTGCGCAATCGTTTGAGAGAGCTTCATGATGAGTGGGGAAGCTTCGAAGCGCTCTTGGCTCTTCATCGCGGTTGGGCGAAGGCAGGTTACAGCAAGGAAGCGGCGGGATTGCGCGAGGTCTTTGGTCATATCGTGGCGGGGGATTATAGGTCTTGGCGCAATGGACAGACAGACGAGCGCACGGCTGGAAAGCGGGTTGAGTTCCTTGCGGATAAACCTGATTTCTGGAGGAGATGGAATGAAGGGATGACCAGCACCATCGATGAGGTTCGCATCGGTGGAGTGAAACGTCGCCGTGGGTTGGTGAAACGCGTTGGCCACATCATGATGGAGGCCCTGAAATCCGGCGAGATGGCGAAGGTGGAGGGAAATAGTGTTGCCACAACTTGGCAGGAGTATATCGATGCCGATGCGGCGGACAGGGAACGGATAAAATCGAAACTCGAAGAGCGCAAGCGTGCCCTTGGAAGTACCTTCTCACAAGGAAGAGCGGCGATCAACGGCGCCTATGAGAAGACGCGCGCCGAGCTTCACGATGTGAATGCAGCGCTTGACTGGATAACCTTGAATGAAACCGTGCGTGCGTTTGCTCAGGGTACGAACGGCGATACCGCCAAGTTGCTTGCGCGCCTCATCAAGCGCAAGATGATCGTCTACGGTGGTGATGGTGCAATCACTTTGGCCTTGGGCATGGAACTCTACAATGCCGGCCAAGAACTCGATGCGCTGAAAGAAGAACAGAAGGTCTTCAAGGACGTCGAGATCACCGATACCGATGATCCCGATATGATCATGAGGATGGGCGCTCTGCTCCCCGACCTCATCAACTGTTTTAACTTCCATGCGAACCCCGATCAGAATCACACGATCCTCGATGTGCTCGGCTCACGCAACAAGCGCCTGATGATCGCCAAGAGCGGCGATGAAATCGTGGCGGTTGCCGTTGCGAAGGTGCGCAAGGATGATGAGGGGAATCCGGTTCTCTTTCTCGAACGTGCGCTCTACCGTGAGGGCTATGACTTCCAGGATGAGATGCTCGTGCATCTCTCCAAGAAACGCGCTGGTATGAAGCTTCAGCCTCGCATTGCCTATCAGATACCGGGCAAAGCGAAACCAGATGACATTAAGGTCCATGGCACGGGCAGTTACGCGAAAGATGAATATGCCGAAGCACTATTCGGCGTCCGCCCCGAGCACCGTGTCTGGCATCGTGCGCGGCTGCTTGACGACGTAGCAAAAAAGGAAACGAACGTGATTACGCCCGATCCGAAGGGATTCGGTGCAGTCGTGGACGGCATTACGGGCTATGGTACATCCAACCGTGACGTCGACACGTTTATCGCAGCGATGAAGGCGAAGGGAATCAGACAGCTCGTTGATATCCGTTCGCGGCCGCAGAGCCGATGGTTTCCCCACTTCAATCAGAAGCGACTTGAGGCGACGCTCAAGGAAAACGGTATTGGCTATGTTTGGATGGGCGATGTCCTAGGCGGTTATCCCGATGGATACGACGGCGATTTTAAACGTTACATGGACGATGATCCTGACGGCTCATTCAGCACAGGAATAGCAAAACTGCGCGCGCTTGCATCGAAACATGGCAAGACATCGCTGATCTGTTCCGAGGGTGATGAAAAAAGCTGCCACCGCCGCTTCATACTTCAGTACTTGCGCGATACCAGCAAGTAGTCCTGGATGCCGCAACGCAGCATAAACCCTTGAAATCACAACGCAATGCGCCTTTTCAGGCGTTTTAATTAATCCTAAATACTTAGCAACTTTTTCGGCTTCGCGCCGATAAAGGATAAGACCGTGAAAAGTGAAGGGTGAAGGGTGAAGTGCAAGCAATAGCAAGGGATTCCTCCACTTCGGTCGGAATGACAAATATATGAACGTAAAATCAAAAATAATCGCGGCAGTGTTTGCGATGCTTGCTTTGGGGTTTGCATCGACCGCTTATGCCGGCGTGTGCACTGTCACCAACTCAGGCAGTGGCGCGGGTGACGGAACGCTCCGTAAGCAGATCTCGCGAGCTGTCGGCGGTGGTTGCAAATCGAGCGATGAGAAATGGCGTGAGCGGTATCAACAGTTCTATCCGGGTGTGACCACCTACCATGTTGTGAAGTTCAAGGGATCGATGGACATATACCCGACGGAGACGATCGAGATCGGTAAGGGGAAGGATGATCTGCCGATCGTTTTAGTTGCAGAGAAGGATCACAGCGCTGCCATTCGTGGTGAGAATACGACCGGCGATATTGGTATCATAATCAAGGGCAATCGCATCATCTTCGATAACGTTTCCGTTCAGTCATATGACGGAACTGGTATCGCTATCGAGGGCGATGACAATATGCTCATCCGTTCGCGTTTCGTTGCACATGCGGATGACGGTATCGTCATTCATGGCGAACGCAACCGCATCGTCGACTGCGAGGTCGCGGGCAATGGCAAGACCGGAATTCTTGTAGGAACGACGAGTGTACCCGAATCATGTGTGTCGGGTAGCGGAAAACCTACCGATGGTGCTGACACCACGATCATGGCGTCAAACATTCACCACAACGAAGAGAACGGTGTGTTCATAAACGCACCCGGTGTTGTCATGGATGGCTGGCAGCCTCGCGAGGTTACAGATGCGCTGTACGGCGTGCCGGCACCTCTGGACGATGGATTGCTCGTAAATATCGTTCAGCAAAACGGCGGTCGTGGCGTGCACGTGAGCTCAGTTTCAAATGAGTATCTCTGTCATGATGGTGATGGCGTGTTTTCGCTCGACGACGCGCTGGGCGCAATCATTGCACAGACCACATTTAAAGATAATGGCACGGGCGGCGATATAGAAAATGAACGCTGTCTGTATATAGATGGTCCGCATCCGCCGCGCATAGAACACCTTGCAGCGGTAGGTGATGACCGAACGGATGAATATGTGGTGACGGGAACCGTTAATCTCACGACCTTCAACCTGAATCCAGATGCGATTACCGTCGAGGTATATCTCGCTACGCCAGGGAGTGATGAGGGCGCGCTATTTCTTGCATCGAAGGAAGGCGTCAATTATGCAACGGGCGACTTTACGGTCCGACTTCCTAATCCTCTCGTCATAGACAATAGCGAAATATCGATGCCGGCATTCGTGGCGCGATATATTGATTCGGAACACCATGCGACTGCACCTTCATCTAGAGCGCGCGGTGCTGGTAACGGCGGCGATAGCGACGGTGACGGTATTCCGGATTCGCAGGAAGATATCGACGGCGACGGCATCGTCGACGCTGGCGAGACTGATCCCGCCAACCCGGATACGGATGGCGACGGCCTTACCGATGGTGAGGAGAGCGCACAGCTTGGCCGCATAGCGGTGTTGATCGCGGATGGATTTGTATTCGAACATATCAATGACCTCGATCCTTCAAACCCTGATTCGGACGGCGACTGTCTGCCCGATGGTATGGAGATCGGTATCGGCAAAGAAGACGCGCAGATGGCGATATCCGGCATGCGCGTGCGACCATATTATGCCGTGACGCCTTCGTGCCGCGCGATACTCATGCGCAAGGGCGTGGGCAAGTTGGAGAACGTCATCCTCCATGATGAGCAGGCGCCGCTTGCGCTGGACAACATCGCGCTCATCTACGATGTCGATACAGATACGATTACCGATCCGACAAGTCGTGACACGGATCGCGATGGCATCATGGATGGTGAGGAGGATTGGAATTTCAACGGTCAGCGCGATGGCGAGGAAGCGCCGGTGGTTCTGCAGACCGGTGAAAGCGATACGACGCAGTCACTCTCGCTCGGCAAAGCATACAGCTATTCCTCTTCGACCGGTGGCAATGTTCTCGATACATGCGCGGGTGACCGCGATGGCTGGAAAGAAACCGATCCCCGCGATGCCGATTCCGACGGTGATGGGATCAAAGACGGCGAGGAAGGACCGATCGATGTCGAAGCGTCGACGCTTGGACCAAACGAATCATCACCGCTGCTCTGTGATACCGACGACGACGGCGTGCCGGACGGCATGGAGCTGCGCGAGGGTACGCTGGTGAACGGCTGCGATTCCGACAGCGACGGTTTGGCCGACGGTATAGAGTTGGGAATCATTCATCCGACGTCGAGCATGCCGGGTTGTGCGGGACTCCAGGCCGCCGGCACGAACGTGCGCCTGCCGACGAAACTCGATCCCAAGAATCCTGATTCCGACG
>Ga0075115_10001817_pt1 | contig 10249 bp, 11 predicted proteins | sample AntAceMetag02UKH_FD_69785 | JGI IMG/M metagenome (GOLD analysis project Ga0075115, IMG submission 69785) | Saline lake microbial communities from Ace Lake, Antarctica - Antarctic Ace Lake Metagenome 02UKH | ecosystem: Environmental > Aquatic > Non-marine Saline and Alkaline > Saline | place... | reverse complement strand
CAGACCACATAGCTCATTGAAAGGTAATACCCCGAAGGAGTATGCTGAAATAACCGCAGGACTCTAATCAGTAGTGCGCTAATTCAGGGGTAAGGTCAAATAGGCATTATATATAGGTGAATTGCTGAAGAGGGATATCTTCACTACCCTTGAGTAAGCTAAAGTATTGATAAAGGCGTAAAGGGGATATGAAAATTATCCATCCTATATCCTTCCTTTCCGGTAAATAGTATGAGTAGCTTGCCGAGCATAAAAATATTTTACGTCAATATTATTTTGGACAATACCTTTAACTCCATAGACATACTTAGCAGCAGATTCGGCTTTTATTTTTTGCAGATAGCTCCCGACTTCACCACTAAGAGTCACAATCCCATCATTAACAGTAATTCCTATAGTAGTGGGGGCATTTATTTCTGGCTCTTTTTGAATTTCAACCAATATTTCTTCTCTAATTTGTTCATCCGTCCTATCCATACTGCCTCCTACTTATATATACCTAATGTTAATACTACAAATACTCGAGATTATATTCTTAGAGCGAACCTAATCGTACTCTATAGTTATCTTACCTGCCTTCAATAATTCTTAAGTATTATGTTGGTATCTCTATTATCATAGAAGTTCCTTTACCTAGTTCTGCTTTCAGTGTTAGACTACCCCCTAGTAATTCTACACGTTCTCTCATCCCTATAAGGCCTAATTTCCTGCTCTTAGCTAAACTGGAAATCACTTTTGGTTCTGTAAACCCGATACCATCATCAGCAATTTGTAATCTGACGTTATTGTTGCTAAAAAGTTATTTGCACTGAAGCCCTTTTAGCTTTAGAGTGCTTAATGGCATTGCTAAGAGCTTCTTGGGTAATACGGTAAAGTGATATTTCAATCTCATTCGGCAAACGCCTTTCTGAAGTGATAATATCTAGATTACAAACGATACCGTTTCTATCATTCATCTCCTCGACCAACAATTCTATTGAGGGTATGAGTCCATAATAATCTATTAACCCTGGTCTTAACTCATGGCTAATCTGGCGCAATTCTTCAGTAACACATTTTATTTTCGTACAAAGCTGGTTAATTGGTTGGATAATTTCCTTATAATATTGATTATTTTTGCGTATTTCCTCACACTCCATAAGCATCATTGTTAATTCTTGAACCGTTCCATCATGTATATCACGGGCAATTTTATTCTTTTCTTCCTCGTGGGCTCGTATGACTTCAGCAGTATAATATTTCATATTTTGTTCTAGTTCCTTTTCTTCAGTCACATCAACCCAAATTGATACATAGTACTTAATTTGACCATCGTTTTCGATTGGAATAACATTTGACTTTACTGTAAATAGGTCGCCGCTACTTCTTTGCAATAACTCTGTTTTTCCTGTTCCCTTGCTTATCACTCCTCGTGGATTCATATTGATATTCTTGTATTCACCTCTGATGCGCCATGGCTATGGTTCCTTAATTCCAATAATCTCAGTTAAATAGTAACCCGTTATTTTTTTTACCGCTTGGTTAGCATATCTTATTGAAGTGTCTGTATTTATGACTATTATTGGATTAGGGGAATTAGATAATAATTTAGAAGAAAATTCTGTTAACTCATCCAATGTTGCTTGAAGTATTTTTCCTTCATTAAGCTGTACAAAATGTACTATTGCCCTGTGATTCCTCCCGTAATAAATAGGGGTAGATGTTTCAATAACCCAATCAGTATGCCCGTTCTTTTTAACCAGCTTGCACTCGTAAGGCTGATCGGTTCCTGGATTTTCAATCACCACTGCATCTTTAGGGTTTCTGCCGATTAACTCATTTTCAGAATACCCCGACAAATTCAATAAGTGTGAATTAACAAACTGTATTCTATCTCCCTCTACAATATAAATACCGATCCCCGAGTCTTTACCAACAGTATGCAGCACACCGTCTAATAATTCATCAGATTGATCACCTGATCCTAAAGAACTGCTAATTCCGTACCGTAGCAATAGCAATTCTTTTATAAAGCTTATTTTCATCGCACTAAATTCTATATACCTGCATTCCATAGGATTATAGTATTATATTACTTATAATCCGATAAAGGGGGTTCAATGCTAATTGATTCGTTTTTCAATTATGCTAAATTCGTCGATTTTAATCCATCCTTCTTTTACGGCATAAAGTATAGCTTTGGTTCTTGAATTGACATCTAGCTTCCTGAAAATATGTATTAAATGACTGCCAACTGTGTTTGTACTTATCTTAAGCCTGTCCGCAATTTCTTTATTACCGAGGCCAGCAGCAACCAATTTGAGTACTTGCAACTCACGACCGCCTAGTAGTTCATGACGTTTCTCCCCTGCTCCAATACTATTTTGAATTTCACCTATTATTTCTTTGTCAAACACAGTTTCGCCAGAATAGACCATACGGATAGCGTTAGTAAAATCCTCTTTCCTGGTGCCTTTGAGCAGGTAACCATTTACCTTTGCTCTCATACAAGCAATTATGTAATATCTATATTTATACGCACTAACCATAAGCACAGCAATAGAAGGATGATTCGTCTTGATAAAATTGGCGACTTCAATGCCATTCACTTTAGGCATGGCGACATCAATAACTGCCACGTCTGGAAGATATTTGTCTACTAGATGGATTGCCTTTTCACCATTATCGGCAGCTGCTACACATCTCATATGTCCAGCCTCGTGTAATATTTGGCATAGCCCAGCTCTAATGGGCTAGTCGGGGGTTCTCTCTGCAGGGCTTTCCATATGTAAGGCCGAAACAGCGAGTATACGCCTAGGTCAGGAAATCCTATTGATAGTTTATTCTCAACGAAATCCCTAATTTCGCTGGTTACGGCCTCTCGAACCCAGGGCGGCAAGTAACCATCAGCTTGGGTTTCATGTCGTGGGGCAAGTCCTTCCCTTTCTGAGAAGAGTGGTTCAGCCATGTGATGCTTCCCTCTTGGTAGCACACCAGTCATTTTTGTCGGGGCTATCTAGACGATACTCCATTGAAACACCCTAATATAAGAAAGTCAATCAGCCCTGCATTAAACAAAACTCGGTTTTGTTTAACCCCGCTATATCCAACAATAACTCATTAGTGAAGCCGTAAGAACAGCTAAGAATCCATAGGATGCCTCGGGAGTCGTTCAAATGCATGAATAAAGTCATCTAGGGAGTTCAATATCCCAAGAGAGCCCCTGTATTCCTCCGCCACCCACGCTCGCTTGGGAAGACCAGAACATGAAACGGGGCTTGCTAGTTGCTAGTAATAAAGGAAAGCAGAAACCTGAAGAAGACCCCAAGCACCCGAAACATATATCTTGGGGGAAGGTCATCGGCTACCGCTTAATTGCCGCGACTTAGATGTTCTTTAGTCTCTGTTTATTGTTTCTGTTGGGCTACTCTGGTATCACTACTGTCACAGTAGTGCCCTTACCTACCTTCGATTCCACTACTAAGATACCATCAAGTAAGCGAACGCGTTCCTGCATACCCATTAGACCTAGTTTGCCCTGCCTAGCGAAGGTGCTCAGTATTTCGGGCACGGCAAACCCGGCACCGTTATCGGTGACACAAAGCTTAACTTTGTAATCGGTGAATTCGATGCTGACCACAGCGTCTGTCGCTTTAGCGTGTTTCCTAACATTCCGCAGTGCCTCCTGAGTGACACGATAAAGTGATAATTCGGCCAAGGGGGATAGGCGTCGCTCTGAGGTGACGATTTCGAAGTGACAGCCTAAATCGTTATCCTTATTTATCTCCTCAGTTAGTAATTCCAGAGACGGCAAAAGCCCAAATTGGTCCAGAAGACCCGGCCTTAATTCATGGCTAAGTTGGCGCATATCATCCAATACACCTTTAATCTTGGCACGAAGCTGGTTAACTTGCTGGATAGTCTTGCTAGGCAACTCTATGTTTTTGATTATTTCCCCACAGTCACCACATACCATGGATAGTTCCTGGACTGTTCCGTCATGTATGTCTCGGGCAATTCGCTTCCGCTCCTCCTCTTGAGTCCGGGTTATCTCCGTGATATAGAATGCCATGTTATCCGCCATTTCCATTTCCTTGGTTATGTCGACCCAGCTTGAGACGTAACACTTCAGGTTCCCGTCGCTTTCAACCGATACAGTATCCGTCTTAACCACGAAGTGTTCGCCGTTTTTCTTTTGGAACAATTTAGTGATCCATTTTTCTTCCTGCAGCACCACAGCCTTACGGAATATTCTGCTAGTCACTTCGATTCCCTCCTCCAGCCACCATGGATATGGAGCTTTCCTCCCATTGATTTCTGAGGAAGAAAAGCCGGTTAGCTTTTCTAGTGCCGGGTTGATATATCGTATTGAGGTGTCTGGATTGGTGACTACAGTTGGACTGGGAGAATTGGACAACAATTTAGAGGAAAATGCTGTGATTTCTCGTAGCGCATCTTCGGCCCGTCTTTGCTCATCAGGCTCCATAAAGTATGCGAAGGCCCTATGGTTTTCACCATACCAGATAGGGGTAAACGTCTCCAAAACCCAATCCCACTCCCCTCCTTTCCTAACAAACCTGTACTCATATGTGTGGTGACGCTGCTGCCTCAATATTTCCTCAGCATTTTCTCGAATCGAGCTAATATCTTCACTGTTTACAAGATCTAGAGGATTCATACCTATCAATTCATGCTCACTATAGCCGGAGAACTTCTGTAATCGGGGGTTGGCAAACCGTATTTGCCCATTCTCTACAATATAGATACTAATCAATGAACTATCGCCTACGGTCCTCAGTAATCCATCTAGTAAGTGGTCGATCTCGTTCTCTGTTCCTCTTAGCCCACTAATTCCATATCGCAGCGCTACTAATTCCCTGATGAAGTTTATTTTCATTAGCTACCCCGTTGACCTAATCCATCTCGTGAGAATTAACCCAATACTAGCACCAGTCGCGCAGAGGTTACAGTTGCTTATGATGCTTGCTTAGGTTTCCGGTTTATGATTTACGTCGTCAATGTTAAACCAGCCTTCCTTTAGGGTATACAGTATAGCCGCGGTGCGTGATTCGACTCCTAACTTCCTAAAGATGTGGACCAAGTGGGTGCTGACAGTATAAACGCTAATATTAAGTCTATGTCCAATTTCCTTATTACCCATACCAGTAGCAGCCAAGCTGAGTACTTCTAACTCACGGTTGCCTAAAACAGGGGTTCCACCACCCGTATTTTGCTTGCTCGCCAGGTCGTCTTGGATCTCACTGGCAATTTCATGGTCAAATACAGTCTTACCGGCATGGATCATGCGAATGGCATTAACAAGCTCATCTCGCCCACTGTCCTTCAACAGATATCCACTCACCCTTGCCTTCATACAAGCAAGGATATAGTATCTATATTTATAGGCACTGACGATGAGTATAGCAATGGACGGGCAAGCAGCCTTAATCTGCTTAGCAGCCTCAATACCATTCATTCTAGGCATGGCAACATCAATTATGGCTACATCGGGGAGGAATTCCTTAGCGAGATTAATTGCTTGTTCACCGTCCCCGGCCGTTGCTACACATTCAATGTCTTCTTCATTATTCAGCATGCGGTCTAATCCATCACGAAACATAGCATGATCATCGGCTACAAGGACCTTAATTTTCTCCGCCATATCTATTACCTCAAAATAGCCTTTTGTTCAGGGAGTATAGTTTACCCTAACACCATTGTCAATAAGAATTTACAAATTCCCTTCATCAAAAATCAGTAGTTTGAATTACAGAATTAGAGTATTGAATTCCAAGCGCCAATACCTGTAGCATTATAACAAATGTGTGTTAGTGGCTTTTCCGCTTTCATCTCCTCTTGGTGTCGTTTGGTATCAAGAGGAGAGCTTCGGCCTAGGAATCATCTATTAAAGCAACCCCAGATCTTTCGGATAGGGGGATTCAGAAAGTCCTAATGGGTGCTAATGAACATATACTTGTAGCCGAAGGGTTAACCAAGGAGTTTATCGGTCTTCGTGCCCTAAATAAGCTGAATATCACTGTAGAGAAGGGGCAGATTCACGGTCTCATTGGCCCTAATGGTTCAGGTAAAACAACCTTCTTCAATGTAGTTACCGGTATGTTACCTGCTACCGCAGGCAAGGTTTACTTCGGGTCCAAAGAGATCACTAATCTCGCCCCTAATATTATCGCTAATATGGGTATGAGCCGTACTTTTCAGGCAGGCAAACTAGCACCCAATATGACCGTCTTGGAAAATGTAATGTCGGGTGTATCTACGCGCACTGGGATAGATATAAGGGGAACATTCTTGCGCCCCCCCCTTACCACCTCAGTTCAGGAAGAGAAAATTAAGTGGCAAGCCCTAGAGCTTCTAGAGTTGGTAGGTTTGGTAGGCTCGGCTGATCGTTGGGCTAGAGAGCTGGTTTGGGTGGAGCGCCAACTAGTGCAGGTAGCCCGGAGTATTGCTACTCAGCCCAAGCTCCTGTTATTGGATGAGCCTACAGGGGGGATGGGAACTGAGGAGTCGAAGGTGGTAGAGAGCGTTATCAAGCAATTACGAGATGGGCTGGGAATGACAGTTGTTGTAGTAGGGCATGATGTTAGGCTAGTTGCAGGCGTTTCAGATTGGCTTAGCTGCATTGACTTTGGCGAGTTGATCAGTGAAGGCACGCCCGAGCAGGTAAAAAATGATCCCAAGGTTCTGGAGGCTTATCTTGGCAAAGCCAAATATTCTCACGGTTGAAGACGTTTCTGTTTCCTACGGTATGGTGAAGGCACTCAGTCATGTCAGTCTAGAGATAAACGAGGGAGAGATTGTAGCGTTGATTGGGGCTAATGGTAGTGGTAAATCGACGCTACTGGAAACGATATTGGGGATACATCGTGTTAACAGTGGCAAGATACTGTTCATGAGGAAGCCTATCACTCGGATGCCCACGGATAAGATTGTTGCCTCGGGCATCTGTCTCGTTCCGGAGGGTCGTGGCATTCTGGCGCCGATGACGGTGCTAGAGAACCTGCAAATGGGAGCTTATCATCTTAAGTCCGGTTTTGATAAATACTTAGAGCGAGTGTACCAGCACTTCAGCTTCATTAGCGAGCGAAGCAAGCAAAAGGCAGGGACACTGAGTGGTGGGCAGCAACAGATGCTCTCGATTGGGCGCGGGTTAATGTCAGCGCCCAAGCTGCTGATGATGGACGAACCTTCTTTGGGCTTAGCCCCGGTAATGGTGGAGGAGTTGTTCAAGACAATTGTTGATCTTAATCGAGAAGGTTACACCGTCCTGTTAGCTGAGCAAAATGCATATAAGGCGTTAAACATAGCCCATCGGGGTTATGCTTTTGAGACGGGTAGCATTGTGCTTAGTGGGACGGCTGAGGAGTTGGCTGGTAATACCAAGGTGCGCAATGCCTATCTGGGTGGTGGATAATTCTCTCAAGAAGTGAAGGTCTATGGATATCGTTTTGGCTCAGGTCATAAATGGGGTAGCGGTAGGTAGTATCTATGCTCTGTTGGCTACGGGTTTCAATCTGTTATTTCTCGTTGGCGGAGTTTTCCAGTTTGCTTACCCTCACCTGGTGGTGCTTACCATGTATACATTTTGGTTGGTGTTGAAAGCCACGGGTGACAACCTAGCTGTTAGTATTCTTGCCACCATTGGTGCTGGCATGGGGTTAAGCGTGGCTACCGAACCTCTCTTCCGTCCTCTAGCGAGGCGTGGTGCTATAGTAACCACCTTTATACTATCTCTAGGTATTGTGATAGTATTTTCTGACATAATGAACCGCCAGATTCATTATGGAATCCCTATCGGCTTTCCCCCAGCTTTGTCAGGGCAAGAAGCTCTCGCAAGGTGGGGCCTAGCCACTATCACTATAGGGCAGCTAGCTACAATATTGGGGGCCATTGGCGCCGTGGTGGGATTCCTTTACATGTTGTATCGAACTAAAAGGGGTAGAGCATTTAGGACGCTTGCCCAAAGCCCCTTCGTCGCACGCCTTATAGGCATCCCAATTACTAAGACGAGCATTTTAAGCTATTTAATAGCTGGTCTTTTGGGAGGCGTATCAGCAGTTTTTTTGTCTATGTCTCTAGGTGCAGCTGCAGGATCCCTTGGCAATATCTTAGCAGTGAAGGTATTCGCCGTGGCAATGTTTGCTGGCCTGGGTAATTTAAAGGGGGGAGTGATTGCTGGGTTGATTCTGGGGTTGGTTGAGAGTTTCGTGATGGGCTATCTCCGCGGAGATTGGGTGTATGCCGTGTCTCTTGGCATGATACTGGTGGTGGTAATGTGGAAACCAGAAGGGTTGTTTAGCTCAGACGTTTAGGCTTTCTTGTAGGAAGGTTAGGGAAGGAGAAGGTTTTGTCGCTAGCGTTATCATCTTTTCTTCAGTTGGTAGCCATATTTATTCTTCTGGGCTGGGGCATCTATTTGGTTTATCGCGCTGGACAGATTTACAACGGTCCTGTTTACACCATGGCTATTGGTGCCTACTTTAGCGCATATGCTGCCCGGGACTTGGGGTGGCCCTTCGGCTTAGCTCTCGTTACCGCCGTAGGATTGGGAGCACTTGCCTCCTATCTGCCGGCACTCAGGCTTAGCAAGGCATCAGCTTTTGCTACAGCCATAGCTACAATAGCTCTTATCTTCATCGGGCAGACAGTAATCAGGAACTTAGATTTCCTCGGAGGAGCGTATGGCTTCTGCCATATACCAAGAGTAGAACATCTGATACCGCTATCTTGGATTTTCGTGGCCATTATTGGCTTCTTCATATACCGGCTGGATCACTCTCACGTCGGCCGGGCTATGGAGGTAATTTTTGTCGATCGAGATGTAGCCGCCAGCCTAGGCATAGATATCCGCAAGGTAAGACTATATCTCCAAGTCGCCTCTGGGATGATAGGTGCCCTAGCTGGAGTTCTGTATGCCTTCAACTTGGGCACTATCCAAGTTGCGGACTTCAATTTTTCCCTGCTACTTTTCTCTTACTGCTTTCTTTTTGTCGGGGGCTCGACGACTATGTGGGGAGTGCTAATCTTTACTCCGGTTCTGTGGGCTTTAAGTGTATTTCTTCCCCAAGGTATAGCCGCATGGAGAGATATTATTTATGGAAGTTTGCTTATAACAATACTTGTCCTACGCCCTAATGGCGTAATAGATAAGGATGTGTTACGAGTCGTTGGAATCAAGAGCCGGGCTTGGTTGGGAAGATTGACCACCCATCCAAGTACTGGGGGTTGAATAGCTGAGAGATAACCTTGTATTTATGCATTATCGTCATGATGTGTTAGTGATGTATAAGGAGGTGGTCAAATATGTGAGTGTATTCGCAACGGTAGGAGAAAGTTTTGTAAGGAGGAATACATGAAAGGAAAGAGTTTTAAGAAGCTAGTTGTTTTGGGTGTAAGTGCAATGGTAGTAGCTCTTCTTGCTGGTGGAGTTCTTGGTTGCACTAAAGGACTATCCGAACCCGAGGTAACCGAATGGAATTTGCCGGTTGTCACACCTCTCACCGGGGGTTTTGCTGGGTTTGGTCTAGAAGGTAAATGGGCTATTGAGGCGGCGGTAGAGGATATTAATGCCGTTGGCGGTATTGCTGGGAAGCCTATAAAGGTTACCTTCTATGATGGTTCCAGTGATCCGGCGAAATCAAACGCAGCAATGGCCAGGGCTCTCGATACGAATCCTCTTATGGTGGGGTTGGGCTCTGCTGAACCTGGCGTCAGGGGGGCCATGCCCCTAGTTGTTGAAAATGAACTAATAGCTATTGGCCCAGCTATGGGTACCATCTTTGCCAGAGAATTTGAGCCGTGGGCTGTGTGTCTTATGCCCTACGATGAGAACTGTTGTGGATCTGCTGATGTTGCATGGCTCGAGAGAGAGCCAGATATAAAGACTGTAGTTCCGATCTTCGAGAACACAATACAGTGGTATGGGAATTGTAATAAGAACCGTGTGCGATGGCTGGAAGAAGCAGGAATAACAGTGCTGAAGCCGGTTACGTTCGAGCAAGCTGCTGCCGTGGACTTTGGATCCTTGGCAGTAAGTGCCTTGGGTCAGGAAGCCGACGGCTATATATTTACTTCTAACGGCGACCCCGTTGCCAAAACGATAATTGAGATGCACCGACGCGGGATGACGGACAACCGGCGGATATCTATCGCTGTCTCCGCTGACTATCCCGAGCTCTATGAGATAGGCGAAGGGTACATAGACGGTTGCTATATGTCTGCTTTCTATGACATAAATCATGATACTGAGCAG
>Ga0075115_10001814_pt1 | contig 10257 bp, 9 predicted proteins | sample AntAceMetag02UKH_FD_69785 | JGI IMG/M metagenome (GOLD analysis project Ga0075115, IMG submission 69785) | Saline lake microbial communities from Ace Lake, Antarctica - Antarctic Ace Lake Metagenome 02UKH | ecosystem: Environmental > Aquatic > Non-marine Saline and Alkaline > Saline | place... | reverse complement strand
TACCGCCTGCCTGCTTATCGCTGGCTATCTCTACCACCCGGCGTGCTAAATCTATAGCTTCCAAAAATACCCCCGTAATCACCTTTACAACCAGTAATTATACCATAAAATGGCATCCTGCTGACCATTTGTTACTGGCAATAAACAATATAACCGTGATATAGTACACGCATGAAACTGGCCGGTCTGGTTTTTGGCACCGGGGGTACTCCTCATAGCGCCAGGTCAGCATCTACTATAGGCGGCATTGAGCGTATCGCCGAGCTTGGTCTGGGCTGCATGGAAATGGAATTTGTCCAGGGCGTCAGAATGAGCGCCCAGACCGCCCGTAAGGTGGCCGAAGCAGCTTCTCAACAAGGCGTTATCTTATCCGCCCATGCCCCCTACTTTATCAATCTCAACGCCCGAGAGCCGGAAAAAATAGTGGCCAGCCAGGGCAGACTGCTCCAGACCGTCCGCGTCGCGTCCCTGTGCAGCGCCCAAACCATCACCTTCCACCCCGCCTTCTATATGGGCGACAGCCCGGAAAAGACCTACGCTGCCGTAAAGAAATACCTGGCCGAGGTAATAAACCAACTGGGAGAGGAAGACAACCGGGTATGGGTCAGACCCGAAGTCATGGGTAAGCCCAGCCAGTTCGGCACGATAGAGGAAATACTGAGCCTCAGCACCGAACTGGAAAGAGTTGCCCCGTGTATAGATTTCTCTCACTGGCATGCCCGCACCGGCGCGTATAACTCCTACGCCGAGTTTGCCTCCATACTTGAGCAAATTAAGTCCCGGCTGGGCAGGACGGCACTGGAAGATATGCATATACATGTATCGGGCATTGAGTACGGCGGCAAGGGAGAAATCCGGCACCTGACCTTATTAGATTCAGACTTCAACTACACCGAACTGCTTAAAGCGCTGAAAGACTACGACACCAGGGGTATCGTCATCTGCGAAAGCCCCAACCTGGAGGAGGACGCCTTACTGCTGCAGGCAACTTACCACGGTATCTGAGACCCAGTTTTTCAGCTTTTCTTATTTGCTCATCTTTCTGGTATAATGTACTTTAGTTGAGGCTATTTATATTATGAGGCAATGGATGAAATCAAACTGGAAACTTAGCAGTCTTATTTATATTGCTATATTGATAGCAGTTATAGCGATATTCTCTCAATTCTTCCCTTCAGCTCAGGAGAAGGTTGAAGTCCCCTTGAGTGAAGCGGTAACCATGTCACAGCAGAATTCGATAGAGAAGATTGAGGTTGACGGAGACACTCTGCTTCTTACCACCAAGGAAGGCAAAGAATATGAAACCTTTAAGGAACCCAATGCCAGTATCTATGATATAACCGGGCTTAAACTTGAGGGAGTAATCGTTGAAGTTAAAAATGCGGGCGGCATTAACTGGGGCGGGGTATTACTCAATTTTCTGCCGCTAATTCTTTTCGGTGCCCTGCTGTTCTTTCTACTGCGCTCAGCTCGCGGGGCCAACAGCCAGGCTCTCAGTTTCGGCCGCAGCCGGGCACGGGTATTACAGGCCAATACGCCAACGGTAACCTTTGACGATGTTGCCGGAGTGGACGAAGCCAAACAGGAGCTGCACGAGGTGGTAGATTTCCTTAAGTCCCGTGAGAAGTTTCAAAGCCTGGGTGCTCGCATCCCGAGGGGAGTCCTGCTTATAGGACCGCCGGGCACGGGCAAGACACTAATGGCCAAGGCGGTAGCCGGTGAAGCCAACGTGCCCTTCTTCTCCATCAGCGGTAGTGAATTTGTTGAGATGTTCGTCGGCGTCGGCGCCTCCAGGGTGCGTGACCTCTTTGACCAGGCCAAGCGTAATAGCCCGTGTATTATTTTCATTGACGAGATAGACGCTGTGGGGCGTCACCGGGGCACGGGGCTCGGCGGCAGCCACGACGAGAGAGAGCAAACCCTGAACCAGATCCTCACCGAGATGGACGGCTTTGATACAAACACCGGCGTTATTGTGCTGGCAGCTACCAATCGTCCCGATATTCTTGACCCGGCACTGCTGCGCCCGGGCCGTTTTGACCGGAGAGTAGTTCTGGACAGGCCGGATATTGTCGGGCGGAAGGCAATTCTTACCGTCCACAGTAACGGCAAACCGCTGGATAACTCCGTTGACCTGGAGATTTTAGCCAAGCAGACAGCCGGCTTTAGCGGTGCTGACCTCGCCAACCTGATAAATGAAGCAGCCATTTTAGCCGCCAGACGGGACAAGAAAGCCATTGAGATGCAGGAACTGGAGGAGTCTATTGACCGTGTAATCGCCGGCCCGGAGATGAAGAGCCGCAAGATAAACGTCAAGGAAAAGGAGATTACCGCCTATCACGAGGCAGGTCATGCCTTGGTAGCCAAGATGCTGCCCAATGCCGACCCGGTGCATAAAATATCCATCGTCGCCCGCGGTATGATGGGCGGTTACACGCGGTTACTGCCGACGGAAGACCGTTACCTTTTAACCTACTCCCAGTTCAACGACATGCTGGCTACATTGCTCGCCGGTCATACCGCCGAGGAGCTAATTTTTCACGAAGTATCCACCGGCGCCCAGAGCGATATAGAGCAGTCTACCAAACTGGCACGTAAGATGGTAACCGATTACGGCATGAGTGAGGCTTTAGGACCCAGGACCTTCGGTCATAAAGAGGAAATGGTATTCTTGGGCCGAGAGATATCGGAGCAGAGAGACTACAGTGAAAAAATCGCCAAGCAGATTGACGACGAGGTGCATAATATCATCAACCGCGCCCACACAGTGGCGAAGAACATACTTAATGAAAACAAGGCCAGGCTGACCCATATTGCCGAAAAACTCATTGCCAAGGAGACCCTGGAAAGTGACGAACTGGAAGCGGTGCTGAACGAACCGCTACCGGTACCGGCAGCATGAACTTTGGCTGGTTAAGGACGCTCCAGAATGATTCAAATTACGGATAAACCCATTTCACCCGAAATCGTCATCAACAGCGTTAAGAGCGATAGCAGCGGCTGTATAGCAGCTTATATCGGCCTGATTCGAGATTATTCCAAAGGCAAAAAGGTTGTCTCCGTAGAGTATAAAGACACGAACGGCACGGCCGAAACGAAGCTCCGCCAGATAGCAGAAGAAGCTACCCGGAAATGGCAGATAAACGGTATGTCCATAATACACCGGACAGGAAAACTTAAGGTTGGGGATATTAACCTGGCCGTTGCCATATCCGCAGCCCACCGCGAAGCAAGCTTTACTGCCTGCGAATACGCTATCAACCAGTTTAAACAGGACCTGCCTACCTGGAAAAAAGAGACCTATGAGGATAACAGCTTCTCAATAGAGGGGTAAGCAACACACAGTAGCCGGAGTTACGACCGGTTATTTTCGGCGCCTGATTACATACATGGCCAGTTCTATCAGGGCTTTTCGCGTGGGAATATCCGGTAATATATTGAGTCCCGAGCAAGCCCGGGAAGAGTAATCCGAAGCTACCTGATAGCATTCCTGCACTATCTCCGAGTTACGCACCATCGCTATAGCCCGTGCCACATCTCGTGGCCTGTCTGCTTCATCTTTATTCTGAAATAGTCTCTTTACCGGATTATCGTCAGGGTATTTCTGTAGTAGAAGCATCGCCGGCAGCGTAAGGGTACCCTGAACCAGGTCCGAGCCTATCGGTTTCCCCATTTCCTCCTCGGTACTGATATAGTCCAGTATATCGTCTATAATCTGGAAGGCTATACCCATGTTAAAGCCATAGTCCCTGAGCGACGTAACCGCCTCCGGGGGGGACTTACTTAATATAGCCCCGGATTCAGTAGCCAGGGCAAACAGAGAAGCCGTCTTGCCTGATATCCGCCGTATATAGTCATCATATGTCTGGTCCAGATTAAAGGCACCAAAAGACTGGTCTATCTCACCGGCCGAAATAGTCTCCAGCGTCTGGGTAAAAAGCTTGACCACACCCAGGTTTCCGGTATCGGTGCAGAGATCACCCGCCTTGGCGAAGAGGTAATCTCCCAACAGAATGGCTTTTTCTTCACCCCAGATACTATTAACCGTAGAGCGACCCCGCCGTACCATGGAGTTGTCAATGGCATCATCATGTACCAGAGTAGCGGTATGCATGAGCTCAACGGAAGCCGCCATCGGTAGCAGGGAGTCAAGATTATATTTATACAACTGGCCACAAAGGAGAGTTAGCGCCGGTCGTATTCTCTTACCCACACCTTTCAGGCTGTAGCTTAATAACTTCGCTACGTGCTGAGAATCAACCTCACCAGCGGTTTTCAGCAGATTTTCCACCTTGATTAAATCTGCCTCTACGGATGAGTACATCGCACCAAGCGGCAAGAGTCCCCCCCTTCTAAATGACAGCCAGATTGAATAGATTTATAGTATTTTCAGCCGTGGTCTGCCCCACCGCTGCCGCTGAAACCTCCCTTAGCTGAGCTATCTTGTCAACAACCAGTGGCAGGTAGGACGGCTCATTACGTTTACCCCGGTATAGCTGCGGTGCCAGGAATGGCGAGTCGGTTTCCACCAGCAACTTATCCAGAGGCAGCTCCCGAGCTACTCTTACCTTGTCACCCGCCCGGGGATAGGTTAGCGACCCAGGTAATGATATCACAAAACCCAGCTCAATATAACGCCAGGCTAATGCCAGGTTGCCGCTGAAGCAGTGAATGACGCCTTTGAGCTTGCTATCTTTAGCTGTACCGGATAGAGAGCCCGCCCACCGCGTCAGCACGTCAAATAAATCTTTGTGAGCATCGCGGCAGTGTATAATTACCGGCAAATTCACCTCACGTGCTAAATCCAGCTGTTGTTCCAGGGCCTGTAGCTGACGCTCATGGGGAGTAGATTTTCGGTAATAGTCCAGGCCTATCTCACCAATAGCCACCACTTTGGGATTTGCCGTAAGCTCACCCAGCAGATCCAGGTCACCCGCCTTCAGTTCCGAAGCCCGGTTGGGATGAAAGCCTACCGCGGTAAACACGTTAGTATAACTCTGGGCTATAAGCAGTGACGCCCGGCTTGATTGCAAGTCCACGGCTATACTGACTATGGCGTTGACTCCCTGTTCACGTGCCCGAAGCAGCACCTGCTCCCTATCGCTGTCAAACTCCGGTGCATCCAGATGAGCATGTGAATCTATCAACACGGCTATTGTCCCAAACGGCTAGCCTCCGCCTCGGCTAGTCCTTCATCGAACTTGGTAAATAGTGGCTCCGGAGGCAGTAGTTTCTGTCCGGCTTGCGGCAAACTGAACTGCCAGCCACCATCTTCAACATTGCCTGCGTAACCGAGAAACTCGTGCAGCCTCTGTGAGCTGAACGGTAAGAAAGGATACAGAACGGTTTTGAGACAGCACAGGACGGCAATAGCGACGTATAGGGCAGTGCCGGCAGCCCCACGGTCCTGCTTAATTATTTTCCAGGGTGATTTTTCTTCAAGATAGCGGTTAGTATCGTGCGCCAGGGACATGGCTGCCTTTATAGCTTCTTTAAAATGACAGCTACCAAGCAAGGTGCCCACTGTATCCACCATCTCCACTGCTGACCTTATTAAACCTTCACTGCGCCCATCCAGAATAGAAGGACTGGGGATACTGCCGTCAAAGTGACGGAAGGTAAAAGTTAGCACCCGGTGCACCAGATTCCCGTAGGTAGCCACCAGCTCATCGTTATTACGACGGATAAACTCATGCCACGAAAAATCAGCATCTCCTGTCTCCGGCATGTTAACGGACAGCAAGTACCGCAACGGGTCCGGGTCATAGCGCGAGAGATAGTCCGGCAGCCAGACTGCCCAGCCGCGGCTGGTCGATAGTTTTTTACCCTCTATGGTCAGGAACTCATTGGCCGGTATATCGTAGGGAATATTCAGCCCGCCATAACCCATGAGCATAGCCGGCCAGATGATAGTATGAAACGGAATATTATCTTTACCGACGAAATAATAGCTCCGGGCATCCTCCTGCCAGAAACGCCGCCATTTCTCCGCATCGCCGTCCAAACTGGCCCATTCTTTTGTCGCTGACAGATAACCGATAACCGCTTCAAACCAGACATAGAGACACTTATGACCAAAGCCATCCACCGGCACCGGGATACCCCACTCAATATCACGGGTAATTGCCCTGTCCTTGAGCCCCCCTTCCAGGTAACGCAGCGTAAAGTTAAGCACGTTCGGCCGCCAGTGTGTCTGCTGTCTCACCCAGTCAAGGAGCTGTCCCTCAAAGGCACTCAGTTTTAAGAAGAAATGCTCGGAGTCTTGAAACTGGGGAGTATTACCGCAGACGCCGCAACGCGGGTTTAATAGCTCGGCAGGGTTAAGCGGTTTACCGCAGTCGTCACACTGGTCGCCCCGGGCTCCGGTTGAATTACAGTAGGGGCAGTCGCCCTCAACATAGCGGTCGGGTAGATATCGTTTACAGTTTGGGCAATACGGCTGCGAAACGCTTGCCTTATAGATATACCCCTTGTCCAGGAGTTTCAGAAAGATGTCACAGGATACCTCGGCATGATTAGCCGTACCGGTGCTCGTAAATAAATCAAAGGATATACCGAGCTTCTGCCAGCACTCCAGAAACCCTTTATGATAGTGCTCGGCTATCTCTGCCGGGCTTTTCCCCTCCCGCTCCGCCTTGAGAGTTATCGGGGTACCGTGCTGGTCTGAGCCTGATACCATCAATACCTCGTTACCCTTGGCCCGGTGATAGCGGGCAAATATATCGGGCGGCAAATACGCCCCGGCAATATGACCTAAATGCAGTGGTCCATCGGCATAAGGCCAAGCCACACCTATAAAAATACGCTCACTCATAAGTATGTCATCCAACTGACGGCTAACCCGGCACCCGTTAAGGGAGAAATGTCAGTATGCTTTTACCTTTCTCACTCCGGTAGTGAGCGTAACCTTTCAGTATGGCACACTCAACACAATAGCGCTTCAGCTTCTTCTGAGTCGGCTCGGTAATTTCCTCCTCATCCGTAACAAAATAGCGCTCCGGGTGTCTGATAATTTTACCACACTCGCCACACTTTACATCACCAGCTGCCAAGCAACCATAACGCATAGATAACCCCCGATATTAAATTAGCACTCTATAACAGAAAGCCAAGCGCGGTACAGCTCCTTCCTGGATAAACCTGTTTCCCGTGCTACCTGTACCACCGCTTCTCTGGCTGTTTTTCCCGAATGATAAAGCTCGTGCAACTCTTTCTCAACCTCACAGGTGAGCTGCGCCTTCTCTTTCTCTCGCTTGCCCTCAATTACCAGCGTAAACTCGCCCCTCGGCTCGCTGAAGTGCGCCAGCGCCTCGCTTACCCTGCCCCGGAATACCTCCTCGTGAATCTTGGTAAGCTCACGACACACGGCAATCGCCCTGTCTCCCAGAACTGTTTGAATATTATCTAACGCCGCGAGAACACGGTGCGGTGACTCCAAGACAATAATAGTGCCTTGTTCACCGGCAACAGTTCCAAGCACACGTTGCCTCTCTTTGGCCTTGTGAGGTAAATAGCCGAGATAGACAAACTTATCCATGGGCAGTCCGGAGACAACCAGCGCCGTTATGATAGCCGATGGTCCCGGAATTACAACTACAGGAACACCCTTCTGGCTGACCCTGACTATCAGCTCATAGCCAGGGTCGGATATACCCGGCATACCAGCATCACTAACCAGGGCTACATCATCTCCCTCCAGATAATGCAGTATATAATCCAGCTTACTGAACTTATTGTGCTCATGATAGCTGGTCATCGGTGTCTTAATATCATAAGTGCTGAGCAACCTTCTTGTCTGGCGTGTATCTTCCGCGGCAATCAGTCTTACTTCGCGTAATGTGCGTAGAGCACGCAGGCTAATATCCTCCAGATTACCGATGGGCGTAGCTACAACATAAAGGCTGGGCATAGCTTATGCATCTCCAACGAGATTATTATAGCTTATACGGCATAACCCCGTCCATAGCGCTCTCTTACAGACCGAAAGCCCGTGTTTCTTGACTTTGTGCAGCCCGTTTGCTATAGTTCTTTGTTAAGAAACTATAGAATAAGGACAGTACGATGGTCACTCCTCGGTATAAGCAACTACGGCGTTCCTACGGATTTGACGAGGTAGCAATAGTACCCGGCGATGTAACGGCGAATCCGGAGCAGACAAACATTGAAATCCAGATAGATAACTTCACCATTCCCATCCCTATTATCGGTGCCGCGATGGATGGGGTAACCGATGTCGGCTTTGCCGGTCTCCTGGGCAAGATGGGAGGGCTCAGTGTTCTTAACCTGGAAGGGGTGCAAACGCGGTACGATAATCCGGACGAGGTACTCGCCGAGATTACGGGGGCATCAGATACCGAAGTAACCCCGCTCCTGCAAAAAGTATATTCACAACCGATTAAGGAACACCTCATAGGCGAACGGATACAGGCCATTAAGAAATCGGGGGTCACCTGTGCTGTTTCCATAGCTCCGGCCAATACCAAGCGGCTGGCGCCACTCGCTCACGAAGCGGGGGTTGATATCCTTATCGTCCAGTCCACGGTAACTACGGCAAGGCACGTATCCAAGAGCTACCGGGGGCTCATATTCAGCGAACTCCTTGAGATGGTGTCTGTGCCCATCGTTATTGGCAACTGTGTTAGTTATAGCTCTTGTCTGGAAATCATGAGGACCGGAATTTCCGCCGTTCTGATTGGTGTAGGACCAGGCGCTGCCTGCACCACCAGGCAAGTCCTGGGCGTCGGAGTACCGCAAATAACGGCCACTATAGACTGCGCCGCCGCCAGAGACCAGTACCAGCAGGAATCAGGCAGATATGTGCCAATTATCACCGATGGTGGTTTTCATAACGGCGGAGATATCTGCAAAGCCTTTGCTGCCGGCGCTGACGGGGTAATGGTCGGCTCTGTCTTTGCCCAGGCCAGTGAGGCACCGGGTAGAGGTTACCACTGGGGTATGTCACACCCCCACCCCGCTTTGCCCCGGGGCACCAGGATAAAGGTCGGTACCACCGGTTCTCTGGAGCAAATCCTCTTCGGCCCGACTTCGGTAACCGACGGCAGCCAGAACCTGGTCGGCGCGCTGCGTACGGCCATGGGCGTCTGCGGAGCACTCACCGTTCAGGAGATGCACCAGGCAGAGATGGTAATCGCTCCGGCAATCACCACTGAAGGGAAATCGTGGCAACTATCGGCATATAAAGGGTAGTTAGCATGCTACAAAAAATCTCCCTGGGCATAACCGATATTGATAAATACCGCCTGATACAAGCCCGCGAGCTTATTGACGAAGTGGCGAGTCTCGGCGAAGAACTGAAAGGCCTTCGCCTCTGTCATATTAACTCCACCCCTTTTGGCGGCGGTGTCGCCGAACTGCTGGTCTCCTATATCCCGCTGCTCCGTGCCCTGGGCATCAAGGCGGACTGGCAGGTAATACGGGGTGACCGCAGTTTCTTTACCATTACCAAAGGTTTACACAATGCGCTGCAGGGCGCACCTTTTAAGGAAATATCAAGCGACAGTCTGAAGCGGGTTTATCAGAATAATAACCAGGCTAACGCCAGCGAGCTGGACCTGAACTACGATGTCTTTATAGTTAATGACCCGCAGCCGGCCGCACTGCGTCACTATTTGCCCGAAAGTAAAGCCAAGTGGATATGGCGCTGCCATGTGGACAGCTCAGAGCCCGACGAGGTAGTCTGGAATTTTTTATGCCCCTATATTGAGCAGTACGATGCCGCCGTTTTCACCACCAGGGAGTTTATCCCGAAAAGGTTTAATATTGACCGAATAGGTATTATGGCACCGGCTATCTGCCCTTTGAGCTCTAAGAATATGTACATCGATAGAAACGTATGCCGTGAACTGGTGAGGAATCTGGGTTTTGATACCAACCGCCCGCTGATTACACAGGTATCCCGGTTTGACCTCTGGAAAGACCCCTTCGGCACTATAGCTGCCTACCGATTGGCCAAAGAAAAAATACCCGGGCTGCAGCTAGCCATGATAGGCAGTTTCGCCACCGATGACCCCGAATCATGGGATATGCATGCCGCCATAAGCGCAGAGGCGCTCAAGGACGACGATATGTACGTTTTCTCAAATCTTACCGGTGTCGGCAATATGGAAGTCAATGCTTTTCAAAGGGCTTCCGACCTGATTGTCCAGAAGTCCATCCGCGAAGGCTTTGGCCTGGTAGTAGCCGAGGCATTGTGGAAAGAGACACCGGTGATTGCCGGTAATGCAGGCGGCATTCCGC
>Ga0075115_10001810_pt1 | contig 10274 bp, 10 predicted proteins | sample AntAceMetag02UKH_FD_69785 | JGI IMG/M metagenome (GOLD analysis project Ga0075115, IMG submission 69785) | Saline lake microbial communities from Ace Lake, Antarctica - Antarctic Ace Lake Metagenome 02UKH | ecosystem: Environmental > Aquatic > Non-marine Saline and Alkaline > Saline | place... | reverse complement strand
ATCTTTTGGTTCTTATGGTTGGGGAGGTAAAACTATGGACGAAATAAATAATTTTTTCAATAAATCGGGATTTGAAATAATTGGTAGCGAAAAAATAAAGTACATACCAAGTGAAAAAGAATTGGATGAGTTTAAGAAAAAATTATCAAAAAGTATATCTTGATTTATAACTATTTAAGTGGTATTTGTGATTTTATGTTTTTTTTTGTTAAAAAATATTAAGCCACAGATTCACAGATTATAAAATCAATCTTTTTGAAATTAATGAGTTTTCGCCAAAGTTTACAATTAAACCTAAAGGGTTTGCTTCGCTTCAAAAGGTCAGAAATACGCTTGGTCACGTTCCAGAATAGCCTGTCCCATACAGAAGGTCGGGAGGTGGTTGGGCATTAGCCCAAAGTCCAATAATGAGAACAACCGTAACAATTGAAAGGCTAAAAAGGAGAGGTTATTTTTCTTTCTCAGAGCAATTTCAGAAATCTCGCTGAACCGTGTTAAATGAGATACAACTCGAAATTTCTTTTGTCTAATGAACCACCGTATACGAAACCCGTACGTACCGGTGGTGTGAAAGGTGCACTGGCGGTCATTCGATCGTCAGCCACCTATTCGATTATGGGTTTTTATTCTTTCATGTTCCATTGTAACGGTTTATTGTTTTATACATAATTATGTCATTTCTTTCAATCTAACATTAAGAAGTAGTCTCTACCTTTTAATTACTTAAATTAAACAACATTGCATTAACTAACTTATCATTCATAATTACTTTTGCCCAACTTCTTTTTTCATATGTCCAGTATTTCTTATCAGGCTGAACATAAACTAAATTAAACAAATCATGAATGTCATTATCATGAAATTTGCTTCCAAAATGAATATCTAATTTTTTAAAATATTCAGACCAAACGGTTAAAAAGAAATCAAGAAATACCCAGCGTTTATCTTCAATCTTTATAATAAATTCTTTTTTGTAGTATTCCTTTGAATAGGCTGAAATTATCATTATGAAATATTTTTTCCAAGAATCTTTATGGCAAAATTGAGGATATGTTTTTTTAATGTGTTTAGTTCTAATTTCTTTTTGAGCATGAATTAGAACATTATTAATTATTTCTGTAATGTAGTTTTTGTCATTTTTTTTCTTCTCGATTAACTCTTTAACTTTTATCCAATCATTCTCAGATATATCATCAATACTCTCCGTTTCCATAAAAAGTGAAAATCCATTAAGAAGTTCCAGATTTGCTGAATCATTAGGAACAAATGCTTCATCGAAAATTGACATTATGTGGTCAAATGGAGAAGAAACATAAATTTGGTGATGATATTTGGTGAATGAATAAATAACGCTTTTATAATATCTAGGGTCATTAACTAAATAAGAGGAATTTGCAAGTTCTATAATATTTACTGCAGTTCCTATTAGGTTAAGTTTGTCAATATCTTGTTCTTTAATATTACCTGATGCTATGTTATACCAAACATTTACATCACAAATTATATCTTTCATTTCCAGCAAATTTATAATTATATCATTTTTATTAATTCATTCCTGTCAAATCTATTTTAACATATTTTACTCTAAATGCACTTCCATTTTTATAAACCCGTGCAATTACATATTTATTAAATACTCTTTCTTTTTCTAAAAATTCCCATTGTGCAGTCCGCATATAAAAAGGAACATTTTCTGTATTTGCAATTCCTTTTGCTGTCGTTTTTGCGTCAATGTAATATTTTGTAGTTGTCAAATCTTTTTCAAGTATTCTAAAATCATAAGCAGATTTATCTTCCCATACTACTCTTTCTTTACCAAATATTCTACATAACTCATAGTTTAAGAATTCTTCCCCAATATTTCCAAGTTCTTCATCTGGACTGTCTTGCTGTTTATGGTTTAGCCAATTGATAAATGAAAAAACCAAATCAGGGTTTTCAGCAATAATGCCAAGTTCTTCTTCATTAAGATTACTATTAGCAATTTTCGCTAAAACTTCACTTTTCCCGCTTATTTCAATATCAAATGCAAATTCGAGTTCTTCTGGTGACTTAGTGCTTAAATATAATTGTGATTTATTTGAAGAAAAATATGGAAGTATATTGTTTAACGTATCTTTCAATATGCCACAATTTTCAAACCAATGGAAAAGTTCTTTTAGTATTAATAGAAAGTCTTCATCTTGAAAATTTCCTTCACAATTTCTCAATTCCTCATCTGTCTGATTTGCTAATTCTTTAAAATCAAATTTTTTATCTTCATCAATCAAATTTTCAATCTTTTCAAAATCTTTATGAAGTAAAAAGTCTTTGCAATCTTCATCGGTTAGTTGATAATTTATTTCTTTCAATTTTTCGTCATAACCATCTTTGAGATTTTTATGAGTAACAAAATCGATGTATAATTTTTTTTGTAATACTAACTCGTTATTTTGATTAGGAATGATTGCATAATCATTTAGCAAACTTTCTTCGTCTTGTTCAATGATAAATTGAATAAGGTCTGACAAGTAATTTATTATATCATCATTAGACATTGAGTAATTGTCTATAAAACTTTGAAAGTTTGAATTGTCTTCGCTGACTTTTTTAACTAATTGCTCAATGTCAAATTTTTCATTCTCAAATAATTCAAAGTCCAACACGTTGTACCAACTTAGCAAATGTTGCTTTTTTGGAAGTTCATTAGGTATTATGTAGTAAGCCAAATCATAAATTTGTTCCGTTAATTCTTTACTATTTGATTCTCTTTTGTCAGAATACGGAATGTAAATTTCATTAAGTGGCTTACGGTAACTATCAATTTTAAGGTTTGTATCTAATTCAATTAGTTTGGTATCATATATTTTTGCCTTCAGAGGGTTGAATATTTCTTTTTTATACCAATCTTTTACATCTTCATTACTCATTTCAACCTTTGCTATCGTACAAAGATTAAACGCTTCTTCCCATTCGTATTCTTCAATAATATCCAATAGTTTTTCAAAAGCATCTTTGGCTTCAATTAAGCGTTCTCTGTTTTCTTTATCGAACTCAGATATTTCAATACCATCCCTGTCTCCATTTGGAACAAAACTTTCACTATGAATAACAACAGGGAAATTAAATTCAGTTGTCCCTATCATTGGGAAAGCACAATATAGTTTTGGCGAGTATTCAGGAAACTTCATAACTTTAAATACATCTGTTTCAATTTTTTCTAATCGGAAAGCAATTGTTGTTTCATAGTCTGTTATTATTCCAATTGTTGTTGTACAGTGTTTTTGCTTGTTCTTTTTACAAACAGTTTTTATTAATTCTAAACCTTCGATTTCTGTTTCAATTTCTCTTCTTTTAAATGTCCAGATCTCATTTATCCCTTCCCTACTATCTTTAATGCATATTTTTTTCAATTGAGGTCTAAATGCAAAAACATAGGGAATTAAATCTTGGAAACTTTCAAAACCATCTTCAATTATTTGAGTACTGTCTATTGAGGAATAAGTGTCGTCAATTTGATACACGAATTCTGTGTCAAAGTCGGATGGTGAATAATCTTCAATCTTGACTAATGAGTTACTATATTCCTTCTCTGAATCTTTTATTGATTGAATTAGAAAGTCTTTGTCTTTTCTTTCACTTCTATCTAAATCGAAATAAAATTTAAAATATTCGTCTTCTTCTGAATCTTCAACAATACCTGAAACTGTAATTTTTTTTGACAAAATATGAGTTGAAATAAAACCAGTTCCAAACTGACCAATCACGCTTTTACTTTTTGTTGACTCATCGTCTTTTGTTGAGTCTGGCATTATTAAATTAAATGCTTCATCTAATGTGAATGGTTGTCCATTATGGCGAAATATTAAACTGTCATCTGAAAATTCAAATTCAGCATTTATATTATCCCCTAAGTCACTTGCATTTTGCAATAATTCCCACATCCATCTTTTTCGTAATTCGTTTGATTTACTTAAAATTGGTTTAAGGTGTTCCTTTATTCTTTTTGCAGGAATACTATAACTTTTTTGGTCTTTTAAATCCTTTAATTTACTCTGTATATTCATAATGTAATTTTTTATTTCCCATAATTTTCAGGAATTGTATCTAATTCTTCCAATTCTTCAATTATTTCTTTTAGTTTCTGTATTTTATCATAATCTTGGGATGATAGTGTCATGCCCTTATTACTCTTTTCAATTATACTTAGCTGTAATTTGATTATAATAACTAATAATTTTGAGATTAAAGCTATGTAACGATTATTATGCTTCATAGTTAGGGATAATTGTTTCGTGAGATTTTTCCACTCCTTCCCATTCTCCTGTCAATTTCCATATTTCATAGAAAAGAATCCATTCTATTACCCAAGGGATAGTATATCTTGCAATGTTTGTAGTATCTTTCCATTTTAAGTCTGGAGGATAGAATAAACATAAACTACCATCTTTATAAATATGTATATCTGGATAAGCTCCGATATCAGGAGATAGTATGTAAACATTTGGTGAATAACCTGCTCTATACTCTATTTTGATTATATACTTATCACAATTATTAAGTTGTATTATCCCTTTACATAATAAAGTATCATTTTGAATATTGCAAGATATAAAGTTAAAGCTATTCTCAATGTTCCTTTTTTGGTTATAAGCTAGGCCATATGAATTTTTTTTCTTCTGTCCTTTAAATTTTGACAAAGCAGCGCCCCCATAAAATCTATGAGCTTTAGATATTATTCCATCCTTGCTTTTTGAAATCTCACCATTCGAATTAATCGTATTAGTATTGTCAACAAGCTTTCTAGCTGTTTTTTGCAACTTGTCCTTCTTAATATCTTTTTTAACTTCATTGGCAAAGATTGATGAAATAGTATTGTTGATATTTGTTTGAGATAATTCCGTTTCTTTATTTTGTATATATTCCTGTTCAGGAAAACTTATTGATGATCTTACGCGATTAATTATTGATGATTTTCGTTTTGTGCTCTCTATAAACTTTTGTTTTAGTTTTTTAACTATTGAATTAGCATCAGAAATTCCATAAAAAAAATCAATGCTATTTTTAAACCAATTTTCAAAATTCACTAAAACTTTATTTACTTCATATTTTTCAAGTCTATTAAAATTTTCAAAGTTAGATCTAGCATTATTTGTAAAATTATATGAACCGCCAAATGCATATTTTTTATCAATGATAATAAATTTACTATGCATAAAATCCCCCTGTATTGCATCTTCTGAACCTATTTTTTTTACAATAGCTCCCACTGATTGAAGTTCTCTAAAATTTTTATGACGTAGTATATTTACTTCGTCTGACGATAATAACAATTCTATATGAAGTAATTCTGCTTTATTGATAAGTTTATTTATTAGTACTTCATCAGTAAACCAAGAAACAGCTATTTGAATTGAATCAGATGCTTTTTCAAAAATATTCGAAATTTCTTGTTGATAATTATTCATGGTATAAAATATTTAATTAAATAATCTTTTTACACCACAAAAATACTTCTGATAATAAGGGGCTATGGACTTCTACAACCTTGCAGTTAATAATTAACTGTTATTCCACCATTTGTTTTGTTCATCCAAATAGCTGTTTAGTTATTTTAATATGAGAGTATTTTTTAAGATATCCTTTGGCTTTCCCATGTTTTAAGGAATGTGCATTATACCAATCCTGACACGCACCATGTATATCATTTAGCTCTATTTTTATTAAACCACGCATAAAGTAACTGTTTTTACATTTATTATCATATTTTTTAATATAGTAATCAATATCGCTTAAAGCCTTTTTATAATCTTTTGTTATTAAATACACTTCTGCCCTATTATGATATGGGTTATCAGCGAGTTTATTTAATTCAATAGCTTTTGTATTATCTTCAATAGCTTCATCATACTTTCCTATTTGAAAATAACAAACAGCTCTATACATATAAGCGCGGTAATGATATGGATTTAGTTCAATAATATTTGTAAAATACAAAATAGAGCCTTTAAACTCGTTATTGTTAAAGAAATCCTTGCCTTTTTCAAAGTATTCATCTTGTAGTTTTTCGCTATTTTCTATTTCTCTAGTTGTTTTTGAAGAGGTCTTTGATGGGAGAAAATTCTCGTCAAAATCCCAGATTATTAAATCTCTATTTAGTCTAATATTTTTCTTTTCCCCACGTCTCCCAGTTATGTAATAATTACTTGCGATACTTTCATCAAAGTGTTTAATAAAAGACTCTTTAATTCGAGAACACTTTTCATTAATTGAATTTTTTGTTGGATTTACAAGCTCATCTATATTCTTATATATTTCGTCAGGGTTCTCTCTATAATATAATTGTTTATATATTTCTATTAATTCTTCTCTATAATCATATAGATGTTTTAGGATTATTCCTTCTGGATGTCTGAGGAAAAAAATGAACACCGTTTTTGGCAGAGGAGTCATCTTAATATTTTGATTTTTAAAATCAGGCAGGAATATATCAAAGTTGCTGTTTATATGTAATCTGCTTAATTTGTGTGTGTCATTTTCTATTGTATTTTCACTTTGATTAGCTAATTTCCTATCATTTAATGATTCTTCCACAGCATTTAAAAACAATTGAAAATAGCCTTCTTTTTTTAGGAGTTTAATTTTTTCTTTTATTTCTTCTGACACCTTATGAGCTTCGTAATTAAAGGAAAAATCTGATAATTCATCTGTTTTACCTCCTTGCATTAAATGATGTTCTAATACTATTGAATAATACACTCGATTATCTCTCAAGTTATCAAGATAATGCCAGATTGATTTTAGTAATTCTATTTTATTAGTAGCATCAAGTTTTCTATAACTAAATTGACCTTCTCCACGAAATCGGAAAAATCCAGAATATACATCACCTGAATAATTTAGTGATTTTAATATGGTTTTTGTAACTGAATTTGTTGTTACATTTTCGATTTCAGCTTGAAAGTTATCCAGATCAACAGATGTAAAATATGGGAAATGGTAATACAGATTTTTTTCAATCTTTGGAAATTCATTATATGTTCTTCTAATCAATTCAGGGATGTAAATAAATTCATATCCCTTATCTTTAAATATTTTCGAAATTTCTTGATAATGTTTTTGAAAATAGCTGTTAAGAAATGAATTAAAATCATTTTCCAAATAAATAATCTGATTTTTGGATACCCCAAATTTATTATTAGATTCGATTTTTTGAGAAAATGATGGCTTGTAATCTTTGTACTTATCTTCTATCTTTTGTCTTTTATTATCGTGGATTTTTTTTCTTTTTCTTTCTTCTGTATAACTCACAAACTTTATTAAAAAAATGACAGGATATAAAAATAAATATAGGCATATTAATATAACAAATAATACTGAAAATAATAACCCAAGAAATAGTTTTAAATAGATTTCTTTTGTGTTCTCTATTTCTGTGAGAAAAACACTATCAAACAAGTCTTTAATGGCTAGGGATAGTGGCTTTATAAGAATCGTAAGAAAACCAACTACTAGGTATAAGTATAGAAAATATTTTAATTCCATGTATTCATTTTATTTTGCTTATATTGCCCATAACAGTTTTAATATGGTGCGTTTGGCATTTCAATGCTTCAAATTTTCAATTTACCACTATGTTTCTTAATTGCTATCATCTTCATATTTCGCACTATCTGCCAAATGCACTACTTATTTTATTGGGCACAGTATTTTATTCTATGTCAACTCCAAAGTGTTCTTTATAAAAATCCATTTGTTCTTTTGGTTGATGAATACTTTTGTTCCATAAAATCTTGTCATTCTCAAAGTCAAATTCCTTACAGTCATTTATTCCGCTCATCAAATATCCCTTTCCACCATCACTTGGGTCTTTTGTGACAATTGATTCTTGAACTTCTGAAAGCTCATAATTAGCGTCAAAGACATCTGTTTTTAAGACGACATTATCGAATGAAAGATGGGATTGAACACTTGGATATACTATGCCGTCTATCGTTCCACCGTCTAATTCATTCATTAATTTATTGGCAAAATATGCACTAAACAAATAGTCTTTACTTCTTTTGTGATTTACATATTTTGAAAAATGGAAAGCTATAAATTTTGATAGATTAGTAACTGGGTCGTGCATTTCTTTTGGAAAATCACGCTTAAGTACTTTATCGAACTCTTTTTCTAATTTCCACGAATTTGGGTTAAAAGTTCCGTTAGTAGGTTGCACGTGGAAAATTGGACAAAATTTAAGATGTTTAGATTCCTTTAATTTCCATATTGATTTTGTTATCAAATCCCCAACTCTAGGTTTCATTTCGTCCATTGCTGTCATAAACATTGTCGAACCATAGAATACACTTTGTTGTGGAAGGTTACAACGACCATATTTTGTAACCTTATCAGCAGGTGGATACTTTAAAAACTTGATTTCTTTGATTCGTTTGTTGCTCCCTAAAATTCTATTATTAATCGTTATTCTTTCGAGTGTTTCAAATTGATATTGATTGATTAAATTAGTAAAAAATGGAAGCGAACTGTCAAGAACACTTAAAATCCATTTTTCTGTCGCTTCGTTTATTCCGATTTCAGAAAATTTATTAAAAGTGTTAAGAAGTAAATTAAAGTTACTGATTTCTTGTTTTGTCACTCAGTTTGTTTTTATTGTGTCCAACTCCTAAATATTTACTACACTATGCGCTATATTTCGCCTTTGTCCATTGCAGTATGTTTTGCTAACATGTTGATTAATAGCGTTTTTGTATTTGTAAGATATTGTTTTATAATTTTATTTTTCAAATGTATAAAAATATTTAAACTTTAAAAAGTCGTGGCAAGACTTTTTAAAGTTATTATTTTTTAGTATTGAATTTGTTTAAAATTTCCGTAATAAAATTATGGAAAATGCCAGTAATATCAGGCTTTTCCAATGTAAATCATTTGTATCAAAACCTGAATCTGCATTGAGAAATAACCCTTGTACATCTATATCTGCTAATCGAACAGAATTTATCATCTTATTAAATATTTTTACCAAATGATATGCATCATTGTGATTTCTCGCTATTGGGTCACTACATGTCAAAGGAATACCTTGACTATAAGTAATAATGAGTGTATTGGTGATTTTACTCTTTTTTCTTCCTTGATAAGCTACGGATTCTCCTCCTCGTTTTGCCAGTGTATGTGTACAATCAAGCTGAATACTTGATAATCCTTCACTTTTGTATTGTTATTAATTTTTCCAAAATTAATATATGGACAAATCTCTTTTTTTATAATACTTTTGTTCAATAACATTATTTTTTGGAAAGAATGATACGAATGATTGGTTAACAATTATTTTACAGCTAAATGATTACCAATAAATAATATAATACTAACTTAAAAATAATAAATATGAAAACTTTTAATTCAGTTGATGAAATTCTTGATTTTGCTATTAAGTCCGAGCAAAGTGCACTTGATTTTTATACAAAGCTGGCTACTAATTCCAAAAACATTGCCATGAAAGAAGTGTTTCTAGAATTTGCAGAAGAAGAAAAAACGCACAAGAAACGTTTAGAGACAATAAAAGAAGAAAAAATCTTTAAAGTTGAAATAGTTAAAATTCAGGATCTTAAAATTTCTGAATATATTACTGATGTTAAGCAAAGTGATAACATGACTTATCAGGAAGCATTAATACTTGCAATGAAAAGAGAAAAAAATGCTATTAAGTTATATACTGATTTGTCTGCAATTGTAGAGGATGATAAAATGCGAATATTATTCAAATCACTTGCAAACGAAGAAGCTAAACATAAACTAAGATTCGAGCTTGAATACGATAATGAGGTTTTAAGAGAGAATTAATTTTTAAGACTAAATCGTATGATGGTTTTTATTCCATCCCCAAAACCTTAATTAACTCTTCAGGAAGTTGCGGACGTCCTTTAGCATTTACGCTGGTTCCAATAACAAATGCTTTAGTCATTAGTACATTATCTGATTTTCGATAAATAAATTGTTCGAATCCAAAACGCAAAGGTGAAACTCTGGTCATATTCAAAGAAGAAATAAAGCTATCGCCACTTCGAAGAGAGCCTTTATAATCAATCTCAACACGTATCACTATCAGGTTTATTTTTTTTTCTGTGAGTGTAGAAAAATCTAAACATATTGATTTTAAATATTTATGACGAGTATGTTCAAAATAATTTTGATATACTGAATTATTTACTATTCCTTGCATATCGCATTCATAATCGCGAACATCTAATTCTATCTGAAATTGAAAATTTTTCATAAATTAATTTTTTCGT
>Ga0075115_10001807_pt1 | contig 10277 bp, 13 predicted proteins | sample AntAceMetag02UKH_FD_69785 | JGI IMG/M metagenome (GOLD analysis project Ga0075115, IMG submission 69785) | Saline lake microbial communities from Ace Lake, Antarctica - Antarctic Ace Lake Metagenome 02UKH | ecosystem: Environmental > Aquatic > Non-marine Saline and Alkaline > Saline | place... | reverse complement strand
TCTTGCTCTTTAACATATTTAAGCGCGTAGCCATTTTCTTTCACCGCTTCAATACACATCTCTAGGTCTTGCTCTTTAACATATTGAAGCGCCCACCCATTATTTTTCACCGCCGCCAAGCAAATCTCTAGGTCTTGATTTTCAACATATTCAAGTGCGTAGCTATCTTCTTTCACCGCTGCCAAACATTCTTCTCTATCGCTCCAGTCCATTTTCTGCTCCTTTTTTGTTAAATATACAGCATTACGGCAAAAAACCGTTGCTATTTTAATTTAATCTTGGTTTGATGAAGGAAAGAAGCATATCCATGTTTCTCTTTAATAAGGAAAGCAAATGGTAGCTGGAAGACCTGAGAAATGGACCGCTGAAGTTCTAGAAAGAATAGCCGACGAGTTTGTTGAATGGGCAAAAGATGATAACAACATCACACTGCGAAAGTTCGCTGGAAATTATCTCAAGGATGGACAATGGCTTTGTGAAATGGCTGCAAAAAACAAGAAATTTTCAGAATCGTTGAAATATGCGAAGATGCTTATAGGTGTTAGAAGAGAAGAAAAAGCTATTAGTGGTGAAGTAAAAGGTGATACTGGTGTTATTAGAGCAACTATGGCTACTTATGACCCGGAATATAAAGCGACGCTCATAGAAATGAAAAAAGCCGCTGCCGAAAAGAAAGAAACAGACAAGGCGCCAGTCGTTATCATCAAAAGCTACAAAGACGTTGATATAGAAATAGAAAAATAATCTTTGCTGTGAAGGTCGATCGCATTATATGCACGAAATTAACGTCCCAGTCTTTACACCTCGTTGGTATCAGATACCAGCTCTTAAGGCCCTTGACAATGGTTGTCGAAATATCCTTCTCTGTTGGGGAAGGAGATCTGGAAAAGATTGTTTTGCGCTCAATGCCCTTGTCAAAAAGATGGTTCAAAAGGTTGGGGTTTATTTTTACATTCTTCCAACATATGCCCAAGCAAAAAAGGTGATTTTCGACAGTATCACAAATGATGGCTTTAAAATGCTAAATTATATACCTCCTGAACTGCGAGAAAACGTAAATAGCCAGGAAATGAAGATAACTCTTAAAAATGGTTCAATTTTTCAGCTTATAGGATCGAAGAACTATGATTCTCTGATGGGAACAAATGCTGTGGGTTTCGTGATATCAGAATATGCTCTACAAGACCCACAAGCTTATGAATTTATCCGTCCTATAATGGCAGCTAATCCTAATTCGTGGCAAATAGTAGTATCTACTCCACGAGGTAAAAATCACTTTTGGGATTTATATCAGTACGCTAAAGACCGTGATGATTGGTTTGTAGATGTCAAGACGAGTATAGAGACTGGTGTAATTACACAAGAGTTCTTCGATGCTGAAATAGAGCGTGGAGCAGATTTAGATCATTTGAGGCAAGAGTACCTAGTTGATTTTAACCACGGCGCTACTGGTAGTTATTATTCTAAATTTTTAGATGACGCTATGCTTGATGAACGTATAGGAAATGTAGCTTGGCAACCATCTGCTGAAGTTAATGTGTCTATGGACTTGGGTTATAGCGATAATTTTGTATTGTGGTTTTGGCAGGAAATAGGGGCTTCAATCCACTTTATAGATTACTATGCGAATAATTCTGAACCCATTCCGCACTATGTGAAGAAGATAAGAGAAAAGCCATATCTTTATGACAAAATTATTGTTCCTCATGATGCAGATGTTCATGAGCTTAGTTCTGGTATGTCTAGAGTGCAAGTAATGAGAGATTTAGGTTTGAAGCCAATAGTCTTGCCTAGATTACCCATAATGGATGGAATAGAGGCCGTTCGTAGTATTTTGCCTAGATGTTGGTTTGATGAGAAAAAGTGTGCTAAAGGATTAAAATGTCTTTCACTTTACAGGAAAGAATGGAACGATCGTCATAAGTGTTACAATGATAGACCTTTACATGATTCAAACTCAGATTCTGCGGACTCGATGCGCTACGCCGCCACAGCAATACAGCGATATTCTAGTTCTTCGTCAGTTACTCCTAAAGAAATCTACGCGATGAACCGAGAGAACCGGCGAAGAATTTAAAAATCACATTTTTAAGATGCTTGACAACAAAAAGCTTTTTTTGTCTAGTGAGGTTTGGTATAATTAAATCTTAGGCAATTAATGGAGATATTAGGTATCTTGTCTATTGTTGGCGCTTTGATTATTTTGCGTTTTATTCAAAAGAGGTATTACTAGTGGCTTCAGATAAAGACGTTATTAAGGACTGGGAAGAGGCATATAATGAGTCTTTAACGAATTGGGCTGAGTATTACGACGAAGCGTACACGGATTTAAAATACTATGTCGGCGATCAATGGAGTGAAAGCGACAAGAAGTATTTGAAAGGTGAGTCTCGCAACGCTTTGGTCTTTAATAAGATACGCCGTATCATAAAAATGATAACAGGCTACCAGCGCAAGAATAGGCTGAGCAGCATCATAGAACCCCAAGAAGGCAACGACCAAAACACAGCAGACATCTTCAGTGACCTTCTACTCTGGGTAATGAATAACACGCACGGTTACGAGATTATCAGCAGTGCTTTTGAAGGAGCGTGTATTACAGGCGCTAACCTTTTATCAATATATATGTCTTATGATGATGACCGCGTAAACGGTGACATAAAGATTGTCAAAGAGCCTTTCAACGCTTTCATGCTAGACCCATATTTTACTCAGGCTGATCTCAGCGATTGTCGTTATCTATTGCGACGGCGTTACGTATCTAAAGACGACGCCAAGGGTCTTCTACCTGGAAAGAACAATGACATTGACAAATTGAAATCTAATAACGGCAACGATGGTCGTTTTACATACATGCCATACTCAAGAAAAGATAGTGCTGATCTTTTTGCTTACGATGAATACTGGAAGCGTGTTTCTAAGAAGCGCAAACTTTTGGTGGACAGGTCTACTGGTGAGACGCGTCTATGGGAAGGAGGAGCCTCGCAGCTTTCAGAGTTTAAGGGGCAATTCCCCTGGGTAGACATTATGACGGTCTACGAGAAGAGTGTTGAGCTTAATGTTATTCTCAATGGCGAGTTAATGTACTCTGGGTCCGATCCTTTTGGACTGGGTGACTATCCTTTTGTTCCTGTATTGGGATTCTACGAGTCTCAGTACGATGATTATTCTTATAAGCTTCAGGGAGTTGTGCGTTGCATGCGTGATCCACAAACTGAGTTTAACAAACGTCGATCTAAAATGATCGATATTCTCGATTCCCAAGTAAATAGTGGGTGGATATATAAAGAAGGTACGCTACGAAATCCATTAGATGTTTACAAGACTGGTCAAGGCGTTTCACTTGTAAGAACGCAAGATTCACAACCTGGAGATTTGGAGCGTATTCCTCCAGCAGAGTCCTCACAGTCTCTGTTTGCGTTATCTGAAGAGCTCAACCGAGACATCATGGAGATACCAGGAGCTAATGAAGAGCTTTTGGGTGTTGCTGATGCTGGTAACACACAGATGTCCGGAGTGTTGGCGAAAGTACGTTCTGCAAATGGTCTTACTACCTTGCAGGATCTTTTTGATAATTTATCTTTTGCTCAGAAATTACTAGGGAACAAGATTGTTAAACTTATCCAGGCGAATTTTACGCCGGAGAAAGTTGAAAGGATTACGCAGAAGCAACCAACTCCCGAATTTTATCAGAAAGATTTTGGGAAGTATGATTGCGTAACTGTTGAAGGAATGCTTACAGATACTCAAAGAGCGATGCATTATGCACAGTTGATTCAGGCTAAGTCTGTCGGTATCAATATTCCTGACAGTGCTATAATTAAGGCACTTCCGATACAAAATAAAGCAGAACTCATGGACGCGTTCGAGCAAGAACAGCAGGCAGCGCAGCAGCAGCAAGCTAAGATCGCCGAACAGGAAGAACTTCAGATGAAGCTTGCGAGCGCTGAGGTAATAAGCAAGTTATCTCTCAGCAAAGAAAGGCAAGCAAGGGCAAAAGCTGACATAGGATTGTTAATTGAACGTACCTCTGAAGCTTCTCAAAATAACTCTCTTGCAGTTCTAAACCAGGTGAAGGCGATGTCTGAGATTTCAGGCATGGAACAGGACAGAATAATGAATGCTCTACAATTTATTATGGCATTACAGGACAAGTCAGAACAGGAAGACAAAGAAAGAGAAGCTATAAGTAGCATTGAAGCTAGTATTGCTCCAAGTGAATTACAACAAAAAATGGGCATGTAGATGAAAGCAACGCTTACCTACAATCTTCCCGAAGAAGATGTAGAGTTCAAGGTATATATGAGAGCGTATGATTTTTACACTGCTCTCAACAGCATCAGTGAGCTAATGCGCCAACATCGCAAAGGAAATATTGTTGACATTGAGAAGATGATTGACGGAATCCAAGACCATATTACTGAAAGTGGGATTTACGAAGTCTAGCGATGGCTAGAAAAAGCAAGAGTCAAAAGAAGGGGAAGTAATGCCACAGCAGATCGGGGAGACACGAACAGCTCTTAGAGAACGCACACTTTCAAAGAAATTGAACGAAGTAGCTGGTGAAACACGTCAAAAGCATGGATGGGAAGAGTTTTGGATAGTGATGTTTCATAAGCCAGACCAGCTTTTATATAATGTGATACGCGAAGGGGTAAAGGTTTTCAATGTAGACCCTCGCAAAAGTAAACGTGGAAGATGGCCTCAAGTTGGAAGCATGTGTTTTCATTTCGACTATCCGAAGAGCCTGATTGAGGCTGTGTGGATACTCCCCCCTGATATTGGTATATTTGATTGCCTTCCACAAGAAGAAAAAGTTTCTGCTATTGTAGGAAAAAGTGTTGCTAACACCTCACAGTTAGTGGGTGGAAGCATTCTATAGCGTCGCCGGCTTACGGGCGTAAAATCGAGTTATTCGGAAATTCCGAACAACTCAAAAGGAGACAAGAATGGTAGAAGATCAAGATACGGGCGTAACCGAGCAATCGGAAGTTTCTGTCGCCGAGGAACAAACCGCGGGCGTTGATGCTCAGGTCGCCGCTGAGGAGGTTCAGACTCAAAGTGAAACACCAGAAGATAAAAACTGGTCTGCGTTTCGTGAGTCTGCTCGTGAGCAAAAGGAAGAGATCAAGTCGTTGAGGGCTGAGCTGGCTAGTTTTAGACAAACTCCAGCAAAAGTGCAACAACAGATGGATTCTTTCGAACAGGACATGGATGACATTCCAACCAAGGCTGATGTAGCTAACTACATAGCTCGAAAAGAAAAAATTCTCGAGCAAAAAATGGCAGAGATGTCGGTTATGTCAAAACACCCTGATGCTCATGGGATAATTGAAAAGTATGGTAAACAGCTACCTGATGCAGTAAAGCAAGCGATTGCCTCTGCTCCTAATCCTTGGGAAGCTGCGTATTTTGCTTGCAAGAACTCAGAGGCGCATTATAAAGACAGTCTTACGGATGCACAGCATGGAAACGCTAAGAAAGCGGTAGAGAATGCTAAGAAACCAGGATCGGCTAGTGCCGTTGGCAGTAGTGGGGCTTTGAGTAAAGCAAGCTTGTATGAGAGCATGAGCGACGCGGAGATAGTGGCGATTTCTAATAAATATAAGATGGGGGGATAACCCTCCAGTTTCTTTCTGTATTCGGTAGCCATAACGAAACTCAACGGAGATACGGATGGCTAACGTTACAACACGTTCCGAGGTTCCCGCTGCTGTAGACACCTATTATGACAAGGTTCTATTAGCACGTGCGAAGCCTTATCTTATTCATAGTCTTTTTGGACTAAAAAAATCTATTCCAGCTAAAAGCGGTTCTATTGCGAAATTTCGTAGATATACGAATTTGTCGACGGCTACCACTGCTTTGACTGATGGAACAACTCCAGCTGGTAGCAAACTATCAGTTACTGACATGACTGCTCAAATTGATGAATATGGTGATTATATTACTATAACAGATCAAGTTGAATACATCGTAGAGAACAACGTTCTCAACGAAGCTACTGGAATTCTATCTCGCCAAATGGGTGAAACCCTAGACGAACTTGTACGTGATGTTCTTGCTTCTACAGCATCGACTGATCAGTGTACTAATGGTGTAAATGGTTCGACTCCTACCGAGCTTACCTACGCTGACATCCAAGGTGTCGTAAAGACACTCATGGGCAACAGCGCTCGTATGTTCACACCAGCCATCGAAGGCGCCAATAAGTTCGGTACAGCTCCTGTACGTCGTTCTTTCTGGGCTCTAGGAGACACTGACATCCTTGATGACCTTGAGGCTATCGACGAATTCATTCCCGTTGCTCAATATCCACAAGCTAGCGGACTTAATGACGCTGAATGGGGATCCGTAGGAAACACACGTTGGTTGTTAAGCCCTAATGGTTACGTTTCTTCTAGCACCTACAGCAACTTCATCGTAGGTGAAGAGGCTTACGGTCTTATTGATCTTAATGCTGGAACTATGAAGAACATTTATAAGCCTTTGGGACAGGGGGACGATCCTTTGAATCAGAGGTCTACAATGGGTTGGCGCGCGTATCATGTTAGCCGGATATTGAACGATTCATGGTTAATTGACTTAAATTCAACCCATTCATAAGGAGGTAAATCATGACTGCAAGAATTAAGAAGTTTAAACTTACCTCTGGTGGAGCTGCTTATACTTTAAACGTAGGCTTTGTACCTGATGAAATTGAAGTATGGAACTACACTCAGTGGGCCGTAGACACTAAAACAGCAAAGAGTTACTGGCACCGTGGTATGACTACTGCATATGCCCTTAACGAGCTTTGCGAAGACACAAGCACCAACCATACAGCTTCTACATCGAATGGCTTTACAGTGCTTGAAACGACTTCTATTGTACCTAGCAACCAGAGCATTAGCGCTGTAACAGCTGCTAATCCTCCTGTTGTAACAGTAGGAGCCACAGCGACTTACACTACTGGTGATGTTGTTGGTATCCATGACGTGACTGGGATGACACAGATTAATGAAAATCATTACAAAATCACAGTTATCAATAGCACAACCTTTTCTCTACAAGACATGAACGGTGATGACATCGACGGCTCAGCTTACACAGCTTGGTCAGCAGGTGGAAAAGTCGTAAACGTCTCAGAGAAAGTGGATAACAGCGGTACCTTTAGAGTTACTCTTGGTACTGATGTAGTTGGCGCTGACTCCGATCTCTTATTCGTGACTTGTACTCAAGCAGATTACGAGGATCTCGGAGACATCGGTTAAAGTACTTAATACTAAGGGGGTTATGATAATATAGCCCCCTATTTGACTGTATGTTACGAATCTGATATACTTAGCCAGGCCGTTTAAAAGGAGGTCTGGAATGAAGAAATGTGCAAAATGTGGAATAGAAAAAGATGAATCTGAATTTTATAAAAGCAGGAATAGGAAAGACGGATTCCAGCCATATTGTAAAGTTTGTGAAAAAATTAAAGGTAAAAAATATCGTACAGATAACGAAGAGAAAGTTTCTTCGGCTTCTAAGGAATATTATCAAAAAAACAAAGAGGCTATTAGAGAAAAACATAAAAAATATAATGAAAAAAATAGTGAAAAAAAAAGAGAGTGGAATTCTTCATATTATCAAAGTAGAATCGAACATTTTAGACGAAAACACCGACAATATGGAAAAAAACATGTCGAAGAAGCAAAAGAACGCAGAAAAAAATGGGTTATAGAAAACCCTGAAAGAAATAAAGAGTATTTTAGAAATTACGATCCATTACGCAAAAAGGCACATTGGACAATTTCTAATGCTTTGCGTGGAGGGAAGGTTAAAAAACCAGAATATTGCGAAGTTTGTGATATGAGGGAAGAAAAACTTGATGCACATCATCATGATTATTCTAAGCCTTTAGAAGTGATATGGTGTTGTAAAGATTGTCACGGAATGCTAGACAGATTGCGAAGAAAAAAAGAGTGTGCGAGCACTGATGGTTAAACAACCACAACGTGTGTCACCTGAAGGTTTATCTTCAGTTAATGACTAACCAAGGAGACCTAAGATGCCGAGAGGTCGAAAACCAGGAAGCAAGAACAAACCAAAGAAGGAGAATTCAATGGTTGAAGAGAAGGCAGGTCCAGCGATTGACGCCGTAGCCGAGATTAAGGAGCTGGAAGTAAAGAAAGTTAAATATGCACGAGGTAGATTTACCAACTATGAGAACCCTGGCTATGCGCTAGATTTTTCACATAATGGAGTGAGCATGTCCTTAATGGATGGTAACGAGCATGTTATAAAGTTAGAGATAGCGGAACATCTCAATAAATTAGGGCGTACTAAATACAAATTTGTTGATAATGAAAAAGTGAAAGCGGGATTTGTTCCACGAACAGGATTTCAGATCATAGAAGTTATTGAGAAGGAAGCGTAATGGGCTGGAAACTTTCAAACATTCAAGACAAGGTGCGCGCCCTCACGGGGCGTGCTTCTACTAATCAGTTGTCGGACACGGATTTGACGACTTACATCAATCAATACTACCAATACGTGCTTCCAGCGGACTTAAAGCCTTTGGAGCTAGAGACTTGGTGGGAATTTGATACTACTGATGGTGATGAAACACAAGTCCTCGACGATGATTCTTATGTAGTGATCTCTTCGCCTGCATATGCCGATGGTTATGATGTAGAACTGTACTTTGACGCCGAGCGTTTCTATGCTAAATGGCCAGAGCATACGACCTACGACGAGAACATCCCTACAGACGCGCTGTTCTATGGCCAGACACTGCTCTTGCGTCCTACACCTGATACTGCGTATAGCATGAAGATAAAGGCGTGGACTAGGCCTGCTGCTCTTGCGTCTAGCACATCGACACCGACACTTGAAGGGTGGGGACCATTGATAGCTTATGGAACTGCGATGGCGATTTCAGAAGATAACGGTGACACAATTAGAGTCCAAGAGATTATGCCTATATATCAGATGGAATTGAATAGGAATATGCGCAAGTCTCAACAGCAGCTAAACGATAGAAGAACGTTTCCAAAGTTTTAGGAGGTAGAAAATGGCATGGGACAATTCGTTTCCAGCTAATGCGTCACCAGTTCTTACGGGAACTGCTGGCATAAGAGCAAACTGGGCGGCATTAGAGACGACTGTTGGAGTAGATCATAATTATATGGGTCAGACTCGCGACGGTCAGCATGCTAAGGTGTCATTGTATGAGACTACGAAGCCTACAGCTGCTACTAAGACAGGAATTGTGTATACAAAAGCTGTTTCTACAGCTACTGAGCTTTATTATGAGGATGCTGCTGGCAATGAAGTGAAGATTACCAGTGGAGGCGCTCTTGCTAACACCGATTCTGTAGTTGCATGGGCAGTTTTCGATGGTGTTACTTTAGCGATTGCAGATAGTTATAATGTTACGAGTGTGGCGAATCCGAGTAATGGTTATTATAATATAACCTTTACAACTTCATTAGCCTCAGCAAACTATGCTGTTGTTGGTACTAGTGCTTCAACAGTGACTCAAAATTATTTCACTTTTATAAGCCGTCCGTATGGTGCTACAAAGACTGTCGATGTTTGCAGGATAGCTACTATTAGGGTCACTCATTCAGCATCTTTACAGCCATCGAAACAAATAATGTTAGCATTTATTTTATAGGTAAAAACATGAAGTTTATTATATACGAAGAAGATAAAAGCGTTACTGTGGTCTCTCCAGCGTATAGTTTATGTGTTGATGAAGAGAATATTGAGGATTTTCTCAATAAAATAGCCTTAAAGGTTATTCCTAAAGGACTTAGCTATTTTTTTATTGAAAATACAGAGATGCCTACACTTTTCCGCGAAGCTTGGAAGATTTCAGAAGAAAAAATCATCATCGACATGGAGAAGGCTCGTGAAATTAAGATGAACGAGATCCGAGAACTTCGTAGTGCGAAACTTGCAGAGCTTGATATTGAAGAACTCAAGGTCATGAGGAAGAAGGATAAGATCCAACTTGACGAGCTTTATATCAAGAAGGAGCGTCTTTGTGATCTTCCTGCTACCTATGATTTGCTGCAATTCGTTACAGCTGAAGAACTTGCTGAGGCTTTGCCCGAGGAGCTGGCATGACATACCAACCTTTTCTTATTGCGCCACTAGGCGGTTTGGATGACCAAGTAGATCCTTGGCTTTTGCCAGATCAGGCGTTCTCTTCATTGAAGAATGTCTATATTGATCGTGGTGTGATAAAGAAAAGGCGAGGGTCAAGTGTTTTCGGACAACTCGGACGCTTTGTTGATGATGAA
>Ga0075115_10001806_pt1 | contig 10279 bp, 22 predicted proteins | sample AntAceMetag02UKH_FD_69785 | JGI IMG/M metagenome (GOLD analysis project Ga0075115, IMG submission 69785) | Saline lake microbial communities from Ace Lake, Antarctica - Antarctic Ace Lake Metagenome 02UKH | ecosystem: Environmental > Aquatic > Non-marine Saline and Alkaline > Saline | place... | reverse complement strand
TTAAGTTATTAAGTTATTAAGTTAGTTAAGTTATTAAGTTATTAAGTTATTAAGTTAGTTAAGTTATTAAGTTATTAAGTTATTAAGTTAGTTAAGTTATTAAGTTAGTTAAGTTATTAAGTTGGTTGTTATGGTTGTTGGAGGAATGTATAATGTTTTGGAAATAGCTGTTAAATTCTTAACAGACTATCAAGAAACATATTTTACTAAGGCTCAAATAAAAGAATTAACAGGTCTTAGTGATCAGGCAGTAACTAATAATGTTTGTCGTTTAGAAAAAGCAGGGTTTTTAATAAGAGAAGAATATGTTGTTGGCGGTAAACATGGTCGCTGCACGAGGTATAAGTTAAGTTGTGGTAATATAAATGAATTTATGGATGTATATTTTAGTTAATGCTTTGGTTATGCAGGGGCTTCTTGCTTATTTCGTGTTTAGTACTTTCCCTAATGTTCGTTCTTTTAAGGTTCGCGGCGCTAATTTCTTTACTGTTTATGTTGTTGCTTTATTATTTAGTATTTTATTATTACCTATTGTTTTATTGATTTTGTTGGTTACTTTTATTCATGGGTTGTTTAAGAAGAAAGAAAAGGTTGTTCCTCCTTCTAATCCTGTTGATGATTTGCTTAAAGGTTTCGATCAGGGGGGTGAGTTATAGAATGGCTTATTTTCGTTTGAAACTTCGTAATCGTTTAGGTCGTCTTTCTAGTCTTGATGAGCAGCAAGATTTTTTATTTGATAGTTTGCGCTTGTTTCGTTTTGATCCTAATAATTATTTTGTTTATTGGTTGTTATTTTTTGCTTGTGGTTTATGGTTTTTTTTTAATGGTTATTTCATTTTTAGTGCTGTTCTTAGTTTGTTGACTAGTTTTCATGCTGTTAGTATGTTTTTCATTTTTTTTATTATGTATAGGCGTTTTTTTGTTAAGTGGTTATTATAGTTATTGTTTTTTGCTTAAAACATTTGCCTATTATATCCTGTAGTAGAGAAAGGTTTATATACTTATTTTATTAAATAGTATTTAGTTGAGTTTGAAAAACTCTTTAGAGGTAAAAAAAGATGTTAAATAAAATTGAAGTTTGGGTGAGTGAAAAAGTCGATCGTTATCTTCCAGATGAAGACACTATATATTATAAAGGAGAATATAATGTTTTATCTTCTTATCAAAACTTAGAGGTGTACTGAAATGATTAGTATAGGCTCTGGAAAGATTAATGGAATATTCTATAATGTTATAAGGGATGATGATCAGTTGTTTATTGTCACAAAAGTTAGGGATTACACCTCACGTAACACCCTAGACTCACCTCTATGTTGTTCTTCTTTTGAACAAAAACCTAGCTTTTTTTTGAAACGACCTTTGGGGAGGGGGTGTTAAGAATGACGGAAGCAAATTCTCCCCGCCCAGTTTATGTTTTGGTTCGTAGAAGTGATGGTAAGCGTTTAAAACATTTAGATAGTGGGTTATTGTTTCCTGTTTTTGATTTTCCTCATCAGGCTTTCCGTTATGCTGGTGGTTTAGGTATTAATAGCGCTATTTATGATATAATAGATGTTAACAAGACAAGACAGATAAAAGGTAAAGAAAATGAAAGAAAATAAATGGTTTGAGGATGATAAAGAAGAACTTAAACACGCTATAAGTTCTTTGAAGCTTAAAGGTTATGTTGGTATTGCTAATAAATGCAATCAATGTAATCATCAAGGTGGTTTTGGTGCTATAATGAATTATGAGTCTGAAACTGGTAATAAATATATTATTTGTGGATGGTGTGGTTATATTGAAAAGAGAAAACAAAGTTAAAAAAAGGGAAAGTAAAAGGAGAAAAAAGAATGAAATGTCACATATGTTATAAAATATCTTTATCTGCAAATATGAAGACTTTTGAAGTTGAAGGGAAAAAAAAGAACATTTGTCCTAAATGCCAAAAGACTATATTGTTAGATGCTTTAAAGAATATAAGAATAATCAGCTAGTTATAATCGCAAGAATGTAAACTTAACAATAAGATATTCAATTATTCATACAGTATTCAAGGGCTTTTTAGCTCTTTTTTTTATTTAAGTTAAGAATAGATTTAACAAAACATATACGAGAAGTAAAGTGAGAATAGCTATTTATGCAAGGGTTTCAACCGATAAACAAGATGTAGACCAACAAGCTTTATACTGTCAAGAGTGGGCTAAGAAGAATGGTCATCAGATTGTATGGACTGTTAAAGATAAACAGTCAGGTCGTGCTAGTTTAAGCGAGAGACCTAAATTCTTAAAGTTTATTGATAAATCTTATAATTTTGATTATGAAGCTATATTAGTTTACAATCTTGATCGTCTTACTCGTAATTGGGATGATGTTACTATGATTGAACGTTTCTTTAGAGAGAATTGGCTAACTGATAAATTAATTAGTTGCAGCGATAGTATAGATCTTTCTAATGCTAGTGGGCGTTTAATGTTTCGTATCAAGATGGCAACTAATTGTTTTATGCCTGAAGATATGCGAGAAAAGCAAAAGATAGGAATTGCACGTGCTAAAAAGCAAGGAAAGTTCAAAGGTAGACCACGGTCTAGGAAAGAGTCTTAAAAACAAAGGTTTATATATTACTTAATATATTATACAATATATTAAATGAATATGGAGATTAAAGTGCAAAATATAAGCAAAATAAACACATTAAACACAGGTCAAGTATTAATTACAATGCCTAAAGCTATCGCTCACGCTTTGAAGCTAAAAAAAGGCGATCAGATAGAATGGTTGTTTGATAAAGGTGATTTAATTGTCAGAAAACTATAATATTAAAATTCCTTCATTAACTCAATTTTATAGGTACACTAAACGATCTAAGCTAGATTTTTCAGGAGTTTATGTTATAGAGAAAGATGGTGAGATTGTTTATATCGGGCAAAGTACTAATTTAGGCACTCGCTTACTTGGTCATCAGTTTGTTAGGAAGAATAAAGATTTTATTCTTGATATATCTTATTTGCGTGTAGATAATGATAAAGAACGTCATTTCTTAGAAATTTGTTACTATTATAAGTTTTTAAGAGCTAAAATGACTCTTAAAAAGAATGGTGGTTTTAGAGTTTAAAATGGTAAAAGAAAAAGAAAGAACAATGTATAATAGCGAATATAAAGAATTATATAGATCAGCTTTTAAAGCACCTAACAGAAAGCGAGAGGTTATAGGTGGTTTTCTAACGATTTTGTTTTTTATTGGTTTATATGCTGCAATTTGGACTTTTCATGCTGCTTTAAGTTATAAATTATTATTTAGTGCTTTTTTAACATTATTTTTAGCTTATGCGGTGAAAGACTAATGTATAAGAAATACTGTCCTAAGTGCAAGAAGGTAAGATTACATACTGATTTTGATAATGATTGCGAGGTTTGCGGTTATACTTGGGACTGTTTACATTAATGGAGAAGAGTTATAAGACGCTTTACAATTATGGAGGAAAGAAATGATTAAGAAATTTTTTAAGAAATGGATTAGAACACCTAACGAGAATCATCAAGAAGAAGAGTGGAGTGAAGCTGACCTTTTTTGGCTAAGAGTAATGACAAAAGAAAATGAAATGGAAACAACAATAGCTAAAAGATTAGGGAGGTCTATTGAAGAAATACAAACAAAAAAGCAAGAGGAGAACTTATCTTGAAAAAAAAAGATTTTGAATTAGTAGGTTTCACGTTATTCCTTGTTGTAATGGGTGGTTTAATAGGTTTTATTATAGGGAACGCTTATCATTCACCAACAATACTAAAGTGTGAATATAATAATAGTTTATTTAATGAATTAAATAATGATTCACAGGCTAAGCAAAAAGAATTATTATTACTAATAGCTGGTATTGAACACAATATAACAATAAACCCTACAAGTACTACTTTCGTTAATCCTCGCACTAATCATTCTGTAACAGGACTAAGTTTTAGTGATTGGGGTTATTTTGTTGTAACACAAAATAGAACCATTGAAGAAATACAAACAACTGAATGTCATGAAGAAACTCATCAGTTAATAAAGAGGGATTATGATCATTTTTGTAAGATAGGGAGCTGATTGATTATTGACTAAAAAAAAGTTTTTGTTTAAAAGGTTTTGTAAAGGTTGCGGAGTAATTTTTGAGACTTATAGCAAGACTGGTAAGAGATGTCCTATTTGTTGTAGGACTCGAGCAGTTAATAAGAGTGGTATTCGTAGTCATTGGAAAAACTTTTTAGTGACTAATAATATTAGCGAGAAAGATTTGCGGAGGTATAGGAAAAGTGTACATAAGAAGGTATAAGAGTGATAAAATGAATCAAACAGATAAATGTATAACTAACAAGATGATTAATTGTTTGTGTGGTAGGATATGTTACGCAACTGATAACCATTGCAAGACTTGCGGTATTGATTTACATAAGTTAATGATAGATCATCCTAAGAAGATATTAAGATGATTAAGTATTATAGGACTTTTAAGGAAGCTAAGAAGGTTAGTAAACAGTTTGGTGGTTGTGTTCATCATCATCCTAAAAAAAGACTTTATTATGTTAAGAAAAGTGTAATTAAGGGGTGGTTGGAATTATAAATAATTTTATAGGTGGTTATATACTGCCGGAGAAAAATAATAAAATGGTAACTAGAAAATATTTAACAGTAAACATTGTAGGTCACACACCTATAAAAGCATGGTTTAACAAAGAAAAGACAGAAACAAACAAACAACCTGATTATAAGGGTGATGGCGTGGCTGTTTGGGTTAATACTTACGAAGAAAAACCTAAAACTGAAGAAAAACTTGTTGTTGAAGAAAAGGTTGTGCTATAAAGTGAAGGTTGTTTATGTTTGTAGGGATTGTGGGGCTCGTTACGCTTATAGTATGAATCGTACTCCTTGCTGTTGGTGTACTACTCACATAAAGGTTTTATAGAACACTCTATTTCTTCTTAGAGGACGGCTTATTTTAACTAAATAGGTTGTTTATTTTTCTATATCTTTTCCTTTTTTTTTTAGTGTTCCAAACACACCAGCTTTTACCTAATATAATGTGTTCTTTAGCGTACCATTTCTCAGGAGGTATCTTCCTACGACTCATATTAATAGTTCCTCGCTGTTAAGTTCATAAAAACGCTAACAGCAGTAATCAAAATAATAGGGAAAATAAAACCCCAACCAACCAAAGGTGTTCCAGCACTATTCTTAATCAAAAAAAGGAAAATACCAGCTATGCTAGTTATTAAGCCAGAATAAGCCATTGCTTCACTGTCACTAGAAACGTTATTCCTCATAACAAAAAATAGTACAATACCAATACCGATTAATAAAGTACCAACCCAAGGAATACCGCTAACGTTCTGGAAATTAATCAAGAAACCAGCGGGATCATCCATAATACTAATGTTAGTTATACCGCTTAAATCATAATTACTCCTTAAAGGATCACTAATGTTAATAGCCATATTATTTGTTCCTCCCAAGATAAAACTTAATCATTACTATACCGATAACAACCAGTATTATTATTAAAGCATTAAACCAAGCACGATAAATAGGGGGTAAGTGGAGGTCGGTGACTAAATCATCACTAGCGCTAATAATATTACCATAACTAGTATAAATTAGTTTAAAAGGTGTTATTAACTTATTCCATATCCCTGCGAACCAATCAAAAACGTTACTATTAACACGAACACTTTCTATAATATTAGCGCTTTCGTTGAGATCAGAGTTTAAATCAGTAAGGTAATCATACTTAATAATATCGTTTTTATCATAACCTGTAGTATCATATTGTCCTCCCATCTCATACATCGCATAACCAATTAGCCCGAAGAATAAACCGAAAGCAGTTATTAAAGCTATCATCATACCAGTTATTTTGAAAGCTGCTGTTTTGTTCATTGGTTTCCCCCGCTACGAATTTTTATAAAGACTATTATAAAGAATACTATGAACCCTGCTATAATCCCTATTGGTACGCTTATTAGTTTGATCATGGTTAGAGGTATTAGTATCGCTAAGCTTATTATACCGCTTAGTAATGGTTTCATAGTGGTTGCTGTTAGTAAGGCTGTGAATAATAGTATTATTACAGCGTATAATAGTCCTGTGTTACGATCAAGGATTACTGAAAGACCGAAAGTTTTAGTTGTTTCATATACTAAAAGTTCATCTCTAGCATCATAAGTAATGTATGCTTTTATAGTGTATATAGTGTCGTTTAATAAAGTTGTTGGGGTGTTATTTAATGATACAGTGTATATTCCTGACACACCATTTTTTGAGGTGTTGAAACGTACTGTTATTGTATCGTCTGTAAGGTTCGTGCTTGTTATTAACAGTCTTGCTCCGCTAATCTTGTTGCTAGCGTCTATGAATTGATAATTAACTATTTCATCATTATCTCCTGTGAACCATACTGTAGTGTTTAGTCCTAGTACATCGCTGAATATGTCGTTAACGCTTGTTGTTTCAGTGTCTATTTCTAGTTCTATAATATCGTCTATGTCTGGTACGAATACTGTTTTTGTAGTGGTTAGTTTTACTTCGTCTTCGTATATTACTATGAATCTGTAGTATTTGTCTATGTCTTTGTTAACGTAGAAACTTACTAGTCCATCGTTACCGCTTACTCGCTGGTTTATTGTTGTGAATGTTCCGTAGTTTTCTTTTTGTAGCCATATAATAGCGTCTTCTATTGGGTTGTTTCCTCCGTTTATTACTTTCACTCTTTGTATATCTGTTTCGCTAGTGTTTATTGTCATGTAGATGCTTATTTCTGTGCTTGTATCGTCTGTTATTGTTATGAAGTAGCTTGTTGTTGTGAAGTCTTCGCTTTCGAATCTTAGTTCGTAGCTTATTGGACTTAAAAAACTTATTGTTATGTTTCCATCGCTGGTAGTATTTTCGAAATTGGTTACGCTGCTTATTGTGTTTATAGTAACGTTTTGTGATGTTATTAGGTTGTTAGTTGTTCCGTTGTAGATTAGTATTCTTATGCTGTTGAATGGGTACATTATGTAGTTTGTGGTGTTTAGTATGGCTGTTGTTGTGTATAGTTGGTTTAGTCTGCTTGTGTAGTTGTCGCTGGTGATGTTGGTGATGTCTATGTTATTGCTGTAGTTCTGTAGTGTTGGTAGTTCTACGTACCCGTTCGTTGTTGTTTCGTTGTAGTGGTTTGTGTTTATTGTGAAGTTGTTTATGTTTCCTGTTGGGTGGCTTGTTAGTGTAATGTTTAGTATGCTGTCGTACATCCCTGTTAAAGCTATGATAGTGCTTTGTAGTGGCGTAATATTGATAAGTGTTGTTAGGTTGTAGTAACCAGTCTTAATGCTTGTAACGTTGTATATTCCTGTGTTTAGTTGGAATGTGGTGTTTGTCATTCCTTCTATAACATAGGTTACTCCTGTTAAATAATCTTCGCTGATTAGTTCCTGAGTAGTGAATCCTATACTACTCTGGTGTAGCCCTGCTTCTAGGTCTGTTGTCATGTTGTAGTCGGTGTATGTTCTTGGGAAGTAATCGGTTGCGCTTATTGTTATGTTTGCTAGTTCGTTGTAGGTTATTCCATTTTCGTAAATGGTTGTTATTTCTGTTGGGGATAAAGCTCTATCAAAAATCATAATATCTTGCATAGAACCTTTAAATTGTTTTGATACACCAGTCCCACCGAACCTATTAATAATTAAATGAGTGTCTGTGACTGTAGCATTATTTACAAATTCCCCGTTTATATACATAGACCATAATGTAGAATCTAACGTAAAACAAATATTATATAATTCATTTAAAATAAAAGTATAAGGTAAGTTGACTAGATCACCATTAGTACTCGTTTCCATATTTACTTTTAACCCATCATTATTTATTCGTATAAAATCAGTTCCCGAACCAGTCCAAGAAAATAAATGAGGATAAGTTGAAAAGTCAGTAGGTTTTATAGTCGTGCATAAAGTAGAACTTCCATTAACATCATAAGGAGTAATTGTTATAATATCTCCTACGCCGTCAAAGTTATAACTAGCACTATCTCCACCGTCTTTACCTGTTACGTAGTTGTGTGTGTCGTTAGCGTTTCCATTAAAGTTGTAATAAGCTATTAATCCATCGCCGTTTAAGGCGTTGTAGAAAGTACTGTTAGTGTATAGTTCTGTTATTTCTGTAGAAGTTAAACCTTTGTTAAAGAATTGTATGTCGTCCATATAACCATAAAAAGTATGATTTGTATGAACACCTCTATAATCACCAAAATATAAATCTCCACTAGTAACTGCTCTAGCATTAGGAATACTTCTAGCTGAAATAAAAACATCATCAGCATATAAACTAATAGTCTCAGCACTCAAACTATAAACAAAAACAAGATGATTCCAAGCATCTTTATCTAAAACACTAGTCCAAGTAACTGTCTTGCTAGTACTAGTTACAGAATCAGAGTATTGAAACTTAATATTTGCTTCGTCTGTTCCGTTAGTATAAACCCACCAATAACCATTTGCATCACTTTGTTGAGCTCTATTAAATAAAGTAGGTGTGAGGTCAGTACCTGCTCTATTATAAACCCACATACTAATACTATAATCATCTGCAGGATTTAAACTACTATCATTATCAACTTTTATATAGTCTAATTCTCCGTCAAAACTATAAGCTGAGTTAGCACGTCCGTTCTTATCAGTTGTAAGTGTTGCACCGTTTACAGTACCATCGTTTAGTGTTGTTCCGCTTACTGTACCGTCATTACTCCCCCAACTGTCAAGTACGCTATTGTTTAGGGTGTATCGGCTAGTCCAATTATCATCATTTATGTTGTAGTAGTTATCAAAAGGAGCGGTTATACTCCCAGTTGTAGTATTATACTCATATGTTATTCCAAACCTATCATAACTGATGTTAAAACTATTTATCGAACTATCATCCCACGTATTATTTGCTGTTACAGTAAAATTAGTTAATATTGTTTCAATAAAAGGATATTGTTGATCGCTTGAAGGGCTTCCGCTATTAAACAAATAAGTTACTTCAGAACTATTAAGGCTTTTGTTAAAGAATGCTACTTCATCTATTGTTCCGTTAAAATCTCCAATTCCATCCCCACGCTCTCCTATCCTTATATCTGAATTAAACGTTGCGTCAGCAGGTTGTGCTAGAGTAGTGTTTACTAATATTCCGTTTATATATAAATATCGGTCTTTACCATCAGCCACACCGACTATATGATACCAAGTTCCTGTAGTATAATTTACATCACTCCTTATTCTAGTATCTGCCTGATCACAACCAAATCTTATTCTTTTATCAATCCCGAAATAAATATCGGGATATGTACCGCTTCCATCTCCACCACTCACAATCCATTGGTCTGCGTCTGCGTAATCGTCTGGTCTACCCCATACACTTATGGAGTATGTTGAATCACTACTAAATCCTGTAGCTTTTAGATAATCATCTGTTCCATCAAAAGCATAACTATTATTTAGTATCCCAGCTACTAAATTAGTATCTCCTGATAAAGTTAAATTATATAGTTTAGTGCTATCTGTTAAATCTTCTAAAGGATAATAAGCTATAGAGTCACTACTATTAGGTGCTGTTCCTACTGCGTAAGCAATACTTAACAGTAACAACATCATTAAGGGCAATATCCAAAGTAATTTTTTGTGTGTCATTTTCCTAATTTATTAATATATGATAAATATTCATTATAATTATTATCAAATTATGGCTTACTTCTATCAGGCGTTCTTTATATTCTTTTATCATGTGTTGCACACCTCTAAAGTTGCTGAACCATCTGGACTGGTTAAAAAAGTACAAGTAGCATTTTCATATAAAGATCCACCATTAGATAGTGTGATATTTTTAAGATAAGAAATTCCTGTAACATTAATGTCGCCTACTACGTTTAGAGTGTTCTGAGGAGTTGTCGTTCCAATCCCAACATACCCTGTACTGAAATCTCCTTGAATTAAAGGCACAGCATTAACATTTGCCTGTTGAACTATAAACTGATTATTAACTGTGTTATCTTTTCCTGCTTCGTAACCTAAAGCAACTAAATTATCTCCTGAATTATTATAACCTGCTTGATAACCTGAAGCTGTTTGGTAAGCACCTGTGTTTTGAAAACCTGCAGCATAACCTGAAGCTGTTTGGTAAGCACCTGTGTTTTGATAACCTGCATAATAACCTAAAGCTGTTTGTCCAGCACCTGAGTTTTGATAACTTGCATAAGAACCTAAAGCTGTTTGTCCAGCACCTGAGTTTTGATAACCTGCATAATAACCT
>Ga0075115_10001785_pt1 | contig 10362 bp, 9 predicted proteins | sample AntAceMetag02UKH_FD_69785 | JGI IMG/M metagenome (GOLD analysis project Ga0075115, IMG submission 69785) | Saline lake microbial communities from Ace Lake, Antarctica - Antarctic Ace Lake Metagenome 02UKH | ecosystem: Environmental > Aquatic > Non-marine Saline and Alkaline > Saline | place... | reverse complement strand
AGGGGCTATCGGCCAGTATATCTTCGCCGGTATGTACCCATTTCCCCCGCCTGAGCAGGAAATCCACGGCGTCTACCGTTTCTATGGAATGGTCAAATACGTCCCAGAAATGTTCCTTGGGCTGTGTGCTACCCCTGGCAGCGGCTAGCTCCGGAATAATAGCCTGGAGCAGGCCCAGTCTTTCAAGCTGGTGCAGGTATTTGCCGGTATTGGGCATATCAAACAACCGGAGCAGCTCTTCCCTGACTCGCTCCATGGCTACGCCGGCAAGCAATCCGGCATGACGCCGGATCAGGGCTTCGGTATTGCTGTCTATAGTAAAGCCGAGCTCGGCTGCCAGTCGTACTGCCCGTAACAGGCGAGCGGCATCGGCAGTAAAGACATGGTTCCCGGTAGCTCGAATCAGGCGTTGACTTAAGTCCTGCCGGCCGTTAAGCGGGTCCAGAATATCTGCGCTCTCAAGTGAGCCATGTGACCGGTCGAGTTTAACGGCCAGGGCGTCTATGGTAAAATCGCGCTGGGCAAGGTCCTGCTCAATGTCACCCCTGAGTGTGGAAAAGTCAAGCTCCCGGTGCTGACCGCTATCGGTTACAATTACTCTGCTTATCTGGTTAATCTCATCCAGCAGGACGTATTTACCCCCGATTGCCGAGGCTACCCGGGTAGCGACTTCGGTGGCATCTCCGGTAACGGCAATGTCAATATCGGCGGTGTCCCTTCCCAGGAGAAGGTCGCGCAGAAAGCCTCCTACGAGGTAGGCGGTGACTTCCTCGGCGGTAAGTAGCTTGCTTACCGCGGTTAATAAAGCCATAATTTCAGGTTTAATCAATATCGTCTATCGTTCCACGTGATTTTTCTAAAGCTAAACTATACTCCTGATAGGCCAGTTTATCAAGCGTCAGCTCCTTGGGCTTTGTAGCTGCACAGGATAGAAACGGGCATCGGTTGTCGGGCAGGAGACGGATATTAGTGTAGCCGCTCCGCCAGTTCAACAGACGGTATGGTTTCCTGGCTGGCTACCGTCATGTCCCGGAATATAACGGTACTATTATTTATTTCCTGCTCACCGATAATGACGGCATAACGGACATTCAGGTTATTGGCCTGCCTTAGCTGGGCTTTCAGGCTCCTTGATCCCGTGGCCTCAATGACGCCTATCCCCTGCCGCCTCAGATTGGCCGCCAGTCTTGTTGTCTCGTCTTTGGCGGCATCGCCCAGATGCGCGATAAAGACTGCCGGTCCGGGTAACGGCGGGACGGCAATCCCCTGTTTTTTAAGGTTGAGTACTATCCGTTCCATACCGGTGGCAAAACCAACAGCCGGTGTCGGCTTGCCGCCAAGCTCCTCGATAAGGTTGTCATACCGGCCGCCGCCACCTACTGTGGTTTGCCCGCCTTCCACTGCGGGCTGGATTTCAAACACGGTCTTGGTGTAATAGTCCAGGCCGCGTACCAGCCGGTGGTTAATTATATACGGTAGCTTAAGCAGTGTCAGATATTTTTTAAGCGTAGCGAAGTGTTCACGGCACTCCGGGCAGAGGTAGTCAATACTTTTGGGGGCGGCATCAGCGGTCTCCTGGCAAGCCGGTTGTTTGCAGTCAAGCAACCGCAGAGGGTTTTTCTTCAGCCTGGTTTTACAGTCCGGGCACAGGTTCTGGCTGTGGGCGGCGTAGTAGTCTTGCAGGGCGGTGATATACTGCGGACGGCATTGCCTGCAGCCGATGCTGTTCAGGTTCAAAGATAGCTCGCTAATGCCCAACGCCTGATAGAACTGCCAGGCCATGTCAATTACCTCGGCATCAAGGATAGGGTCGCCGTCACCAATAGCCTCGTAGCCAAACTGGTTGTGCTGGCGGTATCTTCCCGACTGGGGTCTTTCGTATCTGAAAATAGAATCAAGGTAATATAGCTTTACCGGCTGTGGCAGGTTATTCAGGCCGTGCTCCAGGTAAGCACGGCACACCGACGCTGTCCCTTCAGGTCTCAGTGTCAGCTCATTACCGCCTCTATCCTGAAAGGTGTACATCTCCTTTTTGACGATGTCCGTCTCTTCACCCACACTCCGGGCGAAGAGACGGACATCCTCGAACGCCGGCACATCAATGCGCTCATAGCCGTAGAGTTGACTTATATAAATCAGCTTCTGTTCTATATAGCGCCAGTATGGTTGCTCCGGCGGTAGAATGTCAGATGTTCCGCGTGGTGCTCGGTACAAATTACCCCCTATTATTAAGTTAGAATACAGTATCGGCGCCGGATTTGTAAAGTTGGAGGCTTTATTTTGCATATATTTTAAGTAGTGCGCTATACTTTAAATATGGGAATGTGTGTTTGAGAGTAGTCATGAGTTTCAGACGTCTCAAGAGCAAAATCCAGCAGTATTTACCCGCAGAAAAAGTGTCGCTGGTTGAGGAAGCCTTCCTTTACGCTAAAAAGGCTCACGACGGGCAGTTGCGCAAGTCGGGCGAGCCATACGTGGAGCACCCTCTTGAAGCGGCTCTTATCCTGGCCGAGCTTCAGATGGATGCTAACACCCTGGCGGCTGCTCTGTTGCATGACGTCTGTGAAAACTGCGATATACCTGTTTCGGAAATTGAGAGCAAGTTCGGTGCTGAAATAGCCAGGCTGGTTGACGGGGTTACCAAGCTGAGTAAGCTCTCCTGGTCGGAGGATAGCGTTGCTGCCAGTGAAGCGCAGGTAGAGAACCTGAGAAAAATGCTGGTGGCCATGGCCGAAGACCTGCGCGTGGTGTTCATCAAGCTGGCGGACAGGCTGCATAACATGCGTACCCTGTACGCTTTATCGGAGGCGAAGCAGCGGAGGATTGCCCAGGAGACGCTGGAGATATATGCCCCTCTGGCGCACCGTCTGGGCATATGGGAGGTGAAGTGGCAGCTTGAAGATTTATCTTTCCGCTATCTGGAGCCCGGCAGCTACCGGGAGGTTGTTGAATTGCTCGCGGCGCGGCGCGCCAAGCGTGAGGCATACATAGAGAGGGTTATCAAGATACTGAGGGAAGAATTTGACCGGGTAGGCCTGAAAGCCAAAATATCGGGCAGGCCCAAACATATTTACAGTATCTACCAGAAAATGACGAGGTATGCCAACCTGGGAAAAGACTTTGATGATATACATGACCTGCTGGCTCTCCGAGTCCTGGTAGATAGCGTGACTGATTGCTACGGAGCTGTCGGCACTATTCATAGTCTGTGGCGTCCCCTGCCGGAGGAGTTTGATGATTTTATTGCCAATCCCCACCCTAATGGTTATCAGTCTCTGCACACTTCGGTGATGTCACTGGAAATGACACCGCTGGAGATACAGGTCCGTACCCATGATATGCACCGTATTGCCGAGTACGGCGTAGCCGCTCACTGGCGTTACAAGGAGGGCGAGAAAAAGGACGCTAATTTTGAAAATAGTATGGCCTGGCTGCGCCAGCTTGTGGAATGGCACCGCGAACTGAGCGGGGCGGAAGATTTCCTGGAGTCGGTCAAGACAGATATATTGATTGACCAGGTGTTTGTTTATACTCCCAAGGGAGAAATAAAGGATTTACCCAAGGGGGCTACTCCCCTTGATTTTGCTTATCGTATTCACACGGAGCTGGGTCATCGCTGTATAGGTGCCAAGGTAAACGGCAGGCTTGTATCGCTCAGCTATCAGCTTAAGAACGGCGATGTTGTTGAAGTCATGACAACCAGGACTGAGAAGGCGCCGAGCCGTGACTGGCTTAACCCGCACCTTGGTTACATAAAAACGTCTCACGCCAGGGAGAAGATAAGGCAGTGGTTTAAGAAGCAGGAGCGGGCCGAGAATATTGAGCGCGGGCGGGAGATTCTGGATAAAGAGCTGAGACACCTCGGTGTTAAGCTCAGCATCCGGGATGAGCTCGCTAAAATGTTAAAATACGATAATATTGACGATTTCCTGTTTGCCATTGGCTATGGCGGCATAAGCGCGCACCAGATAGCCCTGAAGCTGGCTGTACAGCAGGAGCAGCCCCGGGTGCCGTCGGAGACGGTATCTGCCAGGGGGCCGGCACCTGTAGTCAAGGTTCTGGGTGTAGGCGACATGCTGACCAACCTGGCCCAATGTTGCCACCCGGTGCTTGGCGACAAGATTATCGGTTATGTAACCCGGAGCCGGGGTGTGACCATTCACCGCCAGGACTGCGTCAATGTTGTTAACGAGCAGGAGAAGGAGAGGTTAATCAAGGTAGAGTGGGGGCAGACAGATGCGCTTTACCCGGTGAGTGTCCAGGTTGATGCTATGGATAGAGTCGGGCTGGTGCGGGATGTCAGCGCTATCGTGGCCGAAGAGAAGGTTAATATTTTAACTATGAACCTGTCCAATCATGATGATGGAACGATATCTATATTCCTGACTCTGGAAATGAAGGGTCTGGCCCAGTTGAGCCGCCTGCTATCCAAAATTGAGGCGGTACGCGGAACCACCGGCGTCTTCCGGTTGGCGGGTGAGGTAACGGTAAAGAGCAGTCCGCGGACTGATTCCATTTCCGCCAAAGGCAAGTCCTGAGCCAGCGAGCGTTCCAGATGACGAGACATCAGGCGCTGGCTTGTTAAATATGCTGTAATATGGTAAATTGCAAGCAGGTATATATGTATGGAAGTTAACGAAGGAGGCACATATTGTCCGGTAGCAAATCAGCTCAGAAACGAGTGCGAGTATCTGAAAAAAGAGGACTAAGAAACAGGGCTGTCCGTAGCCGGTGCAAGACCTTTACCGGTACGGCACAGGGGCTTGTCGCATCAGGCCAGCTTGAGGCAGCGAAGGACGCTGTGGTTACTGCTATTAGTTCTTTAGATAAGGCGGCTGAAAAAGGAATCATTCATCCCAATAGTGCTGCTAGGCGCAAATCCAGGTTAATGAAGAAGCTTAATAAAGCCCAGTCTGCGGCTTAAGCCGGGCACTGATCAAACCAGACCTGGTTTGATTGTTTTGACTGGTGAGTGTAGATTGGCAGTATACCAACTTGGGCTTGTTGAAAGGTAGTAATGATCCTAGGTCAGTTTCAGGAAGTAGGGCGTGAGCTCTTTACCAGGGGGCTTGTTTCTTCCAACGGTGGTAATTTAAGTATCAGGTTGGGAGACCGCATCATTATTACCCGCCGCGGCAGCCGGCTTAATTGTCTAGAGGAGAATGATCTAATAGAGACCGGCATAGACCGGAACGACCGGGCTACGCCTCTCGCTTCCATCGAGTTGCCGGTGCATCGTGCTATTTATCAGCAAACCCCGGCTCTCGCCATTGTTCATGCCCATTCGTCGCATACCATTGCCCTGTCCCTTACCGAGGCTGAGATTGTGCCCAGCGATGCCGAAGGTCTGCCCGCAATCGGCAGGGTGCCGGTACTGGGCTGGCACATGGATGTCAAGCCGGGCGGGTTGGCCGACGTAATTGCGGAAGGGTTAAAAGAGCACCGGGTGGTGGTTGTTCACGGTCACGGCACCTTCGCCATCGGGCAGTTGCTGGAAGAAGCTCACCACTATACGACTACGCTGGAGGAAAGCTGCCGTGTCATCTGCCTGCTCCGTTCGCTCCAGACAGGTCTGGCCGGTCGTTAGGTTACCTGCTGTCTCGCCGCCCCCTGTCAAAGATAAAATCCTTCACACTCTTTGACATTAGCCATGATTGTTTGGCCGTGGGGTAAAACTTTATCAGTATCAGGATGCCCAGGATAACGGCCAGTACGGTGCCCAGCGTTGACTTCATACCAAGCGAGGTGATAAACGGCAGGGCAATGAGACAGCCGGCCATGGATAGGGATATGTTACGGGTTATAACCAGAATGGCCACAATAACTCCCAGAAATATAAGCAGTCCTGGCCAGTAACCGTAGACTACCAGCAGGAACGAAACAGCGCCGATGGTTGGTGCCATCCCCTTGCCGCCGCTGAATTTTAACCATATCATCCAGTTATGGCCGACAACTGCGGCCAGTCCGGCGAGCAGAACGAACAGTGTGGGTAGCTGGAGTACCCAGAAAGCAATGGCAACGGTGGCTACGCCTTTGCCCAGGTCAACGATGGCTACGCAGGCAGCGGCCGGGAGACCCACTTCACGGAAGGTATTAAGGCCGCCCACGTTGCCTCCCCCAAGCTTGCGGATATCTTGCCTGCGGAAAATCCGGGTTACTGTATAGGCGGTGGGGATGGAACCCAGCAAGTAACCGGCAACGATAGCGATAATCCCGGTTACCAGTTCGTTAATTATCATTGGCCCGGCAACTCACTTCTAATAGATCGGTGTGCACCAGTCGTGATATTTGGGATTATTACCGCGGATTACGTCGGTATAGATCGTCTGCAGCTTTTGCGTGATAGCGCCGACGCCGCCGTTACCCACGGGGCGGTGGTCTATCTCGGTTACGGGGGTTATATTGGCGGCCGTGCCGGTAAAAAAGCACTCTTCGGCGAAGTAGAGCTCATTACGGCTGACGCATCTCTCCACCGTCTCAACTCCAAGCTCGTCACGGGCGAGCTTTATGGCGGTATCACGGGTAATACCCATCAGGATGTCATTATAGCTGGCGGGTGTCGCCAGTTTACCGTCGCTCACGAGGAATATATTCTCACCGCTCCCCTCGGCTACATAGCCGTCCGCAGCAAGCATTATCGCCTCGTCAAAGCCGTTTTCAATAGCCTCCGTCTTGGCCATGGCATTACTGATATAGAGTCCGGTAATCTTGGCGCGCGGTACCTCCCGGGCACATCTCCAGGAAGATACGCCGCATTTAGCCCCGTCCGTATCCAGGTAGGGGCCCCAGGGAAAAGCAAACACCAGAAAATCGCTATCAAGGTCGTGGAGCCTTACCCCCAGGGCCTCGGTGCTTTTATAGGCGAGAGGCCTGATATATATGTCTTCCTTGAAGCCGCACTTTTTCACCAGGTCTACTGTTATCTGGCACAACTCATCTGCGTTGTAGGCCAGGTTAATCTTGAGCATCCGGCAGCCGTTAAGTAAGCGCTCGTAGTGCTCTTTGAGGCGAAAGAGAAAAAGCTGTTGCTGTTCGCTGTTAAAGTTACCCCGGATACCTTCGAAGACGGCAGTGCCGTAATGAAGGGAGTGAGTCTTGATACCTATTTTCGCTTCATCCAGGGGTATGAAATCACCATTGAAGAAAGCATAAACTGGCATTTACTTCTGGCACCTCCTACTTATACAGGATTTATTATAATTTCTAAATAGAGATAACACAAGTGGCGTGTCTCTTTACATCTCCGGCAGCTTGATTTGGGGTCGTGTCGCTAGCTATACTTGGTTTACGGTAACGTCGGCACAGGACGCAGTAATCGGAGGCAGCGCTATGGAGAATAGTAAAGAAGACGTCATTATCAACGGGGCGAGTCTATCCATAGTCCAGGGTGATATCACCCGTCAGGCAACGGACGCTATAGTTAACGCCGCCAATTCCGGGCTGATGGGTGGTGGTGGCGTTGATGGCGCTATTCATCGCGCGGGAGGGTCGGCTATCCTGGCAGAGTGCGCACAAATTGTGGCCCGGCAGGGCCGTTTGCCCGCGGGCCAGGCTGTCATCACCACCGGGGGGCAGCTAAAAGCAAGGCACGTGATACATACCGTTGGCCCTATCTGGCACGGGGGCAATCAAAGCGAAGCGGAGCTGCTGGCCAGTGCCTATGGTGAGAGCCTGAAGCTGGCTGCGGAGAACGGGTTGTCTTCCATAGCCTTCCCGTCAATAAGTACCGGGGCTTACGGTTATCCGGTAGACGAAGCGGCAAGAGTAGCCGTCAAGGCCGTAGCCCCGTTTCTTACGGAGCACACTACCTCAGTTAGAGAGGTGGTCTTCGTCCTTTTTGACGCTGTCACCTTTAAGGCTTACGCCGCCGCCCTGGGGGAGATAGCGCTGCAGCTATAAAAGCGGCACGGTATTTTGAGATAAGTACAGTGATAATATGGCTACGTCATTACTGGACACGGCCTGTATCCAGGGGCTATAATCGCTTGTGGTAGATTCGGGTGGTATAAAAGGGTTAGCTGTGGGTTCTCAACATAAGCTCCGGGTATTGCTGACAGGTGCCGAAATAGAAGCCGGAGTCAAGAAGCTGGCTTACGAGATTGGGCGGGATTACCGCGATAAGAATCCTCTGCTGATAGGCGTTCTCAAGGGTTCGTTTATGTTTCTGGCCGACCTTATCCGCAGGCTTGAGTTTCAGCTGGAAATAGACTTCGTCCGGGTGTCCAGTTATGGTAGCGGTACGGAGAGCTCCGGGAAAATTGATATGACGCAGCTCCCCTGTCGCCCCGTTCAGGGCAGGCATGTGCTGGTAGTGGAAGATATTGTAGATACCGGTCTTACCACCAGTTTCATTCTGGACTATTTAAACAGGGAAAACCCGGCTTCGCTCAGGCTTTGCAGTCTTTTGGATAAACCTGCCCGCAGGCGGGTGCCCGTTGTCATTGATTACCCCGGTTTTACCGTTCCCGACAGGTTTCTGGTGGGCTACGGTCTTGACTGGGACGAGAAATACCGTAATCTTGCCGGTATATATCTCGTAGAGGAGAGTTAGCACCTATGGATTTGGCTCGCTTGGTTGCCGTTGCCAGGGGTGAAGCCCCCGCTGACTTGATACTGGCCAATGCCCGGGTAATAAACGTTTTTACCGGCGGTATTGAGGCAGGTAATGTGGCGGTCTACGGGGACAGTATTGCCGGTGTGGGGGACTATAGCAAGGGCAAGCAGATATTTGATCTGGATGGCAGGTATGTAGCCCCGGGTCTGATTAATGGCCATACCCATCTGGAAAGCTCCATGCTGGGGATGGGGCAGTACGCCAGGGCAGTAGTGCCGCGGGGTACCCTGGCTGTTGTTACCGACCTGCACGAAATAGCCAATGTCTCCGGTCTGGATGGTATGCGCTACGTGATGAACCTGGCTCGCCGTTTGCCGCTGGAGGTTTTTTTGATGGCCCCTTCCTGTGTGCCGGCTACCCCGCTGGAGACCTCCGGGGCGAGTCTTGGCGCGGAGCACATCCGCCAGGTGCTCCGGTGGCAGGGTTGCATCGGTCTCGGTGAAGTGATGAACTTCCCCGGTGTGCTCGGTGGTGACGAGAGTGTTATTAAAAAGCTGGATATGGCATGGGGCAGGGTCATTGATGGACATGCCCCCGGTGTTACCGGTAAGGACCTTACTGCCTACATCGCCGCTGGTATATATTCCGACCACGAGTCGGTGACGCTGAAAGAAGCAAGTGAGAAGCTGCGGCAGGGCATGTATGTCATGATTAGAGAGGGCTCTTCGGAGAAAAACCTTGAGGCCTTGCTGCCCATAGTCACTGATAGTACCTATAAAAGGTGCCTGTTTGTGGTGGACGACCGTAGCTGCGTTGACCTGCTCCGGGATGGAGATATTGACGCCGTGGTGCGGAAGGCAATCAGTCTCGGCCTGGAGCCGGTGCGCGCTATTCAAATGGCTACCATCAATACTGCCGAGTATTTCCGGCTGGAACGTCTGGGAGCCGTAGCTCCCGGCTATCTGGCTAACCTGATTGTTATTGGTGACCTGCCAGATTTCAGGATAGATATGGTGTTTTATCACGGCCGTTTGGTGGCCAGGGACAGGAAAGCCATGTTCCCCGTGTATCAACCGGTGGGCCGGAAACTCTATGATACCATGAATATCAAGCCCTTCGCTAAGGAGGCGCTCAAGCTCCGGGCATCGGGAGAGACCGGTCTGGTAATAGAGGTTATTCCCGGTCAGATAATTACCCGGAAGAGGCAGGAAAAGGTTAAAGTTGTGGATGGATTGGTAACGCCTGATATTGAACGGGATATGCTGAAGCTGGTGGTGGTGGAGAGACACCGGGCTACGGGCAATATTGGTGTGGGGCTGGTTACGGGGTTTGGTCTAAAGAAGGGAGCCCTTGCCTCGTCCATTGCCCATGATGCCCACAATATCGTCGCTGTGGGTACCAATGACGAGGACATTCTGGTTGCCATTAGAGAGATTGAACGGCTTCAGGGTGGACTGGTGGCGGCTGCCGGCGGCAAGATACTGGCAGACCTGCCTTTACCCGTTGCCGGTCTATTATCGGACGAGCCGCTGGAGAAAGTGGTAAATAAGCTGGAGAAACTGCAGCAAATAGCCGTAGAGCTGGGTACAACACTGCCCTCGCCGCTGTCTACCCTTTCCTTTATGGCTCTGCCCGTTATACCTGAACTCAGGCTGACTGACCTGGGTCTCGTGGACGTGAACGAGTTCAGGCTGGTCGGTTGAACGGGGCAATTGTATTAAAGAAAGTAGCATGAAAGTGAGCCTGCGGTAGTATGTGGTACGAGCTCTTGACCAACAAGGCCCTGCTAATATCGGGTAGCGCCTGGG